>Ga0268262_10006486_pt1 | contig 11197 bp, 11 predicted proteins | sample TergutNc150P3_FD_190354 | JGI IMG/M metagenome (GOLD analysis project Ga0268262, IMG submission 190354) | Nasutitermes corniger P3 segment gut microbial community from laboratory colony in Florida, USA - Nc150 P3 (SPAdes) (version 2) | ecosystem: Host-associated > Arthropoda: Insects >...
TGAATTCGCGGAAATTGTCAATATCGAAAACGGCCAGCGCGGCGATTTTGAGTTCTCCGGTCTCCACGGCGGCCATGGTCGCGGTTATCTGGCGGTCATAGGCCCGGCGGTTGTAAATGCCGGTCAGGGGATCCCGAAAGGAGACGGCCCGCAGACTCTCAATCTCCCGAAGCATTTCATGACTCTGGCTGGAAAAGACCTCGTAATCCCGCCGGGTGTTTTCCAGATTCATGGCCGTTGTCCGGCGGTTCTGGTCCAGGACCTCCAATCGGGCCTGGTCGGCTTTCTTCTTCGATTCAATTTGATCGTACAGCCGGTTGACTTTTTCGGAAAGACGCAGGCAGAGATCGTCCAAGTCGGCCGGCCTCGGCTTGGTCAGGGCGTCGATCTCCTCCAAGCCGTGGGCCAGGGCCTGGCTTAAGCCCTGTTCCGATTTTTCCAGATGGTCCTGGCTGGCGGCCATGGAGTTCAGGAAACTTCTTTCAGTCTCCTCCAGTTTCTTCATGGTGGCCCGGATTCTTTCCATGGCCCGCACTTTTTCAGTCCAGATATCCTCCTGGGCCTTGAGAATGAAATCATTCAGATCCTGGAAAAACTCGGACAGATCCTGGTTAGCGCGCAGCTGCGCCTCCAGGGCCTTCACCTCCTCAATATGGCGGCCAGGACGCAGGGCGCCCAGGCTGGCGAAGATCGGGCTTAAGACTTTAATCAAAAAACCGATGGGCACCATACCTTCCGGGGATAGGCCCGAGGCGGCCTTGTTTCCCGCCGGGTTGCCGGTCAGACGGTCCCCGACCTCGGCCAATTTTCCAGCCAGGGTGAAAGTCTGCCGCTTGAATTCAGCCCGGTCCGACGGTTTGGAGGATTCGAGCAATCTCCTCAAGTCCTCCCAGGATGAATGCAAAAGCAGCTTATTGATATCTGTTAAGGGGGCGCCGACGGCGGCCAGGATGTCGGACACCGCGTCCAAAATCAAAACGGTCGATTTTTCCAATTCCCCGGAATTAAAGCCGTCTCTGCTCATAAAAAGAAAACCGCCTTAATGGATGAAAAGCCGGAAAAAACGACCTGGGCGATAACGCGGCCTCAGTTGGTGGTGGTATGGGTTTTACGGGTCAGGAGCGGAACTTTTAAAAATTCAATACCCTCTTTACGCAGCATTTCTTCCTGGGATTCAGTGGACAGGCCGCGGATACCGCGGCGCTTGGCGACGCCATAATGCATCTTAAGGGCCTCATCGGCGAAGCCATGGCCCACATCGTCGAAATCCCGCTCCAAGCGCTGGGAGAATTCGGCCCATTTTTGGAACATTTCCAGCATCGAGGCCGGGACGGAAGGCGGCGGGGTTTCCGCAGGTTTCTCCTCGGTTCGTCCGGATTTGACCAAGCCGAAGGTGGAGGGCCGGCGGCTGACCTGACCATCGCCGCAGATTGGGCAGACCAGGATATGGGCGGACAACTGGTCCGAGAGGTCCTTCAGGTTGTCAAACCAGCCCTCGAAACGATGCCCTCGGGCGCATATGAGGTCATAAACTACCATGACCCACCACCGGTTCGGGATAAAACCAATCACCGGTCAGGGATGGGGACGATGATTGATTGTATCATTCTTATAATAGTAAGTTTCCAGACGCTTGTCAACGAGCGGGGCCGGCTCCGCCCTCCCCCCGTCCCGCCCCTCCGAAGCGCCCCGTCCCAAGCCCCCGGGACCTCGGCCTGGAAGTCGTAAATGATGGCGCTCGGTTCCCTTCTGGAAAATATTTTTCAACAATTTTACCAAAAGACGACTTTAATAATTAAAAACATTATCAAAATGTCATCAATACGGCGGGCCGTCCGACCCGGGCCGGCCCGGGCCTCTTTTCAGTAAAACCCCGCCGGGCCGTCAAGTTCAAGGCGGCTTGCGCCATTTAAGGACTTGGTGAATTGAAGCCATCGGCGCTTAAAAAGATAACGCTGCCCCTCCTCCTCCTATTCGATCTGGCCTCCCCGGCTTGGGCCGGCCGCGACTTGCGAGACGCCATAGACCAAGCCAAGGCCAGGGCCAAGGAAAAGACCTTGGAAATTTACCGGGCCATGGAGCAGGCCAAGGCCAGGGCCAAGGCCGGGCCAACCAAGCCGGCCCAGCCGGCCGCCAGGGAATTCCAGGCCACGGTTGTCCGGATAGCGGACGGCGCCACCCTGGTCGTGCAAACGGCAGGCTACCGGAATCTCAAGTTTCGTCTCTACGGTATTGAGGCGCCCGCGCCCCAACAAGAGGGCGGGGAGGCGGCGGCCGGGGCTCTCAGGACCTTGCAGGGCCGCCAGGTGACGATCAAGGCCATGGGCACCGACCGTTACAGCCGTTCCATGGCCCTGGTCGGCTTTCAGGGACAGTCCGTCAATCTGAGGCAGGTGGCCCTGGGCCACGCCTGGTATTACGCCCGGCATTGCCAGGCCGAGCCCATCTGCGGGGAGATTGAGAAGGCGGAGGCGCGGGCGCGGGAGGTGAAACGGGGGATTTGGGCCAGGGAGCCGGCCGTTCCGCAGGTTTGGCGTAAGCAATGACGAATTATGCCGCCCCTATTGAAAAGTTCGCCACCGATACGCCAAAATAAAGTAGGAAGAGGCGCACATTTAAACATGGGCAGGAGAAAGCGTTTTAGCCTATCGATGCGCGGATGATTTGTTCCGGGTAAAGCCATTCATCAATAATCATGTCAAGCCGACTTCTGATTTCGCAAAAATCTTTATTCAAATCAAGCGTTTTAACGCTTATTTTGTTTCCGCCCATACTGTAGGTGACATCGGACGCAATAGGTTCATCTGTTTTAGCATAAAGCAATATGCCGCTTACATCGCCTGGACGCCCGGCGTCGTCATAGTCCGCTACTTCGGCGGCTTTGTTCTTTACATAGGCGAAAATCTGATATAGATGCCCGGAGCGGATCTTACTGTTGGAGTGCTCGTTTTTTCGTTGCAAAATTTGTCCATAAAACTTTGTTTCTATAATCAAAATCTTCCCGTTATACTCAAGCCTGACATCAGAGTTCATGTCGGGCAGCAGATCATTCACGCCGTCATCGGTCTTCCAATCAATTTTGGCTGGTAACGGATCGCAACCAGGATAATGTCTTTTATAATACTCAAGCACAAATTTTTCAAAAAGCCGGGGCAGAGATAATTTTTCATCCTTGAATTGAGTTATTTTCCTTGGACCCTCTTTAGTCGCGGGCAGCAAGGCCTCAACCGCCAGACGGCAAATATTCACCAACATTTCATATGTGGCGTTATTGCGGTTGTAATTGATGCTCTTCCAGTTGATTTCATGCGGATTCAAGGCATCCACGGCCTGAAAATATAGCATATATTTTTTTAGGTCTTTCTTCCGTTCTTGCTTCACTTGGCCGGAACGCATAAGGAGTAAGGCGGTGGTTTTTATCACTTGATTCACATAGGCGTTTTCTGAGAACGCGTCAAACTCGCACACAAGACGCCGTTTGAGAATGATTTGCGACTTGAGCGTCGCTGAAATGTTGATTTTACCGCGCGGGGAACTAAGGCTTTCGGTTTGTGAAATATATTCACGGCCAAGCCCTCTTTTTATTTGACTGGCTATTCCTATGGCCAGCATGGCCGCCAGCAAGTCCTCAACAAATTCAAAATCTTCTTCATACGCCGCTTTTTTGTAATTTTCTCCGCGCAAAACTTGAAAAGCATATGTCAGCATATGATAAATGTTTTGCATTTTTATCTTACTGTTTTGTATCTCACTCATTCGAGATGCCCAAGACTCTGTGGAGGTCATCTTTCCATTTTTTCGTCTTATCTTTAGCATCAAACCAATATTCATCAAGCAGAGGAAGTATCTCATACTCTATAATACTGGCGAGCCATTCATCCTTGGCGGACCATTTAGCCTCTTTCGGATCAACGGATAATTGGCTCGCTTTTGGGCAAAAATAACTATGCCCGATTCTAAAGCCCTCTCCTAGAGAGTCATCTGCGGATATGGCAGCATTTAATTCCTCAATGCAGTTAATTAAATCTGCAAATTTTTTATTTCTGCAATTATTGATAATCTTTTGGAAGCTTTCGGAAGCAAAAGCGGGCTGCATATCGTAAAAAGAAAATCTCCTCCGCAAGGCATAATCAATCATGGCCAGGCTGCGGTCGGCCGTATTCATCAGGCCTATGATATGGACATTTTCCGGCACGAAAAATTCTTCATTTGAATACAATATCCCAATCCTATTTTCTTCTCCCCGGTTGTCATTTTCTATCAACATAAGGAGTTCGCCCAATATCTTGCTTAAATTGCCTCGGTTAATCTCGTCAATTATAAAGAAATAATTGCGCCGTGGACCATCTTCAGACGCGGCTTTGCAGAACGTGTAAAAAGGGCCCTCGACAGGTTTAAAGCCGTTCGTATCAGGATCAGGCCGGAAGCCTATCATGAAATCTTCGTAACTGTAACTCTGGTGAAATTGCACCATCCTGACGCGGCTGTCATCTTTCTCGCCAAGCATTGAATACGCAAGGCGTTTGGCGGTAAATGTCTTGCCGACGCCTGCGCTCCAGTTAGAATAAGATTTTTTTTGTTTTCCAGAAGATATTTCAAGGTGTCATATGCCCTGGCGTCTATAAAAACATCTTTTAGAAAATCGTCCTTGGTGTATTCATTGTCACCGTTTTCACCTTCTTCATCTTCTGGCGGCACATCATCATCATTGTCATCCACTTCGTAACTTATGCCAGCTTCAAGTTCATCACGTGTCATTGTCATGCCCCTTTCCGTCAATGTCCATCTGCCATGAACCGATCCATCTATAATCCCTTTACTCTTGAGAATTTCTCTTGCCCACTGAATATTATTTTCAAATTTACTGCGCTGACTACCATCGCTGCCTATTATCTTTTCTTTTAAAACACGAGGAGATACATTCATGTTTCTCGCTATTATTCCGTAGACATCGTCAGCTTTAGGACGGGCGGAACAATCGGCAAAAGTTTTCAATGCTTCAATCAAAGGCCAACACAATTCGCGATTTCCGGGCATCTTATTCACAACGGACGTATTAGCCATAACGATTCCTCACTTTCCTTTCAAGTGGCGATTTAGTATTCGAACCTGATGCCAATCCTTTAGCAATAATATAGCACTAACCGCCTCCATTGTCGAGCCCCGCCCTACCTCTGCCACGTTTAAAATTTCGATCTAGAGTGGAAACCGCTTTCAATGGCGGGCTGAAGCGTGAAGTTCGCCTAAACAACAGCGAGCCGTTTGAAAAAGAACAAGTCAAGAAGTCTTTGGATAAATTCATGAAGACCATTGATCGGCCGGGGGTTAAGAAGTTTTTGAACACAGAGTAGCCCCTCGGTGCGAGCCGCCTTGTGTATGGCAAAGACATTATATTGGAGCGGGCTTCCTACTGGTATCAAATGGCCGAAAAGGTCATCGAATCCCTGGGCTTAAATGGCAAGGCTTATATAAACCGCCGCCTGTTAATCCATAAGCTGACTAATTATTTTGCCGACATTGACAGGCTTAAAGATTTCCATGCCATAGAAAGAGCCAACAAGATTAAAATATTCTCCTACGGCGTATTTTGGCTTCTAAGAAATTCGCCTATCCAGATTAAAGACGAAAACGTGCCCGGCTCCAAGCTTTTTATAAATGAGACCTTGGCGGCTCTAGTATTGATTGTCGAGTTTTTGCCGGAAAAATATTCGGACAAAATCAGGTGTTGCTATTTGGAAGATCTGCGCTATTTTTTCAAATACAGAATTTATACCGCTCAAACCATAGAAAGCCAAGTAACAGCCCTGCTGATGGGAGCAGGCGAATAGCCGAAATGGCCGCCGCTTTCCTGTGCGGTCATACCGGAATTGAGAACGCGACCATCCAGAACAGCGCCGCCTACCTCCAATCGTGGATTAAGACCCTTCGGGGGGATAGGAAGCTGGCAGTCATAGCCGCCGCCCAAGCACAGAAAGCCGCCGATTACATCTTGGGCCGGAAGGCCAGCCAGGACAGCCAAAACGATGAATAACCAGACAACAAAGCCCAGGGGAAGCATAACGCTTCTCTTGGGCTTGTTTTTTTGAGGATTTTAGCTATCTGGATAAGCGGCTGGGGCCTCCGACGAGCTCAATAATGGCCCATTCTCGGCCCCAGCCGGATTAAGAACAAGACCGAAGAGGGCCAGAGAATTTCTAGGCCCCCTTGGCCTCCTTGGCCTCCTTCACAGTTCAGGAGTTCAGGCAATGGCTTGAAGGGGGCCAACTTCACCGAAGGGGGCCAAGTTTTTTACTGGCACCCTTCTGGCCCCCTTGGCCCTCTTCATGCTCCTGGTGTTTCTGGCAAGGCCCAAAACCAGGGGCCATCCTTACCGTCCTTCCTGCTCTTGATTTTTAGCTTCGCCTTGGCCCGTTTAAGAGTTCTGAATGAATAACCCTGTTTTTCGGCCTCAGATACAATGTCATTATGCGGCTTTTCACCTTGAGCCAATATTTCGCGGAGGAACTTTTCGGCTTCATCCAAAGAGCCGCCGGCTTCTTCCCCCTCAACGTCTTCAAGTATCTCGCTGGCCGTCCCCTCTATTGGATTGCCCCAAACGGCGTATGTTGTCTCGATAGGGCCCTTTCCGTTTTTTATCGTGGCTTGGCGCAGGGTATATTCAAAGCCGCCATTGTCAGGGGCTATGTTGCACTTGGCCCTGGCTAAAACGCGCTTCTCCTTCCCCTCTTCCTGGCCGACAACTAAAACCATCCGGGCAAGCGCACTAAACGCCTGAGAACCTATGACGCGCTCCTGGGTGTGGCTTCCGGCTTTTCCTTTCCTGAAATGAGTGATACCCAATACCGCGCAGTTGTTACTCGCTCCAAAGTCCACAAGCGGCCCTAGCCCCTGCCTTACCTCATTGGCCTTGTTCATATCGCCAGCTACGGCATTCACCACAGGGTCAACGATTAACAGGGAGACCTCCCCGATTTCCTTCACTTTGGCTTCGAGCAGGGGAATATCGCTGGCCGGGTTAAAGGGTTGTGGTTCGCCTTTGATACGAGTGCCTTGGATAAAGAAGCAACTCTTAAGGTCAGCGCCGGAGGCGCATAATCGCGGGATAAGCGTATCTTCCGGGGCGTCTTCGCCAGACCACATGAGGATATTCCCAGGCTTGCAGGTAAAACCGTCTGGGAATTGACCTCCTGCCGTAATGGTTGCGGCGATGGAAAGCGCCAGGGTCGATTTACCCGTCCCGGCCTGTCCGGCCAGAATAGTCAGCTTCCCTTGGGGCAACCAGCCAGGCCAGAGCCAATCTATGGGCTTAATATCCATATCATCAGCGCATTCAATAATGACCTCATCGGCTTTAGGCTTGGCCCTGACTGTTAGGGCTTTGGCTGGTGATTCCAAACCAGCCTTATACCCTGATGAAAAAGTCGGGCGCACTTCTTCATAAGAGAGTCCTGATGATACTGCCGCCCGGACAAGAGCCATGCAGTCACCTTTGGCAACTTCACCGCCTGCCACAAGCTGACCACAGCGAAAAGCCAGCCGGTTAAGCGTATCATTCCTCGCCCCTTCAAGTGCGTTAGCCATTTCCGAAACTATTTCATCAAGTTCTGCCTTGCCTTGGGGTGTTGTCACGCCTTCGGTTCGGGTTGGCCTAGATATGGCTGGCTTGGCCTCGTCCTTCGGCTTGGTCAGTAATTGAATCGGCCAATCAGGGAGAAGGGCCGGTTCCACCGCAAAGTCTTTGAATTTATAAGAATCCTCGTCTATCTGGGAGGGAGGCGCTATCACATACCCCCTTTCACCCCGCACATCGAGGCCGGGGCCAAGTTTCCCCGCACTATTTCCTATAGGCGGGTCTGTTTCCGGCATTTTAAAATATCGGTGTTCTCCGCCCGAGGGGGTTTCAACCGTTAAGGTCTCAGGCAAGGGGCTATATTGGGCTTCAAGCGCGGCTAAAGTCTCAAAGCCATTTGCCCCGTTTTTGACATCAATATCAAGCACTAATAGTCCAGACGCTTTCCCCGTGGGCAGACCGATTAAGGCGTCAGGCCACTCAGACCACCATTTATCAATCGTATCAAAGTCACGGCTGGCCGATTTGAACCCGCCCGTAACCTTCGGCGCTTTGTTCGTATGGCATGGGAATACCGGCTTACCTGACCGGGCATAATTGAAAGCAGCGACCTTATTATTCATCGCCCTTAAGTAATTGCATGGAATTATTGCGCTATTCATGGCTTAAATCCCCCTGCTTGCGGCAATTCGGTCATTGAGCCAGGCTTGGACTTCATGCGATAGCCAGCCTACAGCGCGTTTCGTAAGATGAATCGGTTTGGGGAAAGTTCCTCTGTCCACCATATTATATATGGCGGAGTGCTTAAGGCCGACCATTTCTTCGACCTGATTTAGCCTTAAAATGGCTAAGTTGTTTGAATTAAACGTCATTTCTCAATTCCTTCTAAATCCCTTGAATTATTAAACATTTTAACTTTTTTTGAAAAAATGTTTTTTTTCTTGAGGAAAATCCCCAAGTTTAGGCCATATTATACCAAAAATATCAAATATTTACACCCCAACTGGGGTAAAGGCCGCCCCAACTGGGGCGCTTGGGGCGGGGCTAGTCTTTATTTCTTGTTTGGAGGATGGCGTTGGCTTTGCTGAATTTTGCTTCTAAGGAGGATTTTTTGAGGCCACGAAAATCATATTTTTCATCAATATGGGCGATAAGGGCCGCCTGGCTTTGAAAAATATATCCGCTGCCCCCCTCTGGAAGCGGCAGAACCTTGTCCCTTCTATCAACGAGCATATCAAGGAGAACCCCAATCAGGGTATATAGGGATTCTTCCAGCCTGGGCGAAGTTGCGGGCTCTACCGTAGCAATATCTGGAACCCGGCTTTCAAGTTCAACAAGGTCATGCTCATACACGAACAAATCTTGAAGGGAAAGGCGTATATCCTTGCCAAACGTAAGTTCTATATTGCGAGACTCGCAACCGTTTACATCAAAAGAAGGAACTCGGATTTTGTTGCCTTCCCAGGCCCCCTTACTGAATATAACGTGCAAATACGGCGGTAGTATAGGGAAAGCCCCAATGGAACTTGCTAACTTACCGCCGTCTGGGTTCGTAACTTCTCGGCCGTTTATGTGCGTAAGGTTTTCTAAATAGGCATAGATGGTAATGTGTGGAATCAAGGCCGCCAAGGCTTCTTCTGGCTTCATATTTTTTGCCTGGGCTATGGTCGTAAGAAACATAACCTTATTATCGCTCAAGGCAGATTCAAGGGGTTGCGCTTCCGCGCCCATTATTTTCCCCAAAAACTCAATACGCTCCTCGCTCATGGTAGCCCCCTAACTGGCCGAAGTAACCGGCCTATCCGTCACAGGTTCAACAGGCACCGCCTGGGCTTTCAATTCGTCCAAGTAGTCAGCCCAATACTGCATCATTCGTCTGCGTTCCTCAAGGTGTTCGCTCCGATGGTAGGCCGCCCGAATCTTGTTCCCCTCCACATGGGCCAGTTGGCGTTCAATGGCGTCAGGGCTCCAACCCCTTTCGGCCAGCAGGCTATTTGCCATCGCCCTGAATCCGTGGCCTGTCATTTCCCCCTGGGCATAGCCTAAAGACCTCAAGGCCACATTAACCGTCATATCGCTCATGGGCCTGGTTATAGTCCTGGTGGACGGGAACAGGTAGGCGCTATGGCTGGTGAACCGGCGGAGTTCATATATTACGTCCAGCGCCTGAGTTGACAGCGGGACGATATGAGGCCGCTTCATCTTCATCTTCTCCGCCGGAATACGCCATTCCGCCTCCCCAGGGTCAAATTCGGCCCACTCAGCCGCCCTGAGTTCACCAGGACGCACAAAAGTCAGCGCCCCGAGCAAAAGCGCACTCCGCACAATCGGCGAAGGGTAAGCACTAATGGCGACCATCAGCTTGCCCACGTCTTTAGGCTCAATAAGCGCGGGCATGGGCTTCGATTTCCGGCTTTGAAGCGCGTCGGCTAAATCCCTGGACGGGTCATTATAGGCCAGCCCACAGGCTATGGCATACCTGAAAATCTGGGAAATGTGGCTTTTGACTTTATGGGTAGTGACAATAACGCCCCGCCCTTCCGTCCGGCGCAGAACGGAAAGGACAGTCGGGGGGTCAATATCAGCTAGGGGCATACTCCCGATGAAGGGGAATACTTCACGCTCAAGCCTGGCCCAGACTTCGGCGGCATATCTCGGAGAGGTATTGGGGGTAATGTGGTCAAACCACTCTTTTGCCACGATTTGAAACGTATTCCCGCCCTTGACAGCCCTTCTCTGAGCGGAAGGGTCAATGCCTTGCTCGACCGCTTTCTTCGCCTCTATGGCCCTTTCTCTGGCTTCTTTCAGCGTCACCAGGGGGTAGGTGCCGAGGCTAATCATTTTGGGAATACCGTTTAAACGATACCGAAACCGCCACCGCTTGCCGCCCTCCGGCGAGACTTCAAGGCTCAGACCGTTTCCGGTATGGTCAGACAGCCGGTATAGCCTTTCTTGAGGTCTGGCCTGGGTAATCGCCCTATCGGTGAGCATGATGAGTAACCTCCTTGCAATCACCAAACCTTACTCACCATATTACTCACAAAAGGGCCTGGAATCAAGCAGATTTTCATGGATGCCGACGGAAGGGAAATACCGATAAATAAAGAATCCGCCTAGCTTTTTTGGAACTAGGCGGATGTTCTTGGAATCTACTGTGGCGGAGAGGGTGGGATTCGAACCCACGTGCCGGCTCATCACCGACAAGGCGATTTCGAGTCGCCCCCGTTACGGCCTCTTCGGTACCTCTCCGTACCAAGCCCCGGAAGGACGCGGCCTTCCGGGGCCTCAAATTAAGCGGTTCAAGGCTCTAATAGCGGTAATAGTCGGCCTTATACGGCCCCTCCACCGTCACCCCGATATACTTGGCCTGCTCTTCGGTCAGGGTGGTCAGATGGGCGTCCAGACGTTCCAAATGGAACCGGGCCACCATCTCATCCAGGTTTTTCGGCAGCATATAGACCTTTTTCTGGTAGCGCCCGGCGGAATCGCCGAACAACTCCATCTGGGCCAGCACCTGGTTGGTGAAGCTGTTGCTCATGACGAAACTGGGGTGGCCCGTGGCGCAGCCCAGGTTCACCAGCCGGCCCTCGGCCAGAAGAATGATGCGCTTGCCGTCCGGGAAGATGA
>Ga0268262_10006487_pt1 | contig 11197 bp, 4 predicted proteins | sample TergutNc150P3_FD_190354 | JGI IMG/M metagenome (GOLD analysis project Ga0268262, IMG submission 190354) | Nasutitermes corniger P3 segment gut microbial community from laboratory colony in Florida, USA - Nc150 P3 (SPAdes) (version 2) | ecosystem: Host-associated > Arthropoda: Insects > Digestive...
CGTCCAGGGTTTGGGGTTTGACGCCCTGCCCCACCACGAGGTATCAGTGTCCGCTTTATTGTTCCCGCTATAGTAAAATTTAACGGGGTATGTGGCGTTTGTGTCAAACCATTCAATGGTTTTGCCGCCGGAAGGTTTGGTACCAAAAAAGTTGTTTTCTACTATAAATTCCGCGCCCCAGCCGGGCCCCATAAAAGAGCCTGAATTCTCCGCGTTCCCAATATTATCGTAGTAGTTATTGTAAATGTGCATCTGGGTTCCCCGTGTTCTGGGCATACGCTGGGTAGTTCCGTGAAAATAAATGTGGTGCAGGGTAATTTGACGGTCTACGGCAACGGCGTTTGCGTCGCTGTCGCTGCCCGCTACCAGCATTACCTTGTCGTGGTTGGTAAACTCGCACCAGGATACGGTGATATTCTTGCCCTGAGGAATGTCAAAAGCGCCGTCATGGTTGTAATTGCGGCTTAAATCCTTGCATGTGCCATCGGTGAATTTGCAGTGATCTATCCAAACGCCGTTAGATGTTCCCTGAACGACCAGGGCGTCAATGCTAGCCTTGGAATCGGCGTTGCCGGATGAGGCTGTGTTCTTCTCCGTGGAACCGTGGGCGTCGTAGAATGTTACATTCCTTATAATGACATTTGATCTGTTATTGATCCTTAATCCGCCAAACATGATCCGCGCGTTGTTAACGCCAATAATAGTTGTATTGGAGCCAATGTTAAGAATAATGTCAGCGTTTTTACGGTTATTGGTTGAAGGATCAAATTGATCATAGAAAGATTTGTCGCCGTCATTTATCCTGCCATTTGAAAGGTCGATATCCCCTGAAATAATGATAAACTTCGCGCTGTCGTTGACGGTTCCGCCAGAGATAACTCCGGTGGCGGAGCTGATGTTTGCGTTGGTGACATTCGCGTTTATAAAAGCTTTGTATTTATTTTCAGCGACAGGATAGTTGGCGTCGTCAATTAACATGAGACTGGCCGGATTCGCGTAGGAAAGCCCCGCGCCCGAATTAGCCTGATCCGCCCATCCGTTAGTCGTTATTTTCTTGCCTTTGAGGCTTGCGAAAATCTCCTGCGGTGTCATGTAGCTGCCGGGCTCTTCCGGCTTTGGTACGGTAACGGTTATCACGCCCCGCTTTCCGGAGCCGTCCTGGGCTGTAGCGGTAATGACCGCCGTTCCCTCGGCAAGGGCATTAATATCCCCGGTCTGGTTCACTTCCACTTTCTGGGGATCAGAGCTTGACCATGTTACATTCTTGTTGTCGGCTGTGGCAGGCAGGACGCTTAAACTCAGTTTCCTTGACTGTCCCGCGGTAAGGATTACGTTATTTCCACCGTTAATTGTAATTGTCTCCACCAGTATGGGCGCGTTGGTTACGGTTATATTTATCCCTACGGAACAGACTCCGGAACCGTCCTTTGCCACTGCCGTAATAATCGCTTCGCCGATGCCTGTCGCGGTAACCTGCCCGCTGTTCTCGTCAACTGTCACCACGCTTTTTCTACTGCTGTTCCATGCTACCGTTTTGTCGCTCGCGTTGTCAGGGCTTACTGTTACTGTCAGGGCAACCGTCGCCCCCGGTTTAAGGGTTAAGTTCCCGCCGTTAATTGTAATTTCTTCGACCAGTATAGTCTTTCCGTCCGGATGGGTATTATCTGTTGAACTTTTACAGGCAAAAACCAAGAGGCACAAGGCTGAAAGGAAAGCGACGACGATACGAAAAGATTTTCCGGTCTTCATTGTTTTTTCTCCCTAAGAATTAAAGTAAACCGCCCCCCGAAGGGGGCGGTAATTGGAACATCAATGTTGCTCTTTGGTGTCGGTTACCGGTTGGCTATTCCAGCCAGTCAAAACTAATGTATGCATCAGTATAAGCGACACCGCCGGAAGTGCCGGTAAATCGTAAATCAGTGAATGTAGCCGCAGCATTAGCGGAATAAATCCCTAAATATACATCTTTATTACTAGTAAGAGTACCAATAGCAGCATTAGTAGCTGACCCCCAATTAGTACCATCTACAGACACATAAGCAGAGAAAGTACTTCCAGACCGTGATAGCTTAAACCAAAAGTTATCCATTTTTGAAGTAGTGCCAGATATAGTCATATTTTGAGTGCCTGCGCTTGCTGTACGGAAATTTATCCAATTGAAAGTACCACTATTAGTTCTTCCACCCGCAGCACCATAAACAGTGGAAATGGAAACACCGGTAAGTTCTCCAGTTGTAGTATTCTGAGTAACACCATCTTGTTCTAATCCTATTATGCCTGCCCTTGTTGTGCCGCCACTCATAGTTGAACTCACCACTTTTACCGTCATGGTAAAGTCACCTTCTGCTGGGAGGTAGACGAAGCTAAATTTCATATTGGATGTGTCAAGTGAACCAGCTGTTCCCGGCATGGTAATTTGCGTACTGTCATCGCTGAATGTCTTGCCTCCGGTTGCACCGCCAATATTAGAGAACCAAATTTGCGGAAGTGCCGGTCCGCTTCCTGACGGTTTTACCGTAACCAGATGAGCCGCAGATTTGACAGAATTGGCAGTTGTAGCAAAAACATTAACTTCTGTATCCGCAGAAACTGTTTTACCTGTCAATACGCCGGTGGTGGCATCAATAGTCGCAGCGGTTGTTGTAGAAGTACCGTCACTTGCAGTTACACTCCAAGTTACTGTTTGATTTGAGAACAGAGGAAGAACATTGGCAGTTAAAGTAATGGTACTACCGGCTTCCACTTGACTGTGTCCCGCTATATGAACTTCTGTAGCATCTGGGGCTGCGGCAAGGATATTAAATTTATATTCAGCGAACTCAGTACCAGTTGTTTGCGCTTTTACGGTATAAGCGCCGGCTGTGGTGATTTTTACTAAACCGTTTGCAAAAGTTCCGCCTGTTGATGGAGTCATTGACCATACGACGTTTTGAGATGCAGCATCTGTTGGCAGTACCTGGGCATTTAACTGTACGCCTGTACCGGGGAAATTAGCCAGGAGAGATTGGTAATTATAGGTTGCATCCGCGTTAGTCGGGGTGGCTGTTGTTGTAATATTTACTTTCTTTATTGCTACAGGGAAAGGCGTAGCGTCGGTGGCAGCCTGGAATACCGTTTCTGTTCCGTCTTTAACAACGACATTGGAAATTTCCACGGTTACGCCGGATACGATGAAGCCAAGATATAAATAATCGTCTGCCGATTGCAGTTTGGTATTGACCTGATTAGTTGATGAACCGCGAGTATTCTTTTCCACTAGAGTACTTCCGTCAGCGCTGTATACGGAAAGGGTATAGGTAGAACTGTTTGTACGTTCTACATTAATTACATATTCCTGTTCCTGGAAACCGAGTTTTTTATCGGCTGCAGTATCAGCCTTAAACAATTCCGTCCCATTGGTGCCGCCAAGTGTTGTTGACGAATTATCGGAGTCGCGGGAAGCGCGCATTCCTTTTGAGCCGTCCCATGCTGTACGGATTCCCACAAATAACAGGGGATCGGTGGCGCTTACAGCTAATGTCGGATTGGTGAATACCCCGGTAATAACCCCGTTATTGCCGCCGCTTAATGCTGTGCTGGTATTTCTCCCGCTTGTTATCCGTACGCGGGCGCTGATACTGAATGGGATATCATAGACCGGCGCTTCTTCTGTACCGCTATTCTGTATTTTTAGAGGTTTGTTAAGATATACAATTGTGTTGCCTTTTACATCTGCCCATGCATTGGGTATAGTAGCGTTATCTTCATTATTAACAATGACATACCTTTTATCGGCGTTTAACGCAGGAAGTACCGTTGTAGTCGCCGTATCAGGATTTGTGTTCTGGTTAAACACTAAAAGCTTGGTTTGGGTAATACCTTCGGGATTTTCTGTTACAACAACGCTAAGCGTTTTGGTGAGAAAATTACCGTCCTTATCTTTTCCTTTGCTGGTTACCTTAATAGTAGCCTGACCTTCGCTGACGGCTGAAAGGGTAGTTCCTGACAATGATAAAACTCCGTTATTGTTTTCTAATGTAAAGTCATAACCCTTTTCAGTGGCAGTTCCGGGAAGAATCGACGCCGACAACGGCACTGTGTCGCCGATATACATACTCAACGGAGGGTTTGCCACCTGTGTACCATTTACCAAAATAGTAATTGATGTTACCACTACCTCTTCCCCGGTTCCGGGTCCATTCCCCGGCCCCTTATTTGGATCAGGGCAGCCTGCGAATAAAACCGACATGACAGCGATTAACGCTGACCATTTTAAAAACTTCTTCATTTTTCTTTCCTCCTACAAAATATTTATTGCCGGCTAATCCGGCGGTGTAATTATTTACTGACAACTATTTCAAAGCGGTATTCCGCCAGAGTCTGTTTATTCGGATAATCCGCGGGCGGAAAGCCGGTAAAATTATCCAGGTTAAGATCACGGGCAACGGCGATGAATTTTGCCGTTGCCTGCCCCCCGGTGGGTATAAGGCTGTCGTTAACCGTTATTTTTCCTGTTTCGAATGTAGTCTTGCTCATTCCGGGCAGGGTAAACGACGTTCCGGTTCCTGTAATAGTTATGGCGCTGGAAGGCTCGCAGCTTTCCATGAGCCATTCAACTTTGTTATTGTCCGCCCAGGTAGGGATAAAAGACGGCGTAAGATCGATGCCCGAAGCCGGAACCTCGGCTGAGGTATATGAGTATTTGTTCCCGTTTTTACTTCCGGCGGGGCTTAATGCAACGGTTACCTGCTCAACCGGCACATAGGCGGGGGTGGTATCCGGCGTGGAAAAAACAGGCTCGCCGTCACCATCCGCGTTGTCCCAGATATTTATCTGCGAGAGTTCCGCCGAACAGCCCATCAGGGCAAAACCCGCGTAAACCGGCTCGCCGTATTTTACGCTGGGATGAAGGGCGCTGGTGCCGGAGGCGTTTTCATTTATGGTTTGCGGGTTGTTCCAACTTTGCCCTGCCCCCTGAGGTACCAATTCGCCAGTCTTGCTGTTACGGACAGTTAAGGTATATCTCTCGCTGGTGCGGGAGACTTCAAAAAAATATTCAGTTTTATAGCTGGTGTTATGAATTATATGGCCGCCCGGGTGGCTGCTTGTTCCCGCGGTAAAATTGATGCCGCCAGAATCGGTGGCATAATAAAAGCGTATTTCGCCAAGGGGGTTGCTGCTACCGGTAGAACTGCGGAACATCATTCCCGCGGCGCGCGTGGCGGCGCTGAAAACCTGATCCCCGTTTGCGGAGGGAGCGTTCATCGGCGCGAATACGCCGAATTGAATCCCCTTGCTGGTGCTGAAACCCTGAACAGCCGTCATTCTCACCCTGGCGGTGATTTTATAATCGCCGGTAAGCGGTTTATTCCAATAGACAAAATACCCGTCCACAAAACCGGTGGCCGACAAACTTGAAGTGCCCAGGTATGAAAGCCCCTGAATGTGGTACTTGCCGTCGTCCCAGCGTCCAAGGGTTTCCTGGGTGGTTACCTCCTGGGGATCAATGCCTGAGTCCATGGAAAAAACCCGGAAGTCTTCATCAAAGGTCAGGTCGTCGGTTGTTCTTCCCTCGCCGCCCGGAACATATATAGCCGCGTCCGTACCGCCGCCCTCATCGCCGCCATGTAAACCGGAATTAACCGACAGGTATTCTTCACACCCGCCGAACGCGAGAAGTACTGCCGTTGCCAAAAGAAAAGCAATTTGCCCGATTTTCATTTTTTTCATCCTTATCACCACATATCATGTATACCGGGCGTTACGCCGGTTATACCTGTCAGTTTCATAAAATCGCCCAGCTTGGGTTTGCCCGTATCTTGATCGACTTCCAGAAAATCCCCGACAATGCCTGAATCAAACCACGCGGTATTGCCGGAAAACGCGGCCTTGCCGCCAGAAAACAAATTGTTGTAACTTGCGTTTACATTTGAATCATCTATAATATTTCCGTCAACATAGTTGTTTCTTCCGTTTGATAATTTTCCGTCAATATACAGCGTGCTTACACTCCTGTTGTTACGCCACACATAACCGGAAGCGGGGGACTTGGGTTCAACACGGTCGTCGCGGCTAGGCCTCCTGTTAGGCGACCACCATGAAAAAATCTGGGTAATCACCGCGTCAAGCCCTTCATGGCTGGCGGAGCCGGCGCCGTAAATGGCGTAATTTGAACTGCCGCTGCCCGTTGTTTCGTTGCGGTTGTCATTGTCAACCGAAGTACAGTTGGTTAAACGTACCGCGGGATCGGAGTTGCTGGTAAAGCCGTCGCCGTCGTTCTGGAAGGAAAGGCAGTTTATCGCCAGATGGGGAACCGAAATTCCCTCGCCGCCCATCTTAAAGCCGTTTCCGCCCGCGCGCGTGGAATCGCCGGCTTTGGGCCCTGTCCCGCCGTAAATGCCGGCAATCTCCGCGTTCATGTAACGGCCGTTCATATAGGCGAAACATTCCTCAAGGGTCATCGCCCCTATGGGGCCGGTTTCCTTTTTCGCGAAGAAGTCATACCCGTCGTCAATATTATGGTGGGATATGCAGCGGTAAAAATAATTCCCCGGCCCGCAGGTCAGCTTTGCCCCGAAGCCGTCGGCGTTTGTCCGCGAATCATCGGCGTTGGCAAAAGATTCGCAATATTCGATTCTGTTATACGAGGGCCACATCGCCTTCGGCTCATAGCTGCGCCCTGAAACCTGGAATCCCGTATCGCCGTTAAAGTAGGTTTTTAGCCAGCTTAATTTGTTGTGGCTGCCGAATACGGTAAAGCCCTTGTTGGAATCGCTGGTATTGCGGATGTGGATGCCTTCTATATACCAGTAATCCCCGTGGACTTCAAACCCCCGCGCGTCATAGCCGCGTGACGTAAGGTCTTTACGGAAATCAAAAATAGCCTTGTTGCGGTTTTCCGCCTTCAGGACTTTATAGTATTTGTAATATTCGGGATTGGCCCGTTCCGCGTCGGTGGGTTTTTCGGGATCGGCTACAACGGCAAGGTTCGGCTTGCCCGAATTATACCTTGGAATAATCAGCCGGATGGGTATCCGCTGCTTTCCGTTTACCATTTGCGGGGCTTCGCAGGGGGTATAGATCCCGTCCATAAGCATTATCGTTTGGCCCGGGGCAACGTATGATATGGCGGTGAAAATGTCCATAGGGCTGTCCCTTGTGCCGGTGTTGGAGCTTTTCCCCTCCGGCGACACATAGATATCGCCCTCGGGCAAGGTTCTGAAATTAACGGTAAAACTCTGGAAAATGGGCTTAATATTGGTCATCAGGTATTCTTTGCCGTCAAGATAACCGGATTTTAGCTGATTGGTATCCGGGTTAAACACAAGGCTGAAAACGTTATCGCCCGATGAAAGTTTAGGTACCGGAATCTCGAAGACGGAAAAAGGCTCCGCGCTCGCGTTGGTGGTTTCGGTAACCCATACGCCCTTGTACGAAAGGGCTGTGCCGCCGTTCATGCTTACCAGCAGGGAGCCTTCAACATTGGAACGGGCAATCAGCGTATACGCGGACTGGGAAACCGAGGCTGGTGACTGCACGCTGAACGACGGCACTATGCTCGCGGGCGGCGGATCCACGCGCGGCGGGCACAAGTCCGCATCGGATTCTTCATAATTGATATTGGTAATGGTTACCCGCGCGTCCCTCGCGGCGAAAAAGCCCACATAGTATTTGTTTTTATTGATTTCAAATAACAGGTCGGGGAAGGGCAGTTCTTTGTCGCTGTATTCCAGAACCTGCCCGTCTTTGGGGATACGGTCTTTGGTTATTCCTTTACTGGGTTCGTTTCCTTTTGGCGGCTCAATCTTCGCTTTAAAACCGGAATTTGTTTTTTCAAGGCTTAACCTGTAGGAAAGCCCCGCGCTCGGAAAATCAGGGCGGCTTTGTATGCCCTCCTTGCCCGATCCGTACATTGAGTAATCGGCGAATTCCCTGGGCAAAAAGTAAAATTTGGCGAAATCCGCGCGGGCGACAAAATTGGGGTTGGTAATCGCCTCGTTATCTTCGCTTGGATCGTCTACACCGGTGCGCCAGTACACGCGGGCCCCGCGCTTTACGCCGCCGACCATTATCATGTTTCCGGAACCGCCGGGGCCGTCGGGCCGGTTATACCCCGTATAGTAACGGCCGTCCCAAGGCATCGTTTTTAACGCTTCCATGGTATAGTTGCCTGTATCGATGTTATACTGGGGAACATAGTCGCGGGCCATTATGCCGAAGGCTTCCTGCCCGTTCAGATCCGGCCTGCCGCCGGTAAACCCGAAATTGTTAATATAAAAATCGGCGCTTATCCTGAAATTTTTATCTTTGTCAACTTCTTTAAAATAGTAGGCTATGCCGTCTTCGCTGCCCGCGATCTTTCCCGCGTTATTGGTGGTATTTATGGCGGTAATTGTAATTTTCCGCTCCCCCGTGTAATCTTTGAAATCTCCGCTTTCGGAATCCTGTATTACGCAGCCGTAGGGGCGGATCGAAGTTTCCGTGGGAAGAGGGTTGTCGTAAACCTGCCTGGAACTGGTGCCGAACGCGAGGCGGTTCATTATCCCCTCAGGGCCGCCGGATAAATGGATCGCGCGGAAGCCGTTTTCATTTTGTTCTTTATAAACAAGTTCGCCGTTAAACATGCTGCAGGTGCCGCCCAAAAAAAGGGTTAAAACAATTCCGGTTATAAACCATAACTTTATTTTCATAGTTAAATTTATATTCCAGCAATCGAAAATATACAGTTTATTTTTTGGATAATACCGACTTTTATACGTTAATGACGGAAAAACACAAATAATTAACGGAAATATTTTATTTTACGGCTGTATATTTTCATTATAGAAAAGTACAACGCGAGGAGGATTCATGAAAAAGAAATTGTTTATAGCCTGTCTTGTTTTAACGGCTGCGGTTTTACGAATATCCGCCCAGGATACAGCCGCCCAGAATAATGAGCCAAAGTTTACTATTTCAGGCGATCTTACTACTATTTACACAATCGGAAACGCGGATGAAACGCAAAAATATCCGGAGCCTGTCGCCGGGGCCTATGGCGGCGACCCGAATAAAGCGGCCAAAAAGAACGGTTTTTTTACCGCGACCAATTTAATAGTGAACCTTCATCCCTTCCCCTGGCTGGACGGTTATTTTAAACTGTACGCCATAAACAGGCCCGGTTCCGTTTATTTCCCGCTCCAGATGGAAAATACCGATCCCAAGGATTTTACAGCCGATCTTACCTTTGACTCTATTTACGCCAGGGTAAGCGTTTTTCAGGCCTTAAAACTGGACTTGCCGGTTGATCTGTTTCTGAAAGCCGGAAAATTCAAGGCCCAGGCCTCCGAATTCGGCGTAGTGTCAAAATACAACACTGAGCGGATACTTTATTTAATGAATATAAAGAACGACTTTACATACGAACTGGGGGCTGCCATTGATTCGCCTGTTAACCTTACCGCGTCATTTGCCATAAACTACCGGTTAGACGAAGCCACACAGCGGTATTATGATGAAGACGGAATGGAGAATCACGGGATTCCCGTGCCCGACAAGTACGCCCCCCAGATTTTCGCCGGCGTTAAAATGCAGGGAATGGAAATACCGCTGGGGACCCTGTCCGCCGAGGTGTTATACGGAAACAATGTTTCCAATATTTACTCGGGGAATGCCGTCGGGTTTTCGGCCCTTTATACAATCGGCGTCAACGACAGCATTAAAGTCCCCGTGGGGCTGTTGATAAGTTATTATGAGAAAAATATTGATATGCTCGCCAATGCCGCGGTTGTTCCCGAAAAAGGCGACAATACGATGAATTTCAGGGATTCCGTCAGTTTTGGCCTGGGGGCGGGACTGCGTTATGGGAGCGATCTTGTTGATGTGAATTTCAACCTGGCGGGAACATACAATTTGATAAAGCATTATTACAGGAACGATTTGGGCATAATGAAACTTTCGGCGGACGCGATGTTTACCTTCCAAAAACATTATTTTATCGGAGCCGGAATAATCTTCGGATCCCTTGGCGATGTAAACTGGAAAACCAGGGATGACGCGGACCCGACAAAGGATCAGTATGATCATACTTTTTCCACCGCGGAAAATCTGGGGTATGAAGTTTACATTGGGATAAACCTGGCAAATGTGGGAAAATTCGTTATTGGCTTCAACCAGAACAAAGGGCTTTCACTCAACAATATGCTGGAGGCTAAAGTCGAAGGGCAGATGAAATACAAGCAGTTGGATACCGAGTGGAAAGACAGGTTGATAGAAGCGGGCGGCCTTTATTTTAAATTTGCCGCCAAATTTTAACGTATGCCTGAACTTGATTTAACATCCTTCGGCGGAGTTGGAGACGGTATTACAGATAATTCAGGCCCCTTTGCCATCGCGCTGCAAACGCTCAAAGAGGCGGGCGGCGGCAGGCTTGCGATTGGGAAGGGGGTCTGGCTCTCAGGCCCGATCGAACTGTTCTCAGGCGTTACCATTGCCCTGGACGAAGGGGCCGTCATTTCATTTATCCCCGATCCCGAACGGTATAAGCCCGTATGGACGCGCTGGGAGGGGCAGGAATGTTACGCGATGCACCCCTGCGTTTTTGCCGACGGCCAGGAGAATATCGCCATTACCGGCAAAGGCATCCTTGACGGAGGCGGCAGGTTTTGGTGGGATACGCTGCGGGAAAAAAGGGCCCGCGGCCAGCAAACGCCCCAGACGCCGCAGGAACTGACGCTGGCGGCGCTCAACAAAGGGTATGAAAAACAGCAATCGGGCGGCGGCGGCAGGAAGATACAGTTCCTCCGGCCTCCCCTGCTCCAGTTCCTTAATTGCTCAAAAATAAGGCTGGAAGGCCTTACCCTGCAAAATTCCCCGTTCTGGACCTTGCACCCGCTGTACTGCCGTAATGTTGTTATTTCCGGACTTACCATTAAAAATCCTTTTGACGCGCCCAATACCGACGGCATGGACATTGATTCCTGCGAGGACGTGTTAGTTGAAAACTGCGCGGTCTCGGTGGGCGATGACGGCATTGTGCTCAAGTCAGGCTCGGGCGAGGACGGGATGCGCGTGGGAAAACCCTGTCGTCGTATAACGGTGCGGAACTGCACGATAGAAGACGGCCACGGGGGAATCGTAATCGGCAGCGAGACCGCGGCGGGCGTTTCCGAAGTGCTCACCGAGGAATGTCTGTTCAGGGGAACCGACCGCGGGATCAGGATAAAGACCCGCCGCAGCC
>Ga0268262_10006488_pt1 | contig 11196 bp, 9 predicted proteins | sample TergutNc150P3_FD_190354 | JGI IMG/M metagenome (GOLD analysis project Ga0268262, IMG submission 190354) | Nasutitermes corniger P3 segment gut microbial community from laboratory colony in Florida, USA - Nc150 P3 (SPAdes) (version 2) | ecosystem: Host-associated > Arthropoda: Insects > Digestive...
CTGTTTTCCCTCTATACTGTAAATGCTTATAGATTTGATATTTATATTATCTCGTATTTTTATATTTAAAATATCATTTGTTGGGTTGGGAAAAATACTTATAAAATCCGAATAGGAACTTTCTGTAATATTTACTTTTTTACAAAAACATTGGTCGCATTTTGGGTTGTTCATATATTTGACCGTGTCATTATGTTTAAAACAATTTAATATAAAATCTTCACAAGACCAATAATCAGGATAACTTGTTGTCAATGAAAATAATACTCCTTTATCACTTCCAATCCCTTCATACCAACTATCATTCCATGACAGATAAAGATGTGGACAAGTTACACTGTATATTTTTCTACCGTTTTCATCTGTTGTTATATTTAGAACAACGCTATAACAATCCGAACAATGTGCAGGAATAATGTAATTGCCTCCATAAGGCGGTATCCAAGCATTATGCCAAACAGTATCACCAATTGCGACACCAAAATCGTAAAGCAATATATCCGCTTGTTCCCAAATAGCAGGTTTAAAAAACACTTTTTGTCCCTCGTTTCTAAAACTGCCAATGTAGGCACTTTTATACTCTTCGGATAAGATTGTATCTGAAAACAGATATAACTTACTATAAACAGTATCATTAAAAGTTGTGTCCCCTAACAATCCGAAAACTCGGTAATTGCTTCTTATACTCTCGTTCCAAATGGCATTACTTGTTGGAAAACTGTTTTGTGCGTTTGCACCTGCGGACAAAGCCGCTAAAACTCCTGTAAAAAATAAAATCTTCTTCATCTCTCTCTAATTTTTATATGTTATTAAACTTTTTTTGCAAAGATACCATTTTTTTTATAATTGAGTTGTTGTTGCATAACACTCACATTTACTCCTGTTACTGTCGAATTATACGGCAGTACATACGATACTATTTTCACAGGCAACTGTGGATTGCCTACCTCATCGGTAAGAGAGTATTCTTCTGCTGTGAAAATATCATAAACCCCATTATTATAAATTTGAGGTTAATACAAAACTATCGCTTATTTGTGCGATAGCAAAAATTGGCAAGCCAATTACAACTGCGAATAAAATTATTGTTTTTCTCATTTCTATTAATTTTTGATTATTAATTTACTAAAACTATTATTGTCTGTTTCTATATTTAAAATATAACTACCTATTGCCAATTTATTTATGTTTAATTGTCCCGATTGAAAAATATACATGTCCTTTTCTATCAATTTCCCCTCCATGCTGTAAATAGTAATTGATTTAATTTCTTCATTATTTTGGATTTCCATGTTTAAAATATCTTTTGTGGGATTTGGATATATTTTAAGATTAGGGATATCGTTTTCTATAATGCAGTTGATAGGTAGATGGACATCAACTATCATTTCGACAGGAAAATCGGGATGAGAAACAATTGCATCATTAGTCAAATGAACAAAATAAAGACCACTGACGGTAAAGACAATTCCTTCATTCGGAATTATATAATAGCCATCAGAATTACCGATAAGCATCGGTACTTGTGTAAAAATACCATTAAATTCCCATTGGTCTTTAAAAAGCGGATTGTTATATTTACCAATAATTGCCCTCTTTTGATAACCAAGAATTTTATTAGTATCCTCACTTATCATTTCTGAAATAGAATATAAATCAGATAGTTGAAGTCTGTTCCATACACATGCTATTTTTTCTAATGCTTGATTTGAACTTAAATCCAAAGAATATAACTTGTTATTGTGGCAATATAAAATTCGTAATGCAGGGTTATTACTCAAATCTAAATTCGTTAATTCATTCATACCACAATCCAAATTTTGCAATAGTCCATTGGAAGTTATATCTAAATTTTCTAACTTGTTATAACCACAAGTTAAAGTTATTAATGCAAGACAGCCTCTCAAATCCAAATTGCTTAATTGGTTTACATGACAATTTAAGTTTTCTAATTCTGAACAGTCGTTCAGAATTAAACTAATTACCTTACGATAATGGCAATCAAAAGTCATAAAATGACAATCTGCTGTTGCACTAATAATTACGGTATAAGTACCCGCGATAGAATAGATATTGCTTGGTATCAATAGACTGTCGCCCTCGCCCGTATGCGTGGTACTGTTACCGTCTCCCCAATCAACCGTAAACACTTCTCCATTTGTGGCACGTATCTCAAAATTCTTTTCTTCCGTGCCTGCTTCCCATTCAAGTGTTATCACTTCTTGTGCCTTTGCACCTGCGGACAAAACCGCTAAAACTCCTGTAAAAAATAAAACCTTCTTCATCTCTATAAAATTTTTATATGTTATTAAACTCGTTTTGCAAAGATACCATTTTTTATAAAAAAATAAGATTTTCAAAATTCCATTATATAATCATGGTAATCTTGAAAATCTTATTAAAATCGTGGTTCAGACTCTACCTAATTTTTCACAAACTTCTTCACCTGCACATTTTTAGCCGAAGTAACTTTCACAAAATAAATCCCCGAATACAAATCCGCAACATCTAACTCAACAGCAGAATTGTTTACATCTGTTCTTTTCAAGACTTCCTTTCCAAGCACATTGTAAATAATAATCGTTTCTATAGGCGTATCACCGTTATTTACAGTCAATTGCGAAGTTGCAGGATTGGGATACAAAGAAAGTGTAGATGCTTCTTGCAATTGCTGTACGCCCACAGGTGAATTTTGCCGAACAAGAATGGAAATGCTTTCGTTCAAAGTGGTTGAAACGATTTTGACATAGCCTTCAAATGCTGCATTCGTATTATTTTCTCCCGTGGGATAGATTACAAGTTCTTTCGAGCCTGCAACGCCCGTATTTTTGGGTATGCTCAACCAGTTACAATCGGTTTGTGCTTCCCAAGCCGTTCCCGTTGCGGTGATGTACACTCTTGCACTGTCCGTTCCCTGATAATTCAATTCGACTTCTTTTTTAGCCGCAATCAACGGATAGGTTGCCCTTTCGATGCTCATATCGGACAGCAAACTGCCGCTGTTTACCCAGAAATAAAACATCTTTTTCAGTTCTCTGTGCTTGGTCAATGTGGTAACGGTGATGGTTGCATTGCCCGTCCCGCTTGTCTGGCTGAAAGCGTAACCGTCTGGAACACTGCCTATTCGCCATGTGGTATTCGAGGTGATGTTGAAAGTTGCCTGTACATTGGAATCGTAAGAGATACTTAATTTTGTCGGACTGACCAAAAGCGTATCCGTAGCGGGCGAAGGCGGACAAGCATGCAATTTCACCGCCAGCGAATAATTTTTTATATCGGGAAACGACATTTCATACGGTTTTCTCCATGCCCCCTGTTTCAGAAGCATTGTCCCATTGAAAGTTCCTGTCCGCAACGAATCGTTTTTATAGATGTTTATTCCTAAAAATTCAGCCGTATAACCTACCGTGATGCCTTTTGCGGTAATAACAGGTTTTTGCAATTTGATTGTATTCCAAGCATTTGGCGTTAAACTTGAAGCGGGTACGATTTGCGTCAATACCGTTGTACCTGGACGTTCGCTCGCATTGGCGGTGTAGATTTCAATTTTGACATTATTATCTAATGTATCAACAAGTTTAATATTTCCAAAATAGAATGAAACAGAGTCAATTACCTGCGGATTGGCAGTTGCTGCAAAATATTCAGACACAGCAGTTACGCCATGCTGTTGAAAATTATACACTTGCAATGTATCTTCGGGATAAGTATTGCTAAGTGGTTGGCAGTAAGCAATTTCCTGTATTCCCTGCGAAATAAACATTGTTTTTTCTTTTGTACCGTAATATATTGTCAATGTGCATGTTTTAGGCACGCGCAGATTGTTTTGCGAACGGGTTGAAAAAATAATATTGTTGGTTATTCCGCTGTCTCCCTGTAAAACGCTCACGTTCAACCAGGTAGTATCTACTCCGCTGATTGTCCACGCAGTATTTGAAGAGATGGAAACCGCCTGCGTATTTCCCTGCTCATATCCGAATGCAATTTTTTCCCTGCTGACAGACAGTACGTCCCACCTCACATTGTACGTAAATTGAATACTGTCGCCTGCTGCGGTGATGTTGCTGATGGAAAAATCCGTCATGGGCGTGCCGTTGCAGAAGAACGGATGAGGATTGGTACTGGGGTCAAAAGTCGTTCTGCCCACATTGGACGAAAAATGTGCCTGTTGCAGATTTCCATTCGAATCGGGACTTGTCAATTTCCCCCCGTTAGGTCTGAAAGTGTGAATTTCATCAAATGAGTTAGTGCCGTCAGCAGCGGAATTTCCATTCACATTTTTCCGAATTCGATAAATCACTATCCCCGAACCAGGCAAACTGCTTTCAAAAGTAACGGCATTCGTCTTTCGATATTCCAAAACAAGATATTCATTGGGATTGTTGGGCATGTTAATTCTGTATCCGATAGGCTTTTGCGGGTCGAAAATCATGGAACTGTCGTTCACGGGATAAAGCGTGTAAGTACCAGGGGCAACCACTTCGGGCAATTCGGGTATCCATTTTCCGTATTTCCATTTCAGATGCGCCCCCAAACCCTGCGGTTTGTTGTAGGTGGTTGAAGCCATTAAATCCCAAGGTCCAACAGGTGTAATCGACTGATTGGTATATCTGTATAAATCTGGGGCGCTTAACGAGTGCATCATTTCATGGGTAAGCACACCCGACCATGAACTGTTTCCGCTGGTGTGTGCAAGCAGGAAATTATAATCCCGCACCCGTTTTCCATTTATGGAGACATTTTGTGTGTACAAACTCCAACGGTGAGGCCACAATAGGTCGTTCCAGCCTTCGGGAGAACCTGAAATCAAAAATGCAACATTATCCACATCGCCGTCCCCGTTGTAATCGATGTCCAAACCGGGAGGAATGCTCGCAGAAACGGCATTTACCGCTCTTGCCAATAAAGCATGTTCTCGCGTTGTTTTATCATACGAATTGACTGTGTCATAACCGTTTGGATTGGTTTTCGACATGGGTCGGTAATAACTTCTCGGGTGAATATCCTTATACGAAACGATTGTATTTCCATTGGGTGCAGGGTAGAAATACGAGCGGATATACAATTGTCCGTAAGATGCCAAACGGTAAAAATTGTACATGGAATTCGACGAATAGGAAGTCGAATCGTTGAACATTTCGTCCATTTGAGGAAAATTCATCGGCGTTGCAAAAGTCGCTTCGTCTGAAAAACGGATAAAAATAACAATATTGTTAAGCGTACCGATATTTTCGTTGTTCGCCTTCTGCTGACGGCTGTTTTCCATTTGTGTTATGAAATCAGCCCTTTTTGCAGCGATGATTTCATTGGAAATCCGCACGTTCAACGGCAATCCCAAGGCTACGGGGTTGGCAACGCCTGCGATATGGCTCGAGGGTGCAATCCGTCCGTTTGCAGCGGGCAGGGCATAGACGAAAAAGCCTGTCTGCGGGTCTGCCACAATGGTATAGCCCAGCGAATCGTGCAACCAATGGTAAAACTCGTCCCCGCTGGCAAAACAGTGCAAAACGGTGCCGTCCGGCTGCGTCAATGTTTGTGGAACGTTCACTAAATAAGCGGAATAACCCTTCAAAAAAGTAACAGATAACAATGTTACAACTAATAATTTCTTCATTTTGGATATATTTTTATATTAGAAATGCAAAGATACAATTTTTTATTGAGAATTGAAAGTTGAAAATGAGAAAACTTTGATTTTTTTTGAGAAAAAGATGCAATATATTACAATATTGTGCGTTTTTTTGACATTATTACAAATAAAAATGTTCACACGCATAGCCATATACTGTTTTTTGTACCCCTTGTCGCTGCTGCCGATGCCGATGCTGTACGGGATTGGGGCGGGAATTCGTTTCTTTCTCTGCCGTGTGTTTCATTATCGAAGAGAGGTGGTACGGGAGAATTTAAAAAATTCTTTTCCGCAAAAAACAGCGGAGGAATTGGCGGAAATTGAACGGAAATATTACGTCCACCTGTGCAATATTTTCATGGAGGGCGTGAAATTATTAACCCTCTCTAAAAAATCGCTGATGCAACGCTATCGTTGTGTGAATGCGGAGATTGTGAACGCCTGTTTTGAACGGGGAAAAAGCGTTATTCTCATGTCTTCCCATTACAACAACTGGGAATGGATGGTGCTTTCGCTTTCCATGCAGATTTCGCATCACGGCGTGGGAGTGGGGAAAGCAAACAGCAACAAGGTTTTTGAAAAAATAATCAACCGTGCCAGAACGCGTTACGGTACGGAGGTCGTTTTTGCGGATAAAGTGCGGGAAGTGATTGAAAATTACAACAGGCAGGGAAAACCATGTGCCTACATGATGCTCTCCGACCAAAATCCGCCCAATGTGGATAAGTCTTACAAAACCATGTTTTTGCATCAGCCGTCTGCGATTATATACGGCTCGGAATATTTTGCCAGAAAGTACGATTTTCCTGTTTTTTACTATGTGGTCAAGCAATCTAAAAGGGGTTGTTATAGTGTGGAAATAGAAAAAATAACAGACAATCCAACACAAATGCCGTACGGAGCAATTATTGAGCAGTATATCAAATGTTTAGAGCGGGATATTTGTGAAAAACCTGAATTTTGGTTGTGGAGTCATAAGCGGTGGAAGCATAAGGTGGTCATAAATCAATCCATATAATTTTATTGTAACGGAAAATGTGGAGTTGGTAGCAAACTTTGAGTTAAGATTTTGCATCAGGCAAAAGGGCTGTATTTCTTAATGGTTGGAAATAAAACAGTTAAGATAATTAAGAATTAGCAATTAAAAATTCCAAATTAAGAATTAAGAGAAATGAAAAAAAAATCTCTTAATTCTTAATTTTTAACTCTTAATTGCCCCGTTAATTCAAAAAAAAATTGTATCTTTGCATTTTTGTGTAAAAACCGAAGCAATGGAAGATAAAGAGTATTTTAAACAGTTTGATATTCCTTTGGGAAGTCTGGGTTTGGGTACGCATTGTTTCGAGTTGGAAGTAAACAATACGTTCTTTGAAAAGCATGGTAATGAAGACATTACGGGTGCAGATGTGCGTGCGAAACTGAATGTTGAACACTTGGAAACGATGTTCATTTTCAATTTCCACCTCAACGGAAACCTTTACAGTACATGCGATTTGTGTTTGGAAAAACTTTCCATTCCTGTTGCAAACGATGAAAAGTTGATACTGAAAATTGTTTCCCAAGCCTGCGAAAGTGATGACAGCGACATCGTTTTTATCAGTGAAAACACGCATCTGTATAATGTTGAGCAAAATCTGTTTGAGTATCTTTACGCACTCATTCCCATTCGGAAAGTGCATCAGGAAACAGGAACAGAAACCTGCAACCCCGAAATGCTTTCGCTGATTGAAAACGCTAAAGTGAAACAGACAAAAGAAACAGACGGACGCTGGGAAGCGTTGAAAGAATTGATAGAGAGAGAGTTAAAATAGAGATAAACAAATTTATAACATAAAAAAGATAACGTTATGCCGAATCCAAAGAGAAGACATTCAGCTACAAGAAGAGACAAGAGAAGAACTCACGATAAAGCCGTTGCCCCACAATTGACGGAGTGTTCAAACTGTGGTGCTGCTGTGATTTATCACCGCGTATGCCCCGAGTGCGGGTTTTACCGTAATGAACTGGCGATTGAACAAAAATCAAAAGCCTAAAGAGTGAAATTTTGAAATTTTAATTTTGTATGAGGCGGTGCTTTATGTGCCGCTTTTTTTATTATCAAAAGTCGAGACAAAAAAAAAGCCCCTTTCAAAAGAGGCTTTTCAACATGAAAAAACAAGAATTATTCAGCTGCTGGAGCGTCTTCTTGTACTTCTTCTGGCATGTCTGCTGCAGGTTGCTCTTGTTGCTCATTAGTTTGCTCAATTGCTTCACCTTCTACTGCTTCTGGCTCTTGGGTGTTACCGCAAGAGAAAAAAGACATACTTGCTACGATTGCTAATGCAAATAACTTTTTCATACTAGTACTTAATTTAAATTTGTTAATATTAAAATTTACTAAATGCAAAGATACAATTTTTTTTTCAAATAACGGGCATTTTTAGAAAAAAAATTTCACTATAATAAATTGCTCTAAATCAACTGTTTAAATAGTTATTAACAATAAAAACAATAAGTGTTAATGATTTTCAGGCAAAAAAAAGGAAGTTTTTTCGCATCTTTTCTCCAAAAAGCGTCTTTTTTTCGTCTTTTTTTTGTATTTTTGCAAACGTGTAAATTTTAATATAAAAATGATGAAGAAAGGGATAAAAACACTTATTTTTATTGCTGTGTTGCTGGTTGCGGCGGGGACGGCAATTGCCTGTTTTTTGCGTTGGGCTGCATTTTCGAACAACATATTGCCGCAATCTGCTACATATATATATATACCCACAGGGGCTTCCTACGGCGATGTGGCGGCTATTCTGGACGAAAACAGGGTGTTGAAAAACAAGAAAACGTTTGAATGGGTTGCCAAAATAAAACAGTATCCCAACCGCGTACGTGCTGGTAAATACCGCATTGACAGGCAGATGACCAACAATGCATTGGTAAACAGACTTCGTTCGGGCAGTCAGGAAGCGGTGAATTTTACGTTTAACAACATTCGCACCAAAGAACAGTTTGCAAACCGCGTTGCCGAACAGTTGGAATTGAACAGCAGTGATTTACTTGATTTGCTGAACGATAACGATTTCCTTTCTGCCTACAACCTCCATTCGCAAACGGCTTTGACGATGTTCATTCCCAATACTTACAAAATTTGGTGGAACACGTCTGCGGAAGATTTTGTAAAAAAAATGCACCGCGAATACGAAAAATTTTGGACGGACGAACGCAAGGAAAAGGCAGCAAAAATACCGCTTACGCCTGTAGAAGTGGTGATTTTGGCATCTATTGTGGAAGAGGAAAATCACCGCAGGGACGAACAGGCACGCATTGCAGGTCTGTATATCAATCGTTTGCGGATTGGAATGCCCTTGCAGGCAGACCCGACTTTGAAATTTGCATGGAACGATTTTTCGCTTAAACGGGTGCTGGATTACCACAAGGAAATCGTTTCCCCTTACAATACATATAAAATAACGGGCTTGCCAGCGGGGGCAATCCGCATTCCTTCGCCCAGTTGCGTGGACGCGGTTTTGAATTACGAAAAACACAATTATCTATATATGTGTGCGAAAGAGGATTTTTCGGGGTATCACAATTTTTCGGTTAGCTATTCCGAGCATCTTTCAAACGCAGCAAAATATCATAACGCACTGAATAAAAATAAAATAAAATGAGCATCTACACCAAAACAGGAGACAAAGGCACAACAAGTTTAGCCAACGGGACGCGTGTTCCCAAAAACCACATCCGCATAGAAGCATACGGCACAATTGACGAATTGAACGCTTATACCGCTCTTTTAGAGGCAATTATAGATGATGCGGAACGAAAAAAAGAATTGCACGCCATACAGGATAATCTTTTTATCATTCAAACCTATTTGGCGATAGACGATAGCAAACCTTGTTCGTTTGCTCTGCCTGATTTGCAAAAGGTTAATCCTCAAATATTAGAGCAACAGATTGATGCGATGAATGAGAGATTGCCGAAATTGCATTCTTTTGTCTATTTGGGGGGGAATGCGGTTGCGGCACAATGTCATATTGCCCGTTGCGTTTGCAGGCGGGCGGAGCGGGTGCTGGTGGCGTTATCGGAAAAATGTGCGGTTGAGGGTTGTATTTCTGTTTATATTAATAGGCTTTCGGATTATTTGTTTGTTTTGGCGAGGGTTATGACCATGGAAAAAAATGAAAACAAAGAGTAATATAGTCAGTTGTTTCATCTATTCCAAAAGTGCCGTATTCGCTTATTGCCCCCCTACCTCATAACAAACCACCGCTGCCGCCAGCGAAACATTCAACGATTCCGCATGTCGTCTCCCTTTATTCTCGCACATGGGGATGCTTATTCTGTTCTTGATTTCAGCAGAAAGTTGCGGCGAAATGCCAAACGACTCATTGCCCAAAACAACAGCACAATTTTGCGGAAAATCCACATTACGAATATTTTCCCCCTCCATATAAGTCCCGAAAAAAGTATAACTATCCGCATGTTCCTGCACGAAATTCAGTAAATCAAATCGAAAAACAGGCACGCGCGTAAACGACCCCATGCTCGCCTGCAAAGTCTTCGGATTGTAGAGTTCAACCGTATTTTCCGAACAGACAAGGGCATCAATCCCAAACCAGTCGGCAGTGCGGATAATCGTACCGAAATTGCCTGCATCTTTCACATCGTCCAACAGCAAAATCTTTGGGTGGTCGCTTGCCGAAAAAACAGGCTGTTGCTCAGGCATCTCCACCAATGCAAAAATATGGGGCGTGGTGGTCAGGGCGGATATTTGTTCGCATTCTTTTTCCGATACCAAATGTATATCGTGGTGAAATTTAGGATGTTGCTCCGCCCACTGCGGCGTGGCATACACCGCTTTTACCTTAAAATCGCTGTGCAAAACCTCCCACACCGACTTCGTCCCCTCCACAATAAAACAGCGGTACTCCTTACGGATTTTCTTCTGTTTGAGCGAACGCAAAAATTTTAATTCATTATTACTTAGCATTTTGAGTTTGTAAAGTTTTAAAGTTCATAAAGTTTGTAAAGTTATGATTATAAATTGTCTGCATTTTCAATAAGCCTAAAAATATAAAACGCAAAAATAAAGAAAATATTGTATAAAACACATAAAAATAAAGCGGTACAAGTTACGCTCCGCTAAAAACTTGCGCCAGATAGGGGAATATTCGTACCTATTTTTGCGGTTTTACGGCGTTATTTGCACGGACTATTAAACGTCCTTTTTCTTTCAAAGATATAGGCATTTCATCACACATATCTTCATTATCAATCATAAGAGGTTCTCTTTTAAATTGTAATTTTTCAATATTAAGATTATGGATTAGTTTTACGTTTTGAGAAAAAAGTCGGTATAATGTACAACTTGGTTGTTCAGGGTCAGTTAAAAAATACCAATATCCATCAATAATTCTATCTTTTTTATCTGTTTTTAATATGATTAAAAACCAGAAATCATACAAAACAGTCTCGAAACCAAAGTAAAAAGTATCTTTGTAATGATTTAAAAAACGATATACTACATATTTTCCGTCTACTACATTAAATACGTTGTCAAGCAATGACAACCAATGACAAGAATTAAT
>Ga0268262_10006489_pt1 | contig 11195 bp, 10 predicted proteins | sample TergutNc150P3_FD_190354 | JGI IMG/M metagenome (GOLD analysis project Ga0268262, IMG submission 190354) | Nasutitermes corniger P3 segment gut microbial community from laboratory colony in Florida, USA - Nc150 P3 (SPAdes) (version 2) | ecosystem: Host-associated > Arthropoda: Insects >...
ACCCTCGCCGAACAAGCGGCGCAGTGCATGCCGCCGATAGGTATGGTTACCGTCATGCCCCAAAGCCTCCGGTTGTGCGGAAGTTCCAATGAATCAAACAATATCGAATAGATTGAATGTATTCAGATATAATATAAATAATGTCCGCCGCCTGAGCGTCGATTTTTTAAATAAATTCAGAGCGATACGCTGTGGATTGGCGGCGCGTTCGCGGTTAACGGAGGGTGCCGGCCGATTCGACCGCGCCGAAAAAAATTTGACAGGCGGGGCGGAAAATAGTATATTAATAGGTGTGGACGGAGACAGCATACATTCGCCGATAGAGCAGGGGCGTCGTAATACCGGACAAGGGCGGCCGAGCGCGATTTTGCACGCCGGTTTGCCGCTTACCGACAGGCAGCAAGCGCTATTAGACCGATTGCCTGGGTACGACAGCCGCGTAATTGTCAAAAAGAACGATGTCTCGATGAAAGATTTGTCGGCATTGACAGCAAGAACCGGCGTAGAATTCGCGATGTTCACGCGGAAACAGGAACGGTTGATTGTGCGCGGGGACGCGGCGCGCGTAAATATAACCCAGGACGACGCGGCCGTGTTGAACGCGCAAGGGTATAAGTGGAGCGGGCATACGCATGTAGGATTATATGATGGATGGGAGCTAAACGCGTCAGACGGCGATCTCGCGATTTTAAGTAGGTTTGACCAAAAAGAAAGCGTAATTTATAATACTATGGGGAAATACAGAACGTTTGAAAAAATACCGAAAGGAGAGCAGCGGTATGGCAAAAATTATAGTTAAGTATAAAAAGGAAATAGAGGAATATTGCGCGGGAAACAACCTGTCGGTTGAAAAGGTTTTTAACTCGCCGCGCAGTTATAACTATGAGAGCCTGATTTTTCTGCATCATGACCCTGAAAAAGGAAAAATGGGGTTGCTCGACGAAACGCCGGCGGCTGTTACGTTGGCGGTTTTCCTCGAAAGCGGGAAACTGCGATTCGAGCAAACCGAATATACATATAAGTATTTGGGCATCGCGCCACACGCCGTAGCCGTCTGACCTGACGACCGCCCGCATACGTTCATTGCGAAGCGGGTTTGCGGTATCTGTATATGTGATGTGAAAAGCACGTTTTTAAGTTAGGGAGACTTATGATGTTGTTGATAACAGCTTTGACTTTCTTATCTGCGATGACACTGGCGTTGATCGCTACGTCTCCGCATGCGTCCGCAGAGCGCGTTTGGGGCGATATAGACGTTTGCCGGAGATTGGCACGAAATTTGCTACCCCCCCCCCCCCCCCCCATTTTTTGCATGTCGTAACTCGTTGTAAATCAAGGACTTACACCACACCACTTAACACTGTATATCCCATCATAACGATAGGATATAAGGTTGCCTCTCGTTGTCTAAATTGCTACCCGCTGAAACAGCTGAAACAGTTGTCGATAAATTATTGCGCGAAATCACAAATATCTAAACCGGAGGTTCTATGAATTTCTTTACACGGCGGGGTTACGGACGGATGTTTTTGTTGTTGTCGGCGGTGATGACGGTTGGGACGTCAAACGTTTCTCATGCGCAGGTGACGCAAAATGTACCTAAGATAGCCGTTTACGTATCGGGCGCGAAAGTCCATGCAGTCAACAAATCAATGGTTGACGGGTTAATCGCCGCTCTTGCTAATAGCGGGCGCTATCAGGCGGCGGAGAATTATAAAGACTTTTTTTATAAAGTGACCGAAGAGCAGGGCGGCGCTAAAACTATGAACGCGGAACAAATCAAAAGGTTGGGAAAGCAGTTTGGCGTACAGTATATTTGTATAGCGGAAATAGTTACCGTCTTAGACGAAAATCAAATATCAGCCCGCATTGTCAATGTGGAAACAGGAGAATCTGGGGTTCTATGCGCTGTTGACAGCCCGCTTGAATCACAGACCGACGCCGCTGACGTTTCAGGGCAGATTGTCTCGAAACTTATTAAGAACGCACCGTCGTCAGCGCCGATAGCCGCTGTATCGCCGCCGCCGTCACCATTACCACCGCCGCCTTTACCGCCACCGCCGTTGCCGCCGCCTCAAGCACAACAGCAGGCGAGCAGCAAGCCGGAAACCGGTCAAACCATGTCTTACGGGGCGCAGACGGCGCAACAATATACGACAGCCGATGCTGGAAAGGGAATGAGCATTACAATTCGTGACATGAAAGCAATTGGCCTTGGGGAAAGCCAGTATCATTTGCCTAGAAAAATACAGGCCGGATTTATGCAAAATTTTTTAAATTATGCCCCTAATATTAAAGTAACGGATTGGGAAAGTTTCTTAAAAGTAAGAGACGCGCTTACCGATGCCGCTTATGATGATAATTCGGAAGCGGTGCGTAACGCAATACGAGCGCAAATACCTACGACCCATTTTTTAATGGGGGAAATAACCAAAACACCGATAGGCTATGATCTTCATGTCGGTATTTTCAAAACGGCTGATATGACAACGGTAGCCTCGTTTTCCGGAAAATTTTCGTTCTGGGAATTAGACAACCTTACAGGAGTGGGACGGGCGTCACTTGAACTGTTTTCCAAAATTGGCGTAACGCTTACGGATAAAGCGCGTAAAGAACTCTACGGCGCGGCGACGCAAGACCATATCAACGAGGTGAACGGACAACTCGCTTTGGCCAAAGGTATTTCCGCCGATAGGCGCGGGAACAAAGTAGAGGCGTTGAACTACTATATTCAAGCCGCCAACTATAACCCGTCTCTGCGCGACCGGTCTTCTAAGCTGACCGCCAATATCTTCAGCGGAAACATGGGGAGCGATATCCTTAACGATATACAATGGCGGAAACAATGGGTGGAGAGGCTCAAAGAAACGGAGGAGTTTTTTGACAATTTCAATAAAATAGAGTCCATGCCGTATACGCTGTTCTACGGGAGCGATATTAAACGCGGAGCCACAAACTATCAAAACGAAACCGTACCCATAAGCATAGAGACGTATCTCTACGGCAGCCAAGTCTGGGCGCATTCGATAGAACAGGTGCTGCAAAAGGTATACGACGGCTTGAACGCGACCGGGCAAAAAGATAAGTGGGGGTTGTCTAATTGGCCCCGGCAGGGCGTAACCAACCTGAACGTCTTCGCGGAACGGCGCAATAGCTTTTCTGTGGTTTTTGAATTGGTAAACAGCCAACAAAAGGTGATAGGGCGGCAGACGCTGCAAGCGGCGGGTTCTTGGAAAATAAATCTGAGCGACCGCTCTACTATCAGTTTTGGGACTACGAGAGAAAACGTGGTTTTTCAAAATGTCAGAGCTATGGACATAACACCTATTCTGACCGTGCGGGTTGCGAGCGTAAACGGGGTGGATGCGGAGACGGCGGCTATAAAAGGGATCTTGCAGATGCGGAATATTAACAAAGAGGAGTTTGACTTAAATGATAGATTTCAATATGCGATGGGGCAGATACAGGGTTTTGCGAGAGGGGGCGGGGTGAGCGATCTTGTTATTCCAAATACGATTTGGGGAGATCCGGTTACGTCCATTAGTAATGGAGCGTTTATGGGTACTAGATTAACAAGGGTGAGTATACCTAACAGCGTTGAATCTATAGGCAGCGAGGCGTTTTGGAATACCGGAATAACCACTTTGGTTATAGGGCCGAATGTGCGTATGAGCTATAATTCATTCGGCGGGAATACTTTTCAGAATTTTCCGGAGTGTTATAAAAAAGTCGGTAATAAGAGATATAAATATGAACAATCAGATTTTCGGTTTGCGGCGAATGGAGAGATACAAGGTTTTTTGAATAATATTGGCAACGTGAAAACAATAGATATTCCTAACAGCGTTTGGGGTATTCCGGTTACTTCTATTTCGGCGGGAGCGTTTAAGGGTAACAGACTAAGTAGCGTGACTATCCCTAACAGCGTTAGGTCTATCGGTAAAGACGCATTTAGTTGTACCGAATGTAGGTACGATTTTCGCGGATATAGAGATGTTACCGCCGTAATGAGTATTACTATAGGGTCGAATGTGTATATGGATGAAAATCCATTTCGATTTTCTGAGTATATTGATGGCAGTGAAAGCGTGTCCTGTGGTCAAAACTGTTTTAGTTCTAGGTCCGTTACGAAATTAGTTATTAGTGACGGGTTTAAAAAAGATTATGACAAAAATGATATGAAAGCTGGTACGTATCATTATTTTGTTGGTGGTTTTCTTGGTGTTGGTAATGAAAATGGTGGGATTTGGCGTTATGGTGATTTAACCGAGGCAGGGGAAAAAGCAAAGGGTAGGTCGAATACAATGTTATTTTTAGGGCTATTATTACTAGCTGGGCTACTTGTGTTGTCAGCAACCTCTTCTTCTTCTTCAGGGAACTAAATTAGCCGCGATCGCCACAGCGTCAACGGATCTACGGCGGGGTTTTCTCCCCGCCCCCCGTCTACGCCACCCGCCTCCCCGTTTCATCCCCCGCCCCCTGCGTAAACATCGCGAACTCGTCCCCCGTCTTAGCCGTCAGCGCCGCCAGATCCGTCATTGACACATCGCCTTTATCGACGGTCGCGCGGCTGTCGTATTCGGGCAATCGGTCTAAAAGAGCCTGCTGCCTGTCGTTGAGCGGTTTGCCGTGCCGCGTTATGGCCCACGGTTCGCCTATGCCGTCGGTACGCCCCTGCTCTATCGGCGAATTTATAGTGTCTATGTCCACACCTATTAATATACCGCTTTCCGTGCCGAAACGCAACCTTTTTCTTTATTTCGGCCCAGTTCCTGCGGCTCGGTTTATTTCATCAATATTTTGCAAAAAGGGGACGTAATTTATTATATTATAGCGGAGTAGGGGTGGCGAAGTTTGATTTAATAACCGTCGATCGGCTTAAAATTATGGCTACGGAATCCGACATGACGTTCACGGCTCTCAGCTTGGGTTCTAACCTCGGCGACCGTCTTCTCCATATCGAGTTGATGGAGCGCGCCCTGCGTTCGGTTTTTGCCGACGGGGGCGTTCGGTCGTCGCGCATAATGGAGACCGAGCCGGTGGGCGTAGGGGCCGAGCATCCGGTGTATTTGAACCGGATCGTCGCCGGGTATTACCGGGGCGGCGCGTATGAGCTTTTGGAGAGGTGTTTCTCCATAGAGAGGGCCTTAGGCAGGATCCGCCCGTCGCCCAAGGCGCCGCGCACGGTCGATGTGGACATCCTGCTGTTCGGGGAAGAGGAGATAAGCGACCCGCCGAAGCTCGTCGTTCCGCATCGGGAGCTGCAAAACAGGCGGTTTTGTATAGAGGGGCTGGCGGACATCGACCCGTCGATCCTCGTCCCGGTCGCGGGGCGGGCGTTCGAGGTCGGCGAGCTGCATAAAAATATGAGGGCCGACGTCGCCGCGCAGAATGTATCTTTTTTGGGGTGATTTTGTCCGTTAATTTTGTTAAAGACGGGGTATAGGTATCCATGCAGCAGCGACGCCGCCGGCCGTTGGAATTTCCGCCGCACATGAACTACGTCTGCATAGAAGGCGTGATCGGCGTGGGCAAGACCTCCCTCTGCGAGATGCTCGGCCAGCTGTTCGCGGCGCGTCTGATCCTCGAAGAGGTCGACGGCAACCCTTTTTTGCGGGATTTTTACTCCGACCGCCGCTCCTACGCTTTTCAGGCGCAGCTTTGGTTTCTGCTTTCGCGCCACCGCCAGCTTTCCGAGGCCGCCGCGCAGCCGGATATGTTCCGTCGCGTGACCGTCAGCGACTACATGTTCGCCAAGAACGGCATTTTCGCGGAGATGAACCTGCGCGGCGAGGAGCTGGCTCTCTACAACCGGGTCGAGGGCATGCTCGGCGCCGGGCTGGCGCGGCCGGATTTGGCCGTCTACCTGCAAGCGTCCACGGAGACGCTGCTGCGGCGCATAGAGAAGCGCGCCAGGCCGTTCGAAAAACAGATGGACGCGCAGTACGTGGACGATCTGAACAAGGCCTACAACAGCTTTTTCTCCAACTACGGCGGCTCGCCGCTTCTGATAATCAATACCGACGAGATAGATTTCGTAGGGGACGGCAAGTATTTCGCGGAGATAGCGGAGCGGATAGTGAACGCGAAGCCCGGGAGGGACTCGTACGATCCGGCGGTTTCTAAAGAGAAGACGCTGCTGGGCGGCAGGTGACCGGCTCCCGCCGCGTCTTTAATATTCGGTAAGAGGACTGCGTCGGCAATGAAGATCATACAATCGATATCGGAGATGAAAGAGTTCTCCCGCGCGGCGGGGCAGGAGGGGAAGACCGTCGGTTTGGTTCCGACTATGGGGGCCTTGCACGCCGGGCACCTGTCGCTGTTGGGATACGCCCGCGATCTTTGCGATATATCGGTCATGAGCGTCTTTGTCAACCCTACGCAGTTCGGCCCTGCGGAGGATTTCGCAAAATACCCGCGCGATTTGGCTAAAGACAGCGTCCTCGCCGAATCAGCCGGCTGCGACGCCGTCTTCGCCCCCTCTGTCGAGGAGATGTACCCGGAGGGATACAATACATATATTGACGCGGGCCCCGTCGGAGACGCCCTCTGCGGCGCGTCCCGCCCAGGGCACTTCAGGGGCGTGGCGACCGTGGTCATGAAGCTGTTCAACATAGTCTCTCCCGCCGCCGCCGTCTTCGGCGCCAAAGACGCCCAGCAGGTTGCGGTGATAAAGAGCGTAGTCAAAGACCTGAACATCCCCGTAAAAATAATAACCGCCCCCATAGTCCGCGAGCCCGACGGTTTGGCCATGAGCTCCCGCAACGCCTATTTGACGCCCGGCGAGAGGAAGCAAGCGGTAAATATCAGCAAAGCCCTGTTTGAAGCGAAGTCGCTGTTTGATAAAGGGGAACGGTCGTCGGATCGGATAAAAGAGAGTATCGTATCGATAATAAACGGCGGCGGTGGATTGATACAAATGGAATACGCGGAGATAGTAGACCCGGTATCGCTGCGTCCGCTCAACCGTATAGACAATACCGCGCTTATAGCCGTTGCGTGCCGTACGTTGGAGAGCAGGACGAGGTTGATTGATAATGTTGTCGCGGGGTGATGTGTTGATTTTGCGACGCGAAGCGGCGCATGTTTACCGAAAGTGTCTCCCCCTATTTGAGGGGGAGACATTGAAAGCGGGGGGAGGCGCGCCCCAGTGGGGCGCTGTTTGCCCAGTTATCGGCGGGGCGTTGCGGTGCAATAGCGCCCCACAGGGGCGCGCCCTCCCCGCAGGGTGGGTAGCGGAAAAGAAAACGGCGAAGCCGTTTTGGCTTCGCCGAGATAAACAAGTTCTTTGTAGCGAGGGAGGGCGCAGCCCTCCCCTTAGTTGATTTTGATTTTAAAGCCTTAAACATAAGGAGTCCAAATGGCCCAAGAATTCGACCGCTTAGTAAGCATAGTAAAAAAGCTCCGCGCCCCCGGCGGCTGCCCCTGGGATCGCGAGCAGACCAACAAATCCATACTCTCCTGCCTTCTCGACGAATCCTACGAGTTCTTTGAGGCCGTGGACGAGAACGATCCCGCCAAGATGCGCGAGGAGCTCGGCGACATTCTGCTCCAGGTCGTCCTGCACGCCCAGATCGCCTCCGAGGCCGCCGACGGATCGGCCGCTTTCGACGTCGAGGGCGTGGCCCGCGACATAGGCGACAAGCTCATCCGCCGGCATCCGCACGTCTTCGGCGACGTCGCGGCCTCCTCGTCCGACGAGGTGATCCGCAACTGGGAGCGGATAAAGAAGAGCGAGTACGGCGAGGAGCGGCGCAAGTACATGACGGACGACATCCCGGCGGCTTTGCCCGCCCTCTTCCGCGCCGAGAAGATGCAGAGGCGCGTGGCGCAGGTGGGTTTCGACTGGAGCGAGACCGCTCCCGTGCTCGACAAGGTGGAGGAGGAGTTCGGCGAGTTCCGCGAGGCGCTCGAGAGCGGCGACGCCGGCCACGCCGAGGAGGAGCTGGGCGACATCCTTTTCGCCCTCGTCAACGTCGGCCGGCACAGCAAAATCAGCGCCGAGAACGCGCTTAGGGTAGCCATGCGCAAGTTCGAGAGGCGGTTCAGGTACGTGGAGGATAAGTTCAGGGAGCTTGGGAAGGATATGAAGGGGGCCGCGCTTGAGGAGATGGACGCTTATTGGGAGGAGAGCAAGGCGCGGGGGCTGTGACGGTTTAATTTTAAAGAATTTGACTTTTTTACATGCGGCAATGTATATTATGGTAATGACGGCGGCTTAACGGCCGGAAAACGGAGTGTAGCGCAGTCCGGTTAGCGCGCTTGGTTCGGGACCAAGAGGTCGGAGGTTCAAATCCTCTCACTCCGATTTTACCCTATATCAACGTCAAATTACATCAATAACCCGTGTTTAATAAGACGAACAGCGCGTACCGCGCCGACCTTTTGACCCACGGGCAGGCGCGCGAGCGTCTCGCCGAGCGTCCCGCCGTGATCCTGCCGCTGGGCGGCTGCGAACCTTTCGGCGCCGTCGGCCGTATAGGGATAGAGACGCTCTGCGCCGACAGGATCGCCGGCGAGCTGTCCGTCCGCTGCCGCCTCATCTGCGTCCCCGCCCTGCCGTTCGGCTGCTCCACCCCCTTCATATCCTTCCCCGCCGCCGCCGGAGTCAAGCCGAGGACGATGGTCAACCTGCTGTGCGAGATCATCCACGCCTACGTCCTTCAAGGCGTCAAGCAAGTATTCATAGTCAACGCCGCCCCCTTTAACAGTCAACCCGCAACCGAGGCCGCGAAGAGGATCGAGGCGAAGTACAAAGGAGTCAAAGTATCGCTGTTCGACGTCAATACGATTGTCGGCGGGGTTTCGACTTCGCTCAACCCACGTATAGACAGGGCAGACACGGCGTTGTTATCTATGGCGGCATATTTGGATCAAGAGCATAGTATTGATACATCAGGTATTAATAGTAATAGACGAAAATACGTAACCGCCGACCAATACAGAACCTGGAAAAAACGCGGCGCCGACCCGCAGAAGTTACGAAAGCTGTTTCCCGACGGGTTGCTGTTGCTTGATAGCAACGAATCAATAGACATCACCCCGGAACACGGCAAAGAGCTCTTCGACCGCGTTGTAAGTGTGATACAAGAACAAATCGGATAACCGGCGCATGTGTATAAAAAGACTGTCTGAATTAGGATGATAGGATAAAAAAACAGATGATAGGATAAAAAGTCAAAAGCCTGTCTGAACTAAGATTAGTAGGATTATAAGGATTATAGGATTAAAACATGGTGCTCTTTCTTGCGTCAGCTCCCTTCGACTTCGCTCAGGGAGCTTTCGGGTTGCTCGATGGCTGAGCGAAGTCGAAGCCTGATTTTGCGACGCGAAGCGGCGCATGTTTATCCGACGGGGCGTTGCGGGGCGGAGCCCCGCAGGGTGGGTAGCGGAAAACAAAAATGGGCGTAGCCCATTTTTGGTTGGAGCGAGGGAGGGCGCAGCCCTCCCCTTATATTATGAATTTGACTTTAATTATTTGACTTTGACTTTGACTTTTTCTTTTTACCCCTCTTCATCCCTAACGTCCCCCCCCGCAATCTCCTTAAACGTAAACTCATCCTGATCATACTCCTCATCCTCCACAATAACCAGCCTGCACCTATGCTCCTTCTCCAGCATAGACAGCATTGTGACCCCCGCCGCCCCGCCGGCGTCTCTCAGGTACTCCGCCACCGCCGGGTGTATCGTCACCGTTATCGTGCCAGGTTTGTTGTGCGCGCGCCGCAGATCCCGTCCGATCCTCGCCGTGACCGTCTCCGGCGAGAATATCCACCCCAGCCCGCCGCACGATATGCAGGCGTCGGTGAAGAACTCTTGCAGTTCGGGCCGCACGCGTTTGCGGGTGATCTCCATCAGGCAGAATTTTGACAGGGCGGTGCAGTCCGTGGCCGACGGGTCGGCGTCCAAGAGCTTCTTCATGGCGTTTTCGATCCGGCGGCGGTTCTCCGCGTCCATCATGTCTATGAAGTCTATGACTATTAGCCCGCCGATGTCGCGCAGGCGCAGCTGGCGGCATATCTCGGCGGCGGCGTCCAAGTTCGTCTTGAAGATGGTCTCCTCCAAGCTCGCCCTGTTCTTCCCCACGTTGCGGCCGGTGTTCACGTCTATGGCCACCAGCGCCTCCGTCCTGTCTATCAGCACGTAGCCGCCGCTCTTCAGCCAGACTTTGCGTTTGAGCAGCCTGTCCAAGTCCTTTTCGATGTTGAACTTGTCGAAGAGCGGGGTCTTGTCGCGGTAGTGGAAGACGCACTTCGCCATTTCGGGGGAGAGCGCTTTTACGTAGTTTTTTATCTCCTTGTAGTCTTCCTCCTGGTCGGCGTAGACCTCCGTCACGTCTTCCGAGAAGAGGTCTCTTATTACGCGCGTTGTGATCCCCAGCTCGCGGTGCACCAGTTTGGTTCCGCCGCCGGAGAGCGCCTCGGCCTGCGTTTTGCGCCAGGCGTCTAAGAGGATGTGGATTTCGCTCACGAACTCTGTTTCGGAGACTTTGAGTCCGTTCGTTCTCACGATGAAGCCGATTCCGGGCGGCTTGATCTGCGAGATCAGTTTTTTGAGCTTCGCCCGCCGCGCCGAGTCGCTCGTTTTCTTAGAGACGCCTATGAAGTCGGTGTCGGGCACCAGCACAAGGAAGCGTCCGGCGAGGCTTATCTGCGTGGTGACCTTCGCGCCTTTGGTGCGTATGGGCTCTTTGGCCACCTGCACGAGGATCTCCTGCCCCTTTTTCAGCACCTTTTCTATGGGGATTCTAGGGACTTTGCGGCTTTTGGCGTTTCTGCCGCCGCGTCCGGCGAAGCGGTCCATCATCTCGTCCTCCTCCAGCAGCAGCGACGGGTCTACGTCGGAGGCGTGGAGGAAGGCGGCCTTTTCGAGCCCGATGTCTACGAACGCCGCCTGAAGGCCGGGGAGGATGGAGACTACCTTGCCCCGATAGATGTTTCCCACCAGCCGGAAGTAATCCGGCCGCTCTACAACCAGCTCCGCAACCTTGTCGTTTTCGAGCAGCGCGGCGCGCTTCTCGGCGGAGGTTGCGTTGAATAGGATTTTTTTAACCATTAAAATGTTACCTCTGCGGTAAGCTCGAACCTCTGGTTGAGGGTGCGCTTGCCGTCTTGATTTTTGTGTGAGCCCAGATACCTCGCCTGGCCCTTGATATTTTTAGTGAAGACGTAGTCGATGTAGGGCGAGTAGTTGAA
>Ga0268262_10006490_pt1 | contig 11195 bp, 8 predicted proteins | sample TergutNc150P3_FD_190354 | JGI IMG/M metagenome (GOLD analysis project Ga0268262, IMG submission 190354) | Nasutitermes corniger P3 segment gut microbial community from laboratory colony in Florida, USA - Nc150 P3 (SPAdes) (version 2) | ecosystem: Host-associated > Arthropoda: Insects > Digestive...
TAACCGTTGACGAGTACTTAAGTTTTGCGGCGGACGCGCGTTTTATTCCCGTACAGGAACGTCCCGCGGCAATTAACGCAAGCCTTGAAGCGTGCGGTTTGACAAATTACCGAAGCCGCAAAATAGAGACGCTTTCCAAAGGCTATCGCCAGCGCGCGGGGCTTGCGCAGGCAATCCTTCACGACCCGCCGATTTTAATCCTTGACGAGCCGACTACCGGTCTTGACCCTAACCAAATTATAGAAATTCGTTCGCTCATAAAAGAGCTTGGAAAGCGCAAGACTGTAATTCTTTCCACGCATATTTTGCAGGAAGTGGAAGCAATCTGCACTCAGGTTTTGATTATTAACGATGGGCGCATTGCCGCGCAGGGCAGTCCCGAAGAAATTGCCGGAACCATGAAGGGAGGCGACACTTGGGAACTTATCCTGAAAGGAGCGGGCTATGATGTTGATACAGGCGCGGTCAGCGGCAAGTTGTCTTCGTTAGGCAGCATTTCCAATGTGGCGGCGGAAACTACCGCGGACGGATATGTTTGCGCCAGCTTTTTTATTCCGGCGGAAACTGACGGCGCGAATACTGGAGAGCGTATTTTTGATTGGGCAGTTTCGCAGAATTTAAAAATACTCGGCATGAGCAGAAAAAAGATAAGTATAGAAGATATCTTTGTAAAACTTACAAGCGATGAAAAGGAGCGCAATAAATGAAAAAATATATTCCATATCGCGCCCTCACTTTGGCGCGGAAAGAAATTTTCCAGTATTTATACGCCCCCGCATTTTACGGGGCTGCGGTTTTCTTTCTTCTTGCCAGCTCAATTTGGTTGTTCTTTTTCCAGCGGTATTTTTCTACCAATGTGGCTACACTGCGCCCGTACTTCGGCATACTTCCGATAATTTTTATTTTCGTCATTCCTGTGATCACGATGAAAAGCTGGGCTGAGGAAAGAAAAACAGGCACTGTTGAATTGCTGTTAACCATGCCGTTTACGGAATGGGATCTTGTACTGGGAAAATTTTTCTCAAGCTTCGGTATGCTCGCCGCTATGCTGGTTTTGACATTCCCGGTTCCGCTAACCCTGTCAATCTTGGGAAGTTTTGACGCGGGGACGGTTTTTTGCGAGTACCTTGGAGCGTTTTTACTGTGCGCCAGCGCGACCGCTTTAGGGTTGCTGCTGTCCAGTCTTTCCAAAAGTCAAGGCGGCGCGTTTCTTGGCACCGCGGTTGTTTTAATGGCGGTAATGCTGGTAAATAACATTACATTTGTATTTAACCTTCCGCAGTGGCTTGCGCAAAGCATCAACTTTTTTTCGCTTACCTTTCACTTTGAAAGTTTTTCCAAAGGGTTGATCGATTCAAGAGACCTTGCGTTCTTTATTTTGAGCGCGACGTTGTTTTTGTTTATCAACACAAGGGTTATCCTTTTTAGGAAATGGAGATAACGGAATATGACAAAAAAACAAGTTACAATTATTACCGCGTTATCCGTTGCCGCTTTTATTCTCGCGTTAATGGTCAGCGGTCGTTTATGGCTGCGTCTTGATCTTACAAAAAACAAGGCGTATACCATTTCAAAAGTTTCGCGTAACATTCATAAAGAATTATCCGATCCGGTTAATATCACTTATTATATTTCCAATAAACTGAGGACGATTGTCCCCGCTCCCGGCGAAATTGAAGACACGTTAAGGGAATATGCCGCCTATTCAAAGGGAAAAATCCGCCTTACAGTGCGCGATCCATTGAAAGCGGGATTGTCAAAAGCGGACGAGCTTGGGCTTCAGCCCCGGCAGGTGCAGACAGTAGAGCAGGATAACGCAAGCCTTGTTACCGTATACTCAGGCATAGTCATTGAGTATCTTGACAGAATGGACGTACTGCCGTGGGTTATTTCCACAGATACTCTTGAATACGATCTAACATCGAGAATACGCTCCCTTATTAACGACAGTGAACGCTGGATAGGAGTTCTTATAGGCGACAGTTTCAGGCAGTGGAGAGAAGATTTCGGTTATCTGTCCTCGGCGTTAGACGAAGCCGGTTACAGAGTGCGTTTGCTTCCCATGGGTGATGAAATTTCAGAAACTATCCCAGCGCTTTTTGTGCTGGGGGGAGCCGAAGATTTGGACGACTGGACGCTTTACCGTATCGACAGGTACATTCAGCAGGGCGGGAAAGTTCTTTTTGCCGTAAAGGGAGTGTACATAGATACTGTTTCCGGTTCGATAGAGGCAAGGCTTCAACGCAGCCAGACGTTATTCGAAATGATCGCCTCTTACGGTGTAATCATAAGACAGGAGCTTGCTCTGGATCGCAACGCTCTTACATTGCAGTACCAGACAAGAATGCCTAACGGGTCGATCCAGTACAGAATAATGCGTTATCCGCTTTGGATCGGCGTTTTAGGCGATAACGGAAATGAAAAACACCCCGTATGTTCCGCTTTCAGCGGTCTTGATCTTTATTGGGCAAGTCCTCTGGAATTAGCCCCGCCTGATTCCGTAAAAGCGGTTTCGCTTTTTACAAGCTCCGCGCAAGGCTGGTCTATGAGGGAGGCTTTTTATACCAGTCCTGAAATAGCCTATATGCTGGAAATGGAAGCGAATGAAACAAGAGGCGTAAAGATTCTTGGAGCGGCGTTAACGGGAACTTTTCCAAGCTTTTTCAAAGGAAGCCCGAAACCTGTGCATGAAGGCTCCGGGGAGGAACTTCCCGATATGCCGGAATACGCGAAAGAATCGCGGATAATTGTCGTTGGAGATACGGATTTTGCCACAAATATGATCAATGCGACTCAGGCAAGGCATAACCTTGATTTCCTTCTGCGCGCCGCGGACTGGCTTTCCAATGACGATGATATAATCGGCATAAGAAACAGACAGCCGCAGACAGGGCGTCTGGATAAAATAGCCGATCCAAGAAGCAAGTCGGTAGCGATAAAATTTATTCAAATTATAAATATCGGTCTTATTCCGCTCTTGGTAATTGCCGCGGGGCTGTTTATCGCGTCAAGACGCAAGAATCTCGCGCAAACCGCCGAATTAAAAAACGTAAAGGAGAAAGACAATGACGATGACGTATAAAAACCGGATTATTTTTCTTGGATCGCTGATTGGCGTATTAATAGTAATATATATAGTAAGTATTATTATTACTTCCGGCGTCGGCTCTAAATCATCATCTTATGTATGGCTGGATTCAAAATCCGCCGGAAAAATTGTTAAAATCGCAATAAAAGATAATGAGAACGAGTATGAACTTAGAAAGTTAAACAATCAATGGTTTGTTTTGCATAACGGGCTTGAGTATCCGGCAAAGCAATTAAGGGTTGAAGATTTTTTAAAGATTCTTACAACGCGTTCCTCGTGGTCTGTGCGCTCTACAAGCGCTTCTACTCACGGACGTTTTGGTTTGGAGCAGTCATCCGGCAGAGTAACAATTTACGGAGAGACGGTTCTTCTTGATCTTTTAGCGGGTAACGAAGATATTTTTAAAAATGAAATATATTTGCGCAAAGCGGGACAGAATGAAGTGCGCGCGGGAGACAACGCGATTAAATCGTATATTTCAAGTCCCGTTTCAAGCTGGTACAATTTAAGGCTTATCCCGGAATCAGAAAACGGAAGTATTGATTTAAGCAGTATACAAAGATTATCAGTTTATACGCCGCAAGAGACTCAAATTTTTTCACGCAAGAACAGAAAGTGGGAAGTTTCCGGCATTACCGTAGAGAAACCGGATCAAAGTATTATTGATAATTATATTCGTCAGGTTATAACTGTTGAAGGCGATAATTTTGAAGATTCCGTTAAAAGCGACGACCCGATGTTTGACGCGACAAGTATGTCGCTTGAATTGGGAAACAGCCGTATTATTACTATTCGTTTTAGCTCCGAGGATGAATCAGGAGGACGGTTTGCCCATGTAAGCGGAAAAGATTATATTTATTTTATTCCGGCGTATCAGGCGGGCAAACTTTTTAGAAGCGCCGCTAGTTTCGGGACGCAATAAAAGCCCTGTATTTTTCCAGATCGCTTTTAAACGCTATTATCTTTGTTTTTGTATCGCTTTTTGCTTTTTTAAGCGCTTCCGAAGCTTCCAGTATCAATCTGTCTGTGTTAAGCAGTCTGCCTGATCGCGAGGAAAGCCCTATGCAAAGACCGCACGCTTTCACGTAGCTGTTCGGAAATCTTTTCATAATACGCTGATAAAATTTTTCCGATCTTTCGATAGCCGCTTCAAAACCAGCGCCCGGAAGAATTACGGCAAAGCCCATTTCTCCGCGTTCAAAAACCAAATCTTTTCCGGCAAAGAAAGACGCGGCTTCTTTTGCCGCCTGTATGAATATTCTCTCTTCTATTGCGTCTGTAAATTCCATTAAGAGAAGCGTTAGATCATTTTCTGTGGAAGAGCAGCGATGTAATTCGGAATCAAGTCTTTCCTTTGTGTATTCTTCCCATCCAAGTCCTGTTCGCGGAGAATAAAGTCCGTTAGGTCCTCCGGCGGAAGAAGAAACATTATCATCATTTTTAACAGCAACGCTTTTTTCGAATTCGGGAGTTTGTATATAAAAATTTTCAGATTTACTTTTTCCCATTAAAGCCTGCAAAAAGAACGTAAAGAAAGAAAGGGCGAATCCTATCAGAATGATCAATAAAGTATCTTTCATTATTTTTGTAGATTCGGCGTAATCAAAAGCGTTGGCTACAGCCTTGATATTCGCGTTACGCACGTCTGAAATCGCCAGGGGTCTGTAAAGGTTTTCGTTTAAAAAATAAAATTTATTTTTAAATCTAGGCTCATTGTTTACCCATACGATGGCGTGTCCCGGTCTTTTTTCAAAAGCGTTTCCGCCGTTTGGACCGCTGATTATAATCGCTTCCAGACTCTTGCTGTCCGAAAGCGCCTTATTGATATAGCTAACAAATCTTTCATCCATAAAGCCTTGAATTCCCGCGGACAGGGCAAGATCTGCAATACCGGAAAATTCCTGTTCCGCCGTAAATTTACGCTCATCCATGCTTAGATAGATTCTGACCGCTCCCTGTACCAACGCAGAAAGATAAATAATGATGCAAAGAGCGGCAATAACTGACCCGCCGGCTGACGGATTCCCGGATTTTTTGTTTTTTATTCCCATATTTTTGTTTCTCTGATATAATTATCGGAAGTTTTTATATGCAAATAAGAGATTATTCATTGCCCGCGGGCTGGTATCCGCGTGAAAAAGGCGCAGTTTCCGCGTTTTTATCGGAATTTGACAATAAAAAACGCTTTTCCCTCGCCGTAATCATGCCCCACGCCGGCTGGTATTACAGCGGCAGAACGGCCGCTCTTGCAGCCGCAAGCCTTAACCCGCAGCCTGAGACGGTGGTTGTTATTGGCGGACATTTAGGCGCCGGCAGTCCGCCCCTTTTTGCCATGGAAGACGCCGTAAAAACCCCCTTCGGCTGCATGCCCATAGACGCCGCCTTACGCTCCGCTTTGATAAAAGAAATCGGCGGCGCGGAAGACCAATACCGAGATAACACCGTAGAAGTTATTTTGCCGATGGCGCAATATTTTTTCCCCAAAGCGAATTTACTGTGGCTTCGCCTTCCCGCCGACATAAAATCTTTTGAGAGGGGAAAACTCTTATCTCAAATCGCGGCGAAACTAAACAAAAAAATAGTTGTTTGCGGCTCCACAGACCTAACCCACTACGGACGAAACTACGGCTTTTCGCCGCAGGGCTACGGAGAGCGCGCCCTGCGCTGGGTACGCGAAGTAAACGACGCCGCTTTTATAAAAGCCGTAGAATCCGGCGACAGCGCCGAAGTTCTGCGCCGCGCCGAAGAAGACAGTTCCTCATGCTCCGCAGGCGCGGTTCTTGGAGCGATGGGTTTCGCTGAGTCGGAGGGCTTGCAAAAAGCGCGGCTTTTGGCGTATGCCACCAGCGCCGATATGAATGAAGATGAGGACGATGTGCCCGACTCGTTTGTAGGGTATGCGGCGTTTGCGTTTGAGGAATAGGGGAAAACAGAGAGGAAAAAAATAGTTTATGTAAAAATATAATAAAAGTATAATTGAGAATTGTTTATGGAACAAAAATTTTAGGCATACACTCTGTGAAAGTGTAAATTTTATCAAGAATATCGTCTTGACAAGCTTGTAATCAGGTGTATACTATATTAAGAAATAATCATTATTTTTAATATTTAAGGAGTTTTGTATGTCAAAAGCAGGTAAGATTTTAATTGCTATTTTAATTCTGGGGGGCATTTTTGTTTTTCCGGCAGCCTCGCAGCAATGGACAAAAGAGAATTTACAAAACGCTTATATAGAATATTTGAGTAAAGAAGGCTTTACTCCTACAATTGACGAAGACGGCGATATTAAATTTAAAGTGGCGGGCGATACTTATTTTATAATTGTAGACGATAAGGATATTCAATTTTTTCAGGTTTATACAGGTTTTAAACTGGATACCGTTTCCCAGGACGCCGCTCTTAACGCCGCAAATTTTTCAAACAGAAGTTCAAAGGTAGTTAAGGTTGCCTTTTCTCCCGACAGGAAAGTTATCTCCATTACCGCTGAATTGCTTTTAAACGATCCAAAAGATTTTATTCCTGTTTTTTCAAGGGCAATCTCCCTTATAAAAAACGCGGAAAATAATTTTATGACTCAGTTAAAGACTTTTAACAATTAATTTGATCGCGAACCAACGCGAACAACGACAAGATGTGTATTAAAAGTTCGTGATGTTCGTGGTAAAAATTCTTAATGTGTTTCTAGTATCTTGTCTATCTGTTTAATGCAGTGATTTTTTGTTAACTCAATTAACTCTGCAGTTGTTTTATTGTTCGTGTTACGATGTTTGAGCGCGGCGGCTGTAGGCAGAAGCGTGGTAAAAACTTGCCTTTCTTTTTCATTTAATCCGCTTGCGGGCAGAGCGGCTATGTCGTTACGGTATTGTTCAAGAAACTCAATTCCGCTTTTATTTTGATTCTCTGCCGCGCCAAGAGCGTAATTTCTTTTATCAGCGTTATACGCCGCTTTGTTTGCCAGGTTAATGGGAGCGCCTTGTCCGGGAAAGGAGCGGATTTGCGCGTCCATTGCCGCCGCTTTTTCTTCCAGTTTTGTTCTGTAAAAGCGAAGCGATGATGTCTCATGGTAAATTTGGGTTTCATTTTCGCGGGGTAAAAAAGGACTGCGGTACAAAAAAGCTGACATTTGCGCTTCCGCGGGAGAGAGGCGTGTCTGTCTTCTGTTAAAGTAGGGATAGACGTATGTTCCTCTTGCGTAAGATTGGGAGTGTATATATGAAAAATCCGCGCCGAAGAGCGTTATTTGTTTTGCGCCGAGCGTTTCCGCAAGGGATAGGCAGGCGTAGGTTACATTGCCGCCTGAGGTATCAAGCAGGGGCAAAGAGCACCAGTAACGGGAAATGTACAACGCGAGAGGATGTCCGCTTGAGAAAAAGACAGGTAAGGTTGAAAAGCGGGAGAGCAGGGGAGGACTTGCGATGTCCATAATCAGCGGAATGTTGCGTATGTTACAACCGAAAAAATGATAGTGGCTGATATGCTGGCAGTCAATGGAAACTACGGCGTCAGGTTCAATGTTGTTGTGTAAAAGGACAGGCAGGGCTGTATCGGAGCAGATAATAAAGCCCCCTTTCAATTTTAATTCCGCGAGAGCGGTTATTTGCCCGTCAAGCGAGGGACCCGCCGCGACAATTGCCGCTTTATCTATTTTTTTTGCGCTGAAAGATTTGTCTGTAGATTCGGCGGCTTTTATGTTGCGGATAATGTTGGAAAACCAGCGAAGTCCGAAATGCGCTTGAACGCTGAAATCCGATGCGGCGGCGTCTATCGCTTCCTGAATAACAGCGGCGGTTTTGTTAAATTTTTCTAAGTCATGCTCTGTTCTTGTCCTCATGGGGATAACTTTAATGCCGCCGCACAGAACGGGGTTGTAGTGAGTAAGGATATATTTTTTTATTTCATCTAACGTGAAATCCGTTAAAAGACTGAAACGTCCGTTGTTTAAAAGATGAGTGTAATCTTTTGATGATAAAAGTTCTTTTATGCCGTCTTTGTCAAAATCTATGACAACAATCTGCGCGGCGGTATTGGAGAGCGCGATCTGCTGGGCAAAGCCGCCGCAAAGACCCAAAAAAATCACAAAACCCGTATCCTGCGGTATGGTAGACACAAGCCGCTCGGCTTCGCGTATTGGATCAATAGCGGAGTGTAGTGGGCGGGATACGCCGTCCTTATCAATAATTGCGGGCACTATTTCTCCTGAGCGGGAAGTTAAAAATGTATAATGGATGCTATTCATGTGATGTCCTTTATACAAATTTCTTTTATTGCGGTTTCCAGTTCCCGCTCCGTTACTTCATTTTCATCTGAAAAAAGCAGGGAATTAAGTTCCCGTTTTATATTCTGCGCATATTCAGGCTGTTTCAACGCGTTAAGCAGGGCTTGCATTCCCTTTTCACAAAAAGCATTTGAGTTTTCAACTTTAACCGACTTAAAAAAATCATCAGTCTTTTTCAAACCATTGCGCGATGAAGGTTCCCCGTGTTCAAAGATTTTATTGCCGCCTATGGAATAAATTCGTTTTGACCACTTGTTTAACTGTTCCTTAAACCATGCCGCGTATATGTCCATGCTTCCGCCCTGATGAAGCAGTCTTGAACGCGAATAACTTTCCGAGTAAAAGGGAACAAAACGGTTAGCCCTGCCGTAAAATAAATTGTCAAAACTATACGGTCTTGCGTGGGTTCTTATGTCGCTGACTGAAAAATCCAAACCGGCAAGGTAAATGTTTCCGCTTGAAAGAGCCAAAGCAAGCTCCGCGGCAGTTGCGGTTACCGTTCCTCTTTGCGGAATAATTACAGACGGCAAATTAAGCTCGTGAAGAACGATGTTCTGCCAAAAACTGCCGTCGTTTAAAATTAATTGCGCGCTGTCCGCGCATTGAGAGGGCAGGGCTGCGCAGAGGCTGACGGCGAAAGCGCTGGTATTTGAATATTTTTTATCTCTGTAAAAAGGATAAATGTGTTTTAACGCCCAACTGCCGCCGTCTGTCGCGATGACTATATCCGCCGTTATACCCGCCGACGACAGCGCTAAAACGGAAGAAGACGCGGCAATGATAAGGCAGTCGCCTTGCGCTTTTTGAATAACAGGCAGAGCTTGTTCAAGGCTTGGACCTGAGCCTGTAATGATAACGGGAATTTCCATCTGCCTGTATAAAAGTGCGCGGTTAATATTACCGATGTTTTTAAAAAAGTTTTTTATCCATCTTCTTCCAAAAACCGCCGTTGTTCTTTTTTCCGCGTCCGCGCGTTTTAAGAAAGCGGCGACCGCGGAAAGGATTTTAACATACGCGTCTTTAAAGTAATTAAGAGACGGACGCCATTCAATTACACGGATACGGTTAGCGTTTATATTTTGAATATGAGTTTCTAAAAACTTGTAAATTTCCTCAGTGTCAAGGCTTGTTAATGTGTGTACGTTTTGAAAGGGGGTATCTTTAAAGTTTTCCGCGTGAAGAACAAGTATTTTGCTTTCTTTAAATCTTTCCCGTAATACGGGAATTAAAAAGCCTAAGCCCGGCTCAATTAAAATAAAACATTCTGTTTGTTTGTTTAAATTTAATGAGTCAATATAGCGTTCCGCTTCTCCTTGAGGATTATAACGTGAATGAAGTTGTGCGCCAAGCTCGGATAAATCGGCGATTATACCAGCCCCAATTCCTTAAAGAGTTTTTTGTAGGAATCAAAGTATTCTGATTTTGCGAACTCTTCGATTTTTTCTTCCGGTAATGATTCAAGAAGCTGATCCATGTAGCTTAAAATATTTCTAAGTTCTGATCTTAAACCCGAAGGAAGGACAAACGGAACCGCGCCGCCGGCTTGTCCTGCGTCCCCCGCTGTGGCTGCAGGAGCGGCTTGAGGCGCAACTTCTTGAACTGGCGGAGGAGGAGCTTTTGCGGCAGGCTGCGGAACGGGCGCTTCCTGTACGGAAGCCTCTTCCGGCTGCGACGCGGTATCGTCAACAGAGGAAAAATCGTCCGGTTTATCTGTTTCGGAATCAATTGATAAATTATCAAAAGAATCCATGTCAAAATCTTCTCCGTCTAAAGACGGGTCTGTTAACACTTCTTTTTCCAAAAGATCATTAGATGATATTACCGGTTCATCAATTACCGCGTCTGACAGATCTAATGATTCAGATTCATTTTCAAGATAATCGCTGTTTTCAGGGGTTTCTGTCATGGGGACTGCGCCTTCTTCGCGCAGTTTGTCTAATTCGTCGTTGTTTTGAGCCTCGGTGATTATTTCCGTATCTTCCTGTGAAATATCGGCAAAATCATCCATTGCAAGATCGGAATCCTGTGCGGAAGCGTCATCTGAAGCAAGATCATCGTCCAGCGCGGCGGTATCATCTAACGAAATGTTAGCAAAGTCATCTCCGACAAGGTCAGCGTCGTCTGACGAAGCGTCAGTTGACAGAGCGTCGTCTGACAAAGCGTCAGTTGACAGAGCGTCATCTGGCAAAGCATCAGTTGATAAAGAGTCATCAGTTGAAGGAATGTCGGCAAAATCATCCACGGCAAGGTCAGTTGACGATGCGGAAGTATCGTCTAACAAAGCGTCGTCTGAGGCAAGGTCGGTTGACGAAATATCCTCCGAAGTGTCTTCTGCTGAAATATCAGCAAAGTCATCCATCGCAAGGTCTGCGCCCGATAAGGAATCGTCGTCTAATGAGATGCCGGCAAAGTCATCTTCGGTAATGTCTTCTTCTTCAGTTTCAACTTGCTCGCTTGATGTTTCTTCCTCTGTCGAAATATCGGCAAAGTCGTCTGCAGCAAGAGCGGCGTCGTCTGACGCAAGGTCAGTTGACGAGGTATCTTCTGATGTAAGCTCTGTTGAAGAAACATCGTCTATTGAAATATCGGCAAAGTCGTCCGTAGGAAGATCGTCGTCGTCTGACGCAAGATCGGTTGACGAAGTATCTTCTGCTGAAATATCAGCAAAGTCATCCGTAGGAAGAGCGGCGTCGTCTGATACAAGGTCGGTTGACGAAGTATCTTCTGCTGAAATATCAGCAAAGTCATCCGTAGGAAGAGCGGCGTCGTCTGATACAAGGTCGGTTGACGAAGTATCTTCTGCTGAAATATCAGCAAAGTCATCCGTAGGAA
>Ga0268262_10006491_pt1 | contig 11195 bp, 6 predicted proteins | sample TergutNc150P3_FD_190354 | JGI IMG/M metagenome (GOLD analysis project Ga0268262, IMG submission 190354) | Nasutitermes corniger P3 segment gut microbial community from laboratory colony in Florida, USA - Nc150 P3 (SPAdes) (version 2) | ecosystem: Host-associated > Arthropoda: Insects > Digestive...
AACCCGACCGCCCCGGGGGTGAGGCGAGGAGAGAAAACACAAATTAACGAAGGATATTTACTGGTTAGATGAGAGAGAGAGAGAGAGAGAGAGAGAGAGCAATAAACGTGCCAGCCTACGGCCGAAGCCCGCGTGGCGGTCAAGAATCTGGCGGGTCGATTGTGGCCTGGGCAATCTTTCCGGCCTGTATGGGACGCCAGTAAAAGAGGTCATCTCGCGTAGGCTCCGTCTGGCTGTTGCCTCTGTAAAATCCACTCTGCTTAATAAGTATCGGGTCAACTAAGATGAAAGTTTAATTTTTTTTATACTTTGTTTAAGTGCTCCATTAGAAGGTTCGCAGGTAAAGGTGCCAGAGACGACCAGGTAAACCTGGGCTATCACCAGGGCTCGGATCAGCCCTTGGTCAAACCCCGGGTTTCATGGTATTGTAATGGCGGTAATGGCTGGCCTGCCGGAGGGATTCCCCTCAGGCCTTGATGAAAACATAGGGCTCGTATTCTTTTTGATTACGAGAAAGGCCGAAGGAGCGTTATAAAAAAATGAAAATAATAGGTTTCAACGCCAGTCCGCACAAAGACGGCAATACCTTCTGGGCGCTGAATAAAATACTTGAGGGCGCGGCCGAAAAAGGCGCGGAAACCCTGGTTTGGCACTGCCGCGACCTGGATATAAAACCCTGCCTGGGGTGTTTGGGCTGTCTTCGTAACGACGGCTGCGTCCAGGCCGACGATATGCGGGATATTTACGCCGCGCTTAAGCCGGCCGCGGCCCTGGTTCTCGGTTCGCCGGTTTACATGGGCCAGATGACGGGTCAGGCCAAGATTTTCGTGGACCGCCTGTTCGCGCAGATCAAGCCGCGCTTCTCCCCGCAATTCAAAGAGGAACACGCCGGGAAAAAGCTGGTGCTGGCCTTCACCCAGGGCAATCCCGATCCCGCCATGTTCCAGGCCTATTTTGACTATACCCAAAAGATGTTTCAGCTCTTGGAATTTGAGGTCCGGGGGGTATATGTCGTGGCCGGCACGCGGGAAGAACCGGCCCCGGCAAAAATTGGCTGGCCCGAGACCCTGAAAGAAGCCGGGTCGGCTTTGGCGGGAGGCTGATTATGAATGGGCGGTCTTTGGTTTTGGCGGTCTGGCTCGGGCTGGCCGGGCTGGGTTTGGCGGCCTCGGCGGCGGCGGCCGAGGCCCTGGTCAGTGTGACCGTGCCTCCGGAAAAGGTCGTGTCCGGCGACCGGCTGCTTTTAGGGGAAGTTGCTTTTATCGATGTGCTGGACCCGGCCGGGGAGGACTTGGCCGAGGCCCTGGGCCTGGTGGACCTCGGCCCGGCCCCGGCCCCGGGCCGGGGCTTGCTTCTGCGCCGCGACGAAATAAAAAAGACCCTTTTGGCCAGCGGCCTGGATATCAGGTCCGCGACCTGGAACCTGCCCGCCGAACTCAAGGTCACGGCCGAAGAAAACGCCGCCGTGAGCGCGGAGGAACTCCGGACCGCCCTGGAAAAACACCTGGCCGCCAGCGAGCCCTACCAGGGCGGCCGCTTCGAACTGGTAAGCCTGAACCTCTCCCCGCCCCCGCCCTTGCCCCCGGGCCCGGTGACCATCCGCTTCCAGCCCCAGGTTTCGTCCAACCCGGTCAACGTGGCCGGATATTTCATCTACACCCAGAACGCCCGGGACGTGGGGCGATCCCGGGTGACCGCCCAGGTTGATTTGAGCCTCCAGGCCCTGGTGGCCGCCAGGGCCTTGCCCCGGGGCCGGATTCTCACCGAGGACGACCTCAAACAGGCCTTCCTGCCCTATAACCAGGCCAAGGGCGCCTTAAGCGACCTGGACCAGGCTTTAGGCTCCACCCTCAAGACCGCCCTGGCCGCCGGCGCGCCCTTGCGTGAACGGGCCCTGGGCCGGAGTTTTATGGTGCGGAACGGCGATACCGTCATCCTCATCGCCAGGCAGGGCAACCTTAACGCCTCCACCACCGGCGAGGCCAAGGCCGACGGCGCCTTGGGCGATACCATCACCGTCACCAACCTGAGCAGCAAGAAAAACGTACGCGGCCGGATTGTGGGGCCGGGGAAGGTTGAAGTCATCTTCTAGGACGCGCCAGGGGCCTTATTTCCCGGCGGCTCCGCTCTCTCCGATCAATTTAGCCAATTCACGCTGTATGGCCTCAATCTCCTCCTGGCTCCGGGCCAGCCTTTCCCTGGCTTCCGATTCGCGGAACTTGTCGAAACCGTTCTCGTCGTCCAGCACCGGCCTGGGCTTTTCGCCGCCCCTGATTTCATACTTAAGAGCCTTGTCCGGCGGATAAGGGAACAGGGAAGACGGGGTGATTCGCGCCACCAGCCGCCCCCTCACGGTTTCCCCGGGCTTGACGCCAAGGCTTTTATGGCCGTCCTGAAACAGCTTTTCGCCGTTTTCCGTCTCAAAGTCATAGAAGGAAATAGTGCCCCCGGCCGTGTTGTCCTTTTCATCGCTAACCGTCAAGCCGCCGAATTTGATGTTCCGCAAATGCCTGGACGAACCGTTTTCAATAACCGCGGCTATTTCAAAGGACCCGGCTTTGCCGGCATCCGCGGGCCTTTTCGCTTCAACGACCGTCACCTGATCGCTCAATTCAATTGAGACTCTGGCCCGCTCCTCGGCCAGGGCCACGCATTCGGCTATTATCTTTTCCTGCTCCGCGATTTCTTCACTGAGAGAGGCTTGGCGCTCTTCCAGGTCCGCCTTCAATATCGCCTGGCCTTTACCAATGATTCCGGTCTTGGTCAGTCCGTTTATATTCCGGAGCAGTTCCAGGTCTTTGGCCTGGCCCACCGCTTTGACCATTGCATAGACTTTCACTATTTCCTCATAGCTCGGAACCTTGCGTTTCCCGCCGTCAAAAGAGGAAAGGGAAGAAACCTTGCCTTCCATGGTCAGGTATAAATAGTCACGGAAGTCCTCCTGTTCGGCTTCCGGCACGGATTGGTAAATTTTTCCCAATGACTTGGCGAAGGCCTGGTCGCTGGAAGTGTCGATTTTAGGCTCGCCGCAGCCTACACCCAACAGAGCCGCCAAAACAACGGCCGCGGCAACGGTGTTATTTCCATTCATGGTCGTCCTCCAGGCTTTTGCCAAAAGCCGGTGATTATACATCCGGGGTTCAAAGCGAGGCCTTGATCCCGATAAGCTTGGCCAGCCTCATCCTGTAATGTTCCAGTATGCACAAAGAGACCGGATCGGAATCGCATTGGCTTGGCATCCGCTGCCACCATAGGCTTTGTTCATTTTGAAGCGCCTCTTTATCCACCACTTCCAGGACCAGCGCAAACTCCTTGGCTATTTCCTCATCGTAGAGGGCCAAAATGGGGTTGGCGCATATTTCCGTTTCCACCTTGTTGGCCGGCTTGGCGCAATCAAAGGCCGGTTTCGCCACCCCGGGCCCGGACCATAGTCCGGGCTTGGGCTGGAACCCGGCCAGGGAGTTCAGGGGGACATGGCACCGTTTTTCACCGTCGGATTCGTCCTGGTCTCCGGGAAAAATCAGGGTCAGCCCTTCAGGCGTAACCAGAAAACGCTTGAATGATTCCGGCTTGGGCGCCACGGTCAATGGCTCCGGCGCGGGGAAGACTCCGGCCTGCTTGGCCTGGCGGCGCAAATCCGCGTTGGCCCGCGCCGATAAAAAATCCCATAAGCCTTCCGTCGTGCCGAACAGGTCATCGTAACCAAGCTGTTTCCCTTCCATATCCAGGGTCAAGGTTTCCGCCCCCTGGTTCGGGTGGACGCCGCCGGCATAGCCATACAAGTAAAAATATATGGAAACCGTTCCCGGGGTGGATTTAATCTCCCTGGCCGTGACCGCCAAAGTCCAGTCGGCCGATTTTGCCCTCAATTCAGGATCTTCCAGGCAATATTGCTTATAATCCTCCACCGCCGCCCGGAAATAAGACTCGGCCCAGGAACTCATACCGAAATCAAGCTTCGGGATTCCAAAATTCGGATAGGCCAGGCTCAGGTCGGCGCATTCATTTTTTTCAGTCAATTCATCCAAGCCCTCTTGATTAAAGGCGGTCAGGCTCGCGGCGAAGGCCAGAAGCCCAAAGAGCGTTCCCATGAAAATCAGCCAGGTCCGCATATCACGCTCCTTTGCTTTTTAGATGACCACTCCCGGCTTCGGCATACTAAACCAGTTCAAACTCCCGGCTTCGGCATACTAAACCAGTTCAAACTCCCGGCCTCGGCATACTAAACCAGTTCAAACTCCCGGCCTCGGCATACTAAACCAGTTCAAACTCCCGGCTTCGGCATACTAAACCAGTTCAAACTCCCGGCCTCGGCCACCTAACCCAGTTCAGACTCACGGCCCGCCGGCTTGGGGTCTGGGGCCTATGGCCCCAGGTCGATGGTTATGATATGGCCGGCGCCGCGGCCGGCGTTTTCCGGGGCGTACATTTCCTCGGCCCTGGGTCCGGGGGTGAGGTAGCGGCCGGGCGTGGCCGCCCGGGCCAGGTAGTTGAAGACATAAACCCCCGGGGGCAGGTAGTCGGCATAAACGGCCACCCGGTCGGGCCAGATTTCCTGGTGGTCATACCAGAAGCGGGGGCGCCCGGTTTCGTCGTCGCCGGGGTTGACCAAGTTCAGAAGATCCTGGTCGGCATCGGCCAGGTTGAAGTTGACAGGTTCGAAACCGGCCGGGACATGGTCTTCCAGAACGACGTGGTAACGGTCTTCCGGCACCACCAGGGCGATGGAGGCCCGCACCACTTGGCCACGTTTGAAGTGGTCGGCCCCGGCCCGGCCCGGTTCGGGGGCGGCCACGGTGAAATCGCGGGCCAGGCTGAAGCCGCTGCCCGGCCCGGCCGCGAGGTCCGGCTGGGCCGGGGCGCTTTTGAGGCGCACCGAGGCCCAGACCTGGCCTTGGCCTTCAAGGTCAAAGTTGAGTTCCGGCGCGGCCGCCAGTTCGCCGAGAGAGGCCCGGCCGTTCAGGGGCTGGTCATGGAAGTTTCGGAAACGCCCCTGGACCAGGGGCGGGGCCTGGCCCAGCCGGGCCGCGGCGGCCAGGTCGGGCGTGACCGGCTCCAGGGCTTCCCCGGCTTCGGCCAAGGCGGCCAGCACCGCGGCGTTGTTCTGGGTATTGCCGAAATGGCCGTCCCTGGTCAGGGCGGCCAAGCGGCGGACCAGGCCGGGCAGTTGGGGGTGGTCCGGGGCGGCCTCGGCCAAGGCCCGGGCCGCAAAGGCCAGGGTCCGGACCGGGCTGCCCCAGATTTCCCGGGGTTCAGTCCGGGCCGGCGCGGCCCCCTGGGGGGTCAGGACCAACTGCCGGTCCAAGAGTTCCAGGAGGGTTTTCTTGATCTTGTCCCGGCCTTCCAGGGCTGGTTGAAAGTGGACGGCCCGCAGGAGGTTGGCCAGTTGGAAGAGATCAAGGTCGGCCGGCCGGGAGAGGAAGTCCTCAAGTTGGGCGGCCACGTTCTCCCCGGCCCGGGCCAACTGAGCCAAGGCATAGACCCGGGCGGCACGCACGGCTTCGGGGGAATACCAGGCCGGCCAGACATTTTCCCGGTCGTCCTGGACCGCCCGGCGCAGGAAGTGGACGGCTGAGTCCTCATAATCGAAGCCCGCCTCGCGGGCCGCCAGCCTGAAATCCAGCACATAGGCGGTCAGGTAAACCGAGCGGGTGGACCATTCGCTGTTGCCGGGCCAGTAGTTGTAAGCCCCGCCGACCGACCAGGCATTCAACTGGGCCAGGGCGTTCTCCACCCGGGCGCGGGCGGCCTCGGCCCTTTCGGGGCCGGTCCCCAGGCGGTCGGCCATGGTCAGGGTCAACAATTCGGCCCAAGCCCGGGAGACGGTCTGCTCCACGCAGCCGTGGGGGTAGGCCAGGAGCCAGTCCAGCGGTCCCCGCATCACTCCCAGGAGACTGGGGGCCATCTCCACCTCCAGCCCTCCCCGGTCCAGGTCCGTCCCCGGGGGCAAGGCCAAGTCGATTTTCCCGCTCCCGGTGAAGAGTTCAAAGGCGCCCTGGGCGGACAGGGGGTTGGCGGGCCGGACGGGCAGTAAGAATTCAGCCAGGTCACGGTCTTGGCCCATCTCAACTTTGAAGAGGAAGCTGGCCGCCGGGCCACGGACGGCCTGGACCTTAAAAGCCACTTCCCGGCTCTGGCCGGGCTCCAGGACGACCTCTTTGGCGGTCTCCTTTTCCAAGATGGTGAAATTTTCTCCGGCCAAGGCCACTCGGGCCTGGCCGCTTTGGCCGCCCCGGTTGCTGACCACGGCGCTGGCGGAAAACTCATCGCCCGGGGCCGCGTATAAGGGCAGGGACTGCCGGACCAAGAGATCGCGGGTCACCAGGACCGAGCCCTGGCCGGTGCCGCTTCTCCGGCCGTGGCCGGTGGCCACGGCGAATATCTTGAAGGTGGTGAGGTTTTCGGGCATTTTGATTTTGACCGAGAGCCGGCCCCGGTAGTCCGGGGTCAAACTCGGTTCGAAGAAGGCCAGGGCCGCGAAGAGGCGGCGCAGCCCTTCGGCCTGGGCGGACGAAAGCCCGCCGCCGCCGCCCGGGTCTCCGCCCTTGAGGCCGAAATTCTCTTGGCCGATCAGGCTTAAGATATTGCTGGCCGTCTGGACCAGGAGGGGATAAGGGCGGTTATACCTGGTTTCCGGGTGATAGTTGGTCTCGCCGGCCAGTTGGATGACCGCCGCGTCCGCGGCGATGAGGGCCACTTCAGCCTGGGGGCAGGGCTGGCCCATATGGTCGGTGACGGTCAGATTCACGGTCACTTCCTCTCCGGGGCCCACTTCCGGCGGATCGACCTCTACTTTAACGTCCAGGAGGCCCGCCCGGCTGGGGACGGTCAATTCCGTGTAGCCGGCCCGCAAGGAAGGTTTGCCGAAGTCCATGTTCCGCCGGTCCGGGCGGTCGGCCAGGCGGCCCCGGGCCAGGAGGACCGAGACGAAGACATTCGGGGTATCCCAGGCTTCTATGGGCACATCCAGCACCGGGGTATGGCTGGTGAGGCGGAAGGTTTTGGAGCGCCGCAGGCCGGCCCGCTCCACGGTCAAAAGTCCCTCGCCCTGGTCAAAGGGGCTTTGGACCATGATGTGGGCCACCTCGCCGGGCTGGTAGGTTTTCTTGTCCGGCACCAGGGTCAGGGGCTCTTCTTCCCGGCCCGGCAGCCAGCCCACCTCGCCGGGGCCGGCCACGTAGAAATATTCAGCGGCCCTGGTCAGGCGGCCGGCCTGGTCGTGGAGTTCAGCCAGAACCCAGTATTGGCCGGGCCGTTCCGGGGTGACCTTCCAGGTCACGGGGCCGTCGCCGCTGGTCAGGCTGGTTTCGGCCACCTTGTCGTTCGTGAGGCGGGAGACATATTCATAGGCCGAGCCCGGGGTTTTGCGCCTCACGTTCCGCCAGTCGCGGCGGTAAAGGGTCAGGTCGGCTTTCACCCCGGGGACGAGGCGGCCCTCCAAGTCCGCGACTATGAAATTTACGGCCTGTTCCGTGCCGGCCCGGCCCAAGAGGGGGATGGAGAGGCCGGCATAGACGGAGGCCGGGTGGACCAGGAAGCGGCCGGCGGCCGAGACCGGCCGGCCGTCCACGTCAACCACGGTGACGTTGGCGGTCAGGAAGCGGGGCCTGGGCGGCCGGTCGGCCGGGGCGGCCAGGTTGACGGAGAATTTAAGGTTCCCGGCCCGGTCCAAGCCGCCGGAGGCCGAGGCCAGGACCTCGGCCGCTTCTTCCGGCTCTTCCGGGCCGTCGTTCTCTTCGTTCCGGCTGATATTGTCTTCAAGACTGTAATCCGCGTAAGGCCCGGGCAGGCGGAAAGGGGCCGGCTGGTAATGGGCCGACCATTTGACCGGCTGCCCGGCCACCGGGGCTCCGAAATGATAGTCCGCCTGGATGCCGAGATCGACCCGGTCCCCGGCCAGGGCCTGGTCCGGCAGGCCTTCAATTTTGACCTCGAAGGCCGGCGGGCGGTAGGTGAGCACTTGGAAGGAGCCGGCCTGATCAAGTTCCCCGTCGGCCGGTCCGGCCCAGACCGTCCAGGAGCCCAAATGGGCGTCGGGCGGCAGGGGGAATTCGTGGTTCAAGGTTCCGAAGGGCCCTGTTTTTTTACGAATCCGGTCCGCCTTTTCCCCGAATGGGTCGCGGATCTCCAGGTCCATTTCCTCGCCGGCCGGTTCCCGCATCAGTTCCCCCCGGCCCTGGCGGGTGATGAGTTTGAACTTGGCCGTTTCGCCTGGCCGGTATAGTGGCAAGGCGTTTAAGAGCCAATGGTTTGGTTCCAGGGCGGCCTTTTCTGTTTCGTAGAGGCTGTAGGCCTCCACGGGCCAGTTCCAGTTGGAGAGGGCGCCTTGCCAGTCCAGGGGCCACAGGGCCATCTGGCCTTCGGCCTTGGCCACCACGAAGAGGCGGCGGTCCGGGCGGCCGTTGCGGAATAAAGATTTAAGGCCGGGCAGCGAGGCCAGGCCGTCCGGGCCGCTCTGGCCGCGCCACAGGGACTGCCCGGCGCCGTTGCGCAGTTCCAGGTTCACGTTGGGCCAGGCCCGGGCCGAGGCCAGGTTGGTCACCCAGATCAGGCTTGATTCAGGCCCGGTCTTGACGGTCACGCCCAGGTCGGCGACCTGGGTCAGGGCGCAGACCTGCCGGGGCGTATTTTCCAAATCATCGTAGCGGGCCCGGACGACCAGGAAACGGCCCCGCCGGCGGTCGCCGAAAAGCTGGGCCAGGTCCAGCATCATGGACCGCCGCCCGTGCCTGGCCCCGCCGGTGACCGGGAGGCGCACGGTCGCCGGTTCCACGCCCTTCAAGACTTCGGCCGCGGCCGGGCCTCCGCAATGATGGAAATCATAGCGGTCGGTCCAGGCCTGCCCGGGGTCTTCCGCATCCGCGGTTAGGAAGGCCAGGGCCTGTTCGGCGGTCAGGGCGAAGCCTTCTATTTCCACCTGGGGCAGATTGGTGACCATGAGGCGCAGTTGGGGCGGGACAGCAGTCTCCAAAAGGCCGTAGGGCTCATCCAGGCCGAACTCGATCTTGGGGCGGTAGGCCCTGGTGCGGAAGGTCAGGGGCCTGGTTGTGGCCAGTGGCTGGCCGTAGAGGTCGCGGGCGGCCTGGTCGATGGTCAGGGTGTAATTGGTGTCGCCCTTAAGATGGCCGTATAAAGAGAGATATTTCTGGAAACGGTCGGCGTTTTCCTCTTCTTCACCGGCCGACTCGTATTCCCGGACCAAGGGCTCCAAGTCGAATTCCGGCTCCAGGTGAATCAGGGGCAGGATGCGGGCCAGATCGACCGGGTTGGAAAAGGCAATTGTCGGCGGGCCCCATTGGGGAGGCCAGGCGGCCAGGTCCGGGTCGCGCGGTTCGGTCCAGCCGACGGTGAAGGGGCCGTAGGTGCGGCCTTCGGCCAAGAGTAGTTCCGGGGCCGGTTCCGGCCCGGCCAGGCTCTTGGCCCCGGACTGGAGAACCAGGCGGTAAGCGGCGTCACGGGGCAGAGGTTCGGGCGCGGTGAATTCAAAAGACAGGCTCCCGTTTTCCTGGCTCGGCTCGACCCGGGCGGCCAGTTTGCGTTCCGACCAGCCTTCGGACCAGATGAAATAAGCGCGCCGGTCCAGGCTGGCCGGGTCCGGCGGCTGGTTGAAAACCACCCGCCAGCCGGGGGTCAGGGCGGTTTCCAAAATTCCTTCGCCCAGCATCTGGCGGCTTTGGACCCCTAAAAGCGGGAGGCGTATTTCGGCCGTGGCGTCTTCTTTCAGCCGGGCGCCTGAAATGGCCGCCGGGAGGCGGTCGGCCCGGAGGGCGGCCTTTATTTTGAGGCTGCCGGTCAAGGGCCGCTCCGGCACGAAGGCCAGGGTGTATTGGTTGAGCCAGAGCCGGCGCCCCGGCAGATCCGGGGTCAGGTTCAGGACTCCGGCGGGAACCTGGTCGTAGGCGCCCAAGGGGACCATGGGCTGGTTGAACATGGCCGTAATCTGGGTCAGGCGGGGGAGGTCGCCCGAGGGGCCGAAGCGCAGGAGGGCCAGGGGACCGTCTGCGGCATTGGCGGCGGGGCCGGGTTGGCCGGTGTTTTCACTGGAGCAGGCGGAAGCGGCCAAGGCCAGAACGGCCAAGGCTCCCAGGACCAGGCGGCGGAGGGATTTGTTCATCATAATAATTGACCTCTTGGGCCTCTTGGGCCTCTGGGGCCGTTGGCCCCAGACCCCGTGGCCGACGAACGGCGAGGCGGGGCGGGGCGGAGTGGCCGTAGCCGGGAGTTAAGTTTAAATTATCTCACATTATACAAAAAAAATCGAATCACCATTTATGAAAAATTATATACGCCGCGAAGACAATCAGGGAGAACCCCAGCACGTAATTCCATTTCAGCGGCTCACCCAGGTAGAGGACCGAGAAAACCATGAAGACGGTCAGGGACAAGACCTCCTGAATGGTTTTAAGTTCGGCGGCGCTGAAATAGCCGTAGCCAATCCTGTTGGCGGGAACTTGCAGGCAGTATTCAAAGAACGCGATGCCCCAGCTTATGAGCACCACCCGCCAGAGCGCGGCGGAGGTAAATTTTAGGTGTCCGTACCAGGCGGCGGTCATGAAAATATTGGAACAGCACAAGAGGCCCACGGAAACAAGCGGCGTTTTCATTTTTTTAACTTTCCGGCTTCGGCCGCCTAGGTTAGGTCCTCTCAGTCATTCCGGCGCTGTTTCCAAGGCCCGTCGGCCTTAGGTCCAGGGCGCGGCCCTGGATAAGGCGGCCAGGGCCGCGGTTTCGGAGCGCAGGGTAAGCGGCCCCAGCCGCCAGGGCTTAAGACCGGCGGCCAGGAAGGCCGCCTCTTCATCGGGGCTGAAGCCGCCCTCGGGCCCGACCAGCAGCCACAGGCCGGGCCCGGCCATTTCGGGCGCCGAGGCGGCCTTGGCCGCGAGGCTGAGAAAGAGCCCGGCCGGGCCGGGCCCGGCCTCGGCCAGGAGTTCCGCCGGGGTCACCAGCGGGCGGATTAAGAGGGGCCTGGCCCGGCCGCACTGTTTGCGGGCTTCTTCGGCCAGGCGGCGCCACCTTTCGGCCCTGGCCCGCGCGGCCTGGGCCAGGCCGGGCTTGACCCGTTCGCAGGCCAGGGGCCAGATTTCCCCGGCGCCAAGTTCCGCGGCCTTTTCCACGGCCCAGTCGAAACGAGGCGGATTGACCAGGGCCAGGGCCAGGCGGGGGCCAGGCGCCTCAACCTGGTCAGGCCGCCAGTC
>Ga0268262_10006492_pt1 | contig 11194 bp, 9 predicted proteins | sample TergutNc150P3_FD_190354 | JGI IMG/M metagenome (GOLD analysis project Ga0268262, IMG submission 190354) | Nasutitermes corniger P3 segment gut microbial community from laboratory colony in Florida, USA - Nc150 P3 (SPAdes) (version 2) | ecosystem: Host-associated > Arthropoda: Insects > Digestive...
AAATTTCCCAATTACGGCTGGGCAAAAAACAAAGGCTATCCCACCCTCGAACATCGAAAGGCGATAGAACGTTACGGCATTACGGAATATCACCGCAAGTCGTTCAGTTTGTTGTCTTTGCAGATGGAGTTGCAGTTTTAATGTATAATTGCCAAAACAATTCGTCATCTAACGAGTGGGTTAACACTTATAATCGGGAGATCAACCCTGTTACAAAAAATGGGAAATTTTATATCTATTTTTATTTGAAATGCAAAGATAAAAAAAAATCTATATTAAATTAACAATACCTTGTGTATTATGTTTTTTTTGATTTATGCCTCGTATATCTAATGTTATCTCCCTTACAAACTCATATAAACAAACCCATTTATTTTCCCGCGGAAAACACCTTTCACATCAAAAAATACGGCATTGCCCTTGCAGATAGATTTAAAATAATCCGCAGTCAATTGGCAATATTCCGCATGATTTACGGCTAAAATAACAGCATCATAATCATTTCGGATATTCGGCGTTAAGGAAAAACCGTATTCTTCATGCAGTTCTTCGGAGGAAGCGTAAGGGTCTATAATATCAACATTAACCTTGTATTGTTGCAATTCGCTCACAATATCAGCCACTTTTGAATTGCGGATATCGCTTACATTTTCCTTGAAAGTCGCCCCCATGATTAAAACACGCGTATCCGTGATTGCCTTTCCCGCAGCAATCATTTTCTTAACAACATTCTTTGCCACATAAAACCCCATCGAATCGTTGATACTTCTACCTGCTTCAATAATTTGCGGAAAATAGCGAAATTCTTTTGCCTTGAACGTCAGATAATACGGGTCAACGCCGATGCAGTGTCCGCCAACAAGTCCGGGAAAGAATTTCAAAAAATTCCACTTCGTCCCTGCTGCCTCCAACACCTCGTAAGTATTGATATTCATTTTGTTAAATATCATGGACAGTTCGTTCATCAAGGCAATGTTCACGTCCCGCTGCGTATTTTCAATAATTTTCGCTGCTTCGGCAACTTTGATGCAACTTGCCCTGTGTACCCCCGCCTTAACAACTAATTCATAGACTTTTGCAATCTCTTCCAACGATTTCTCACACGAACCCGAAACGATTTTTATAACCGTAGTGAGCGTATGTTCCCTGTCGCCCGGATTGATGCGCTCGGGACTAAATCCCACCTTAAAATCCTCGTTAAACTTCAATCCCGACAGTTCCTCCAAAATCGGAATACAATCCTCTTCGGTACAACCCGGATAAACCGTTGATTCATAGACTACATAATCGCCTTTTTTGAGATTTCTCGCCACCGAACGAGTTGCCGACAAAAGCGGTGTCAAATCTGGCAAAAGATGTTTGTTGATGGGCGTCGGTACGGCAATGATATGAAAACGCGCCTGTTTTAACTCATTTTCATTGGCGGTAAACAAAATATCCGTATCTTTAAATGCCTCTGCATCTAATTCTTCGCTGGGGTCAATATGATTTTTCATCATTTCGACACGGTTTGCCTTTACATCAAAGCCGATAACCTTGATTTTTTTTGCAAACTCCAACGCAATGGGTAAGCCCACGTACCCCAATCCTACAACCGATAAGGTTGCTTTTTTCTCAACTAAATCTTTGTAGATGTTCATAATTACCTTTTCTTTTTATTATGTAAAGAAGTATTCGACCGTTGTTTTGTTTGCGGAAGTCCGCCATTATTTTTTTGTGCTGCCATTTCCTGTTGTTTTTTAACCATATCTTCCATGCGTTTTTGCCATTTCGATTTGGTTACGGGCTTGTTTTTGTTCGCCTGCAACTGTTTGTGCAACTTCTCTTCATTGACTGTCAAACGGAAGATGCCCATTTGCGCAAATGTAATCAGGTTTACCAACAAATAATAATAACTCAATCCCGACGAATAACTGTTGAACACGCCCAAAAACATGATTGGCATCAAATACATCATCCATTTCATCATTTTCACCTGTTGTTCATTGCCGGTCGAGGTCATCATTTTGTTGTTCATCATCGTGTAAAGCAGTGTGGCAATGGTCATTAGCAAAGTGAACAAACTGATATGATTGCCGTAAAATGAGGACAAAATGGGTATTTGGGTACTCCATGAAAAAATGGAATCGTAGGAAGACAAATCGTCAGCCCAAAGGAACGGTTGTTGCCGCAACTCGTAGGCAGACGGGAAAAATCGAAACATGGCGAACAATATCGGCAGTTGCAAAAGCATCGGCAAACAGCCCGCCATGGGGTTGATGCCGACCTGTCGGTTCAGTGCCGAAATGGCTTGCTGTTTCTTCATAAAATCTTCCTGTTTGGGATAACGTTTGGCAATTTCCTCAATTTCGGGTTTCATCACCCGTTGTTTCGCCGAAGAAACATAACTTTTGTAAGTCAGTGGAAATAAGACCATTTTGAGAATAATCGTCAAAATAAGAATGATTATGCCGTAATTCAAGTTAAAACTTTCCAAAAAGTTAAAAATCGGAATAATTGCCAATGTGCTTATCCAAGAGATTGATTTCCAGCCAAGTTGGATTTGTCCCTCCAATTTGATTTTGTACTGTTTCAGCGTTCGGTATTTGTTGGGTCCAAAATAGAAATTCAGTCCCAATGTTTGATTTTTCCCCTCCAACGGAAGCGTCAACTCCGTTTTCATGGTTTTAAGTATCTTATTATCAGGATTTTGCGGAACATTCACAACCATTGTTGCGTATGAAAAATTATCGTCCGCAATAATCGCAGAGGTAAAAAACTGCTGTTTGAACGAAACCCATTTCAGCGGGGTACTGTAATTCACCGAATCGCCCTTGTCTGGACTTTCTTTCAGATTTTCAACATCTTCGATGTCGCTGTAATAAATGGTGCTGGCGGTCATTTCGTTTTTGAAATTCTTTTCCTGCCTCAACAAATCAGCCTGCCATGTGAGGACGGTTTCCGTTTGGTTGCGGTCAATCTTTTCTTCAATGTTGAAAAACTTGACTGTCAAACCCGTACGGTAATCATTCCCCCGCACCGTATAAAGAAATTCGATGTAACTTGCTGTGTCAAACGCTTCTTCCGTCCCGTTCGGATACAACCGCATGGCAAGCTGCACGCTGTCATTTCCTTTTACGCGAATGGTGTCATTTCCATGATTTTGCGAATGGAAATACAAATCATTGGTGCTGAAAATGCGGTAGTTGCTCGTAAACGAGAAACCAAAAACGGCATTGTTTTCACTTGCATCAAACAGGACAACAGGCTGTCCGTCATGCGTTTTCACGTTTTTCAAACACACCGCTTCAATTTTCCCTCCTTTCGAGCCAATGCGGATTTGATACAAATCATTTTCAATCACAACAGGCTGTTCCTGCCGTTTTTTCGCCGACAAAGAAAAATCGCCGTACTCTGCATCAGAATACTGATTTTGTTCTTCACTTTCTCCAACCTGTTCCAATTCAGTTGATTGACTGATAGTTGCCTCGTTTTCCGCTTCAATGGTTTGGCTCATTTGTTCAAGCCGCAACGAGTCCTGCAATCTTTTCTGTTCTGCAATTTGCTCTTTTGAGGGTTGCATGTAAATGCTGTACCCGACGCAAAGTCCGAGCAACAGAATTAACCCTATAATGGTATTTTTGTTCATCTTACCTTATAATTGTATACTTTTTAGAATGATTTGCAAAGATACACTTTTTTTATATACGAACGGCATTTTCCAAAGAAAAAAGCCCATAATTTCTGTAGAAAATATGGACTTTTCATGAACAAAAAGATTTTTATTCTCTAACAAACTTTACCGTTCTGTTTTCAACTTTCAAATAGTACATGCCTTTTGCCAAAGGTTCAATATTAATAACTGCGTTTCCCTGCAATTTTCCCTGCATAATAGCCTGTCCAATAATGCTGTAAATGGTATAATCTGCCGTTTCATTATCAGCAAGTTTCACATGCAATCTTGTAGAGGCAGGGTTGGGATAAACTTTTACAGCAGTCTGCATGTTGATATCTGAAATGTTGTCCCTCCAATCATCGCCTGTAGAAATGTCCATAAGTACGTATGGAATAGCATGATACCCAGGGAGGTATGCTTGATAGTTATTAGGATTAAATGATGGGTATTCAAAAAAATTATTCAGATTATATCTGATATTCATATTTTCTGCCAAACGGCTATTATATCCACCGCCCAAATCACAAAAAAGTTCAAAACGGGAAGTGTCAGAAATAACCGAAGCCGAAAATACATTTTTTCTTATTTCCATACCTGTAATTGTTTGAGTAGATGAATTATAATATATTTTTTGAATGGTGTCGCCATTGGTATAATCGTATCCGGGTATAAATTTCATTACAATACTTGTTACATGCCCCGCAGGTACTTCATAATTTGCAGGAATTTTCATGAGTCGGCTATCAATTAATCCCGTTTGCCATTCTATTGAATCTTGCGGAGACAAAATATAATCTATAACCGAAAGGTTGTTTGCAACAGGCATTACAACACTGCCCTTTTGCGGGATATTGTTGATATTATCATATTGCACTATTGGCGTTACAAACCTTATACTCGAAGAAGTCCATGTTAATCTGAAATACTCGTTCTGTAACAATGGGTCATCGCTATTGTAGGCATCGTGCGCCGTAATAAAAATACGCAGGGTGTCAGGACTGTACGGGTCATAGTCCGCCATGTAGTAATCACCATATACAGTAAGTGTGTCTATGCGGTATCCGCACATTAACCCACCGTTATTATTTGGAAAAAGTGGTTGTGTAAATAAGGAGTCATACGCTCGCGAATAAGGGTCGAAAGTAAAACCTATACCTGCCAAATAATCTACATTAGTATTGTTGGGATTAGAAAGATTATTATCTTCACGATACAAAATTGCTAAACTATCGGGAAATAATGTATAAAATGTACTGTAAGGACTTTGACCCCATGTGCAAACAGATTGTCCTAACACATCATAAGCATATCTCGTAGAAGGAATGTTGTCAAAATAAGTGTAAATATTACTTTTTTGCGTACGTCTCGGCACATCACTGCGTGAACTGCCCGCATTTTGAGGAATAACCTGCAAATTTTCAACTTTTGCCGTTGATTGATTTTGCAAGAAAATTGAAGATTGAACACACTGAACTTCTTGAGCATGAACACCCATTAAGAAGCCCGTCACCATTGAAAAGAAAAGCAAATTCTTCATCTTACCTTAATTTAAATTATTTATAACTATAAATTAGCGTTTTTTATATAAGAAACCACATTTTATTTCGCTTACTATTAATATGTTGTATCAAAAATCATGCCATATCTCTAATGCTTGATTGTTGCGTAAGATAACCAATTTATTTTTTTTTTATACTTTCTGGATTGCTTCTCATCGTTCGTAATGACGTTGTATTATTTTAATAATCATGTCATAGTGTGGACTGTAAAGGATGAAGCAATCCAGAAAACAACAAAAAACGATATAAAATTAACAACGCAAAGAAAAAAGTCCATATTTTATGTGGAAAATATGGACTTTCTGATGAAAAAAAAATTTAATGATGACATTCAAGCATTTCTGCCTGTGCACGCCATGATTTAGTAATAATGTATATCATCAAAAATCATGCCATATTTTACGGCTTGATATTTATAATTTTATTGTTGCGTAACACAACCAATTCTGCATTTTTTGCTCTTTTGTCGGCAATTAATTTCTCATACGCCATTTCAAGTCCAAGAAGGATTTTGCTCACTCGTGCATTACTTTTTCGCTCTCTGATTGTCATATTGTTGCTTTAATAATTTAAATTTGTTATTGTTTAAAATTGATATGTTGTCGTTGTTAATTTTTTTTGCAATAAGTTCGTATTTTCCCTCCGAATTGTCGAAAATCAGCGTTTCGTTCACGATGGGCATGTAAATATCGAACAGATTGCGGATACCGTTTTTGTACCGTCTTTCTATAATAATGGGGTCAATGTCGTGTCCGCCTTCAGATACGCGTTTTTCTACCCTTTTTTTTGCAAGTTCGATTGTTTGCAGCCAAAAGAATAATAATGTAACGTTGTAATCCGCTTCCTGTGCTTTGAGGACGGTATTTCCGTAAGTCTTTGGGGATAAAGTAGTTTCAAAAGCAAAACTTGCATTTTCATTCAAGAGATGCCTAATTCTGCCAAGCATAATCCGCCCAGCCGCAATCGAAGCCCTTTCGGGTTGAAACGGGGACAAACCTGCTGCAATCTCATCGGCATTAACAAACTCCCGACAGTTTAACGTATCAGGTAAGATTGTAAATGAAGCCGTAGTCTTGCCAGCACCATTGCAACCTGCTACAATGTATAGATTTTTATCCATAAATGCAAAGATAACACTTTTTTTCCAATTGACAATGGATAATTGATAATGGACAATTTTTTTTTAATTAAAATACTGAAACTGTGCGAGAAAAAATTTATACATTTTTTAAATAGCAAGAAAATAAGCAAAAAAAATATTTTACCAAAATAAAAAAAACGCAAAAAAAAATATATTTTTATCATTCACAAAATCAATTATTTAAATAAAAATATAAAAAAAAATCATTGTCAATTGTCAATTATCCATTGTTAATTGAAAAAAAAATTGTATCTTTGCATTTGGGTAAGTCTTATACGACCAGCTCCTGTCGAACTCCCCCAGGATTGGAAGATAGCAAGGGTAAGGTGGTCGAGCGGTGCGATATAAGGAGCTTACCCTTTTTTATATAAAACAATGATTTAGTGGCAGTTAGAAAATAGAAAATGGGCATTTTACTGAAGATATACGAGAAAAACCCCAACGAACGACATCTACAACAAGTGGTTGACTGTTTGAAAAATGACGGTTTGATTATCGTGCCGACAGATACCGTATATAGCATAGCCTGTGATATTTACAATGCGAGAGCCTTTGAGCGCCTGTGTTCGCTGACGGAAAAAAAGAAAGAGAAATCAAATTTCTCGTTTATTTGCAGTGATTTGAGCAATTTATCCGAATATGCCCGTCCGTTGAGCAATCCCGTATTTAAATTAATGAAGAAATTGCTTCCAGGGGCTTATACTTTTGTTTTGGAAGCGAGTGCCAATGTCCCCCGTTTCGTGCAAAAGAAAAAAACGGTTGGGATAAGAGTTCCTGATAATGAGATTGTTAGGGAAATTGTAACGCTGTTGGGAAATCCTATCATGTGTGCCTCTTTGAAATCGCGGGACGATGATATGCTGGAATACATTACCGACCCCGAACTGATTTACGAAACTTATGAAAATCAGGTAGATATTGTAATTGACGGCGGTTACGGCGGTTATATTCCCTCAACGGTTATCAATTGCACAGATGATGAAATTACGCTGATTAGGCAAGGGAAAGGGGAAGTTGATTTTTTGTAAGATAATGAGTTTATAAAGTTTGTAAAGTTTATAAAGTTCATAAAGTTCATAAAGTCAGGGTGAAATGACAGACTGATTTTTTTGTAAAATTAACGCCGTATCACTCGAATATTGATAGTGGGTATTTCTTTCGGTCTGATATTCATATTCACAACGTTTGATATTGCGGGTTTGGGAGCGGCACAATCTGCACTGGAAATCATTTTACAACTAATTACATCGCCATTGTCGGGCAGGCAGGTATAAGTGGGGGAATTTGCATCTTGTATATCTTCATCGTTTTTAACCCATTGATAAACAGGAGAAAGACCGCCGTTTTCAGATACAGCCGTAAATGTTATCGGTCTCCCCGTGCAAACATCATTCTCAGAAGCGGAAATACTTACCGATGCCGAAACGGGTGCTACGGTAAAAGTTGTGGAATATTGATGCCAAACATTGTTATTATCCAATACCTCCATCAAAACTGTAAATGTCCCTGTATCAATATTTTTACTCCATATCATTGAGTCTCGTGCAGACAATTCTTCCACCCCGTTTATATACCATTTCAAATGTCCCTGCGTGTTTGCAGCCCCCCAAAACGATGCCTCAAAAGTACGGATACCCGTTCCACAAAGCGTTTTTCCGTCAAGCATCTGATAATGAGTGCCGTTTACCGAAAAATAGCAACTAAGGTCAAAAGCGCCTGCCCCCGCTGTGATAATATACGATTCCGTATTTCCATACCCTGTCAGATAGGCAATAAATCCTGACGGATTGGTTAAATAAATCAAAGCAGAATCGTATTGTGCATATTGCCGAAAGGCTATTTTGTAATTACTATCGGTGATATTGGTATAAAAAGTAAGATTTACAGTAGTTTCCACCCCGTTTCTGATTTCTCTGACCTCCATATCATTTTCCGCATTTGCAGGAATAATAATATGCAACTGATGCGCATTGATAAAACTCGTCCCAAATGGCACAAAAGGCGAAATTACCGCAGCCGTAATCCGCTGTTCAATCGGAAAAATCCATTTTATACAAGGGGCATAACCCAAAATATTCTCCACAATAACAGGTTTATCCGATATGATTTCCGTAATTCCCGCTGAATTGTTTACATACGTATTTGCCGCTGAAACCGTATTGAAAACATTGGTTTGCAATCTGTTAAGTATTACACTTGAAACAGATGCTCCCGTCTTTTTCGTTACGGTTGTATTATTTTCCAGAGCAAGAATTTTTATCTGGTCTGTGCAGTTGGTCGTGTTGGACGACATATTCCATACATAATAATGCCTTCCTGCGTTATTGGTGGGAAACAACTGCTCCCAATTATGTTCACAAGCACCCGCACAAACCTGATTGCCGCACTGCACACTGCTGAAAACACAAACGGGATTGTTCGCCTCAACGGTATAACCCGTCAAATCGCCAGACATTACCGAATAAATATAAACCAATCCTGTAGAAACTGCCTGATTAGCAACAACAACCGTCCCTGCCGCATTTTTTATGTTGATGACCGTCCCCGCACTTGGTGCAATTATCGAAATACTCGCCCCTGTCCCGTTTGTATTGGAAATAATGGTATAATTTCTTCCCAAAACCTCCACAGGCAAAATTGTTGTGGCATCGGTGGTATTGAGGTACATGTTGCTGGCATACAGTCCAATCTTTCGGGTTGATGTTACTTTCAAAAACAGATTATTGGACTGAAAACCCATCATTATCGGATTGGTGTAACATTTCGATTTGTCCAAATTTTTCGTGTAAGTTCCTGGCAAATAGCGCACATTGTTGTCCAGATAACTGCCGTCTCCGTATTGCGTGGTAATGTAGCAGGTATCGGCGACCACATAACGAATTTGAATGTACAGTCCCGACGTACCTGCCGAACTCGCCGCGTTTGAGGTGAAATTCAAATAAAATTCCGTACCTTCTGTTGCATTGTTTTGTGCCTCAACCGACACACTGAATAATAAAAATGTCATACCGACCAATGCCTTTGCTGATATTTTAAATAATCTGTTCATTATTAGATATTTAAGTAAATATTATTATTGATTATAACCAAAATGCAAAGTTAGGTATAAAATTGGTGCAATTCAGGTCATAAAAGGTTGTATCTTTGTTCAAAAAGTCGCAAACTGATGTATATTTGCAAAAAAAATCGTATCTTTGCATTTTAGTATAAAAAGCAAAATATATGTCGGATAAAATTGTAAAAATAGGTTTTAACATCATCAAGGAAAATCTTGAAAATAACAATCTCGAAGATAATTTTCTGATTTTTGACAATTTTTCGGAGGAAAATGAGGTTTTGGAACTTGTATTTCCCACCGATTATCCCATACGATTGAACCGTATTACATTGATTGTCTTTTGTTTAGAAGGTCATATCAAATGTGATTTTGGGTTAAAAAACATCACCATATCGAAAAATCAGTTGTGCATCATGCTGCAAGACCAGATTATCCAGACAACAGAAATCAGTTCCGATTTTAAGGCTGGTTTTATCGTATTGAGAAGAAATTTCTTCAATTCGCAAAATCATTTTATCGAGACCATAAACCTGCACAACAATCTGATAAAACAACCGTATTTTGATTTGTCGGAAAAGGAAATGCATGAGAACATTCTGATTTTTAATCAAATAAAAGAAAAAATTGCGGACAGAAACCACATCTACCGCCTTCAAATTGTGCAAAGTTATTTTCAGATAACGTTTTACAATATCTATCATTTGATTGTCGCTCGGCAAAATATTTCTGAAAAAACCTATCAGAACAATCACGCCATGATTTATGACCGATATATCAAAATGGTGGCGGAAAATTACCGTAAAGAACACAGTGTCAAGTTCTACGCAGACAGGATTTGCCTTACGCCCAAATATCTTTCGGCGGTCATCTACGAAGTAAGCAGCAAACACGCTTCGGAATGGATACACGAATATATAATATTGGAAGCCAAATCCTTACTGAAATCCACAGACCGAAATATCAAAAATATCAGCGAGATATTGCATTTTTGTACGCCCTCTCATTTTGGCAGATTTTTCAAAAGATATACAGGTTACACGCCCAACGAGTACAAAAAAATGCAATATTCAAAATAAAAATGGTATCTTTGCAAATTGGTATAAAAAAAACAGAAAAATGAATAAAAAATGCAAATACGGTTTTGCTTTTTTGTAAAATAATGAGTTTATAAAGTTAGACAGTTTGTAAAGTTCATAAAGTTAGAAAGTTCATAAAGTTAGGGAATTAGAAGTGATACATAATAATATAAATAAACAACCATTCGTTCTGTCGCTGCTTGCTTGCAAGGAGAGGAAAGTCAGGACAACACAGAGCGCCATACTTCCTAACGGGAAGGTGTTAGCAATAACAACAGCAAGTGCCGCAGAAAATTACCGCCTTTCGTTTCGAGGGGTAAGGGTGAAAACGTGAGGTAAGAGCTCACGCAAGAGGCAGGCGACTGCTTTTTGGGGTAAACCTTATGGGTTGAAAGATTGTGTAAACCAAGGCTTGAGGGTTGCTCGCCCAATCTTGGAGGGTGAATCGATAGAGGTATTCAGCAATGAATATCCTAGATAAATGACAGAAACTTGGCGTTGTCAAGGTACAGAATCCTGCTTACAGAATGGTTGTTTTTTTATTTTTGAAATTTTTTTTTAATTTTTTTTTGAAAAAATGGGTTTTGTATTGTTTTTTTTTGTATCTTTGCATTTCGTTGAAAAAACAGGGTGCCATAGCTCAGCAGGTAGAGCGTCGGACTGAAAATCCGCAGGTCACTGGTTCAATTCCAGTTGGCACCACGA
>Ga0268262_10006493_pt1 | contig 11193 bp, 10 predicted proteins | sample TergutNc150P3_FD_190354 | JGI IMG/M metagenome (GOLD analysis project Ga0268262, IMG submission 190354) | Nasutitermes corniger P3 segment gut microbial community from laboratory colony in Florida, USA - Nc150 P3 (SPAdes) (version 2) | ecosystem: Host-associated > Arthropoda: Insects >...
CGTGTGTCCAGGCGGCAAAGGTAACGTATCTGCTGAACGGATATTCAGTTGTACGGATTCGGCGAGGCTTTATTTGCGCCTCTACCCTATAGCCGGTGGGAAAGCGCTTTTGACAACCCAAAAGTCAAATTTTTTTCGGGGAAGTTTTCAACGCGCAAATCCGCTTTGAAATGGCCTGCTTCGTTATGCCCAGCGAAGCGGCGATTTCCGTCTGGCTGTAGTCGTCGATCACGTAAAGCGTTATGATCTCCAAGTCCTCTTCGGGCAAGGCTTTCAGCCGTCCGGCGAGGGCGGGGTCGCCGATTTCCTCGATCCACATATACCGGGAGCCCCCTTCGCTGCGGCCGCTCGCGGTAGCGCCCGCCTCGCTGAGGGGCAGGGTATGTTCCCGATGGCGGCGCTCGTCGAGGAATTCCCGTAGGTCGAGCTGATGCAGCGCCTGGATGTCGGGTTCGGGCATACCTGCTTGCTGGTATTTCCGGCGCAGGGCACGTTGGCGGGCCTCAAATTTTTTGCGTTCGAGGCCATGGTTGTATGGCATGAATTATCCTCCAATCGAAAATTCGGTAGTTGAACTTTCGATTGGAGGCGGTGAACGGCCTGGGTGTAAAACCCATAAACAAGGAAAGCAAATGCGCCTAAGCCCATCTTTTGAATGAGCATGGGTATGTATATGATATATGAAAAGTAAGTAGTCGGGGATCGTTTGAGACATCTTTGCGCTTATCATCCTTCATACGGCCTTCAAACGGCGAACAATCCGTGGTGTGAAACGACAAAGCTCTTTGGCAAAAAAATAACGCCAAAGCGGTAAAGCCTCCGCTTTGGCGTAAGTCCCTAACATCCCCTATTCAATTGTGTGGATTGCTTTTATTCAGCGTCAAACAAACGCTGTCCCTGCGTTTGCGCAGGATGCTAAGGTTTTTTCTGAGCGTTTCCATCCTTCCATACTGTATACCGCAACATGGGGGATGGCGCTTGCGGCGCGGTAACACCGCAAGCGCATGGGTGCCATGGGGCTATTTTCGCGTGGGGGTACACTTGCCATCCACGTAATGGCTGAAGTGGATTATCGTTTTGAACAGGAGCTAAGCAGCAGTCTGGCTATTTCCTGAAAACCAGCTTGTAAAGTAGAATGAAGGGACTAGCCAGCCAGCTTCCAATCGCCATGAGCGCATAGCCCAAACCGACTATCACATTTTGATAGAACCAACCAGTAACTGGATCAAATAGCCGAACGGTACAGATGGCACTGTCGTTATTCGCGTCATAGACAGTAACAGTGACAGAACCACTCTTTTTCGTGCCGTCAGAATGGAGAAGGCCCGCGTCTGGGTTGACCGAAAGACCAAGGTTATTATCGGCAATCTCATAGCGGTATGGGGCAATGCCGCCAGTAACTTTCAACTGCCGATTAATCTGACCGTGGTATATAATATAAACGGAATTCCAAAAGGCAAGTGGCTTTGGGACCTCTTCGGACTGTGCGTAGACGGAAAAAGGCAGGGCGAGCGTAAGCGCCAGAGAAAGCGTCAGAAGCGTTGCGAGAATGCGTTTTGTGAATTTCATGAGAAACCCTCCTTAATAGATGTGGTGTCTGTGTGATATGTTATTCTGCTTGTTCGCTCAAAATCTTCTGGGTAAACAAATTTAGAAACTCCTTTGATGTCGCCCAGCCCTGCCCGTCGTCCTTCGCGAAATCGTAGCCGGAAATTTCTTGCAGCGCCATAGCGCAAGTATATTCGTAAAAGCCTTGTTGGCTGCTTTTATATATCACCCAATACAATGGCTTCATCGCGCTACCGCCCATATTCACGACTTTACGGAATCTACCGCTTTCATTTACATCGTCCCACCATTCCGCGCTTAGGGCATATGCGGGGTCGTCGCGTTGCTTTTGCGCGATTTCTTCGCACAAAGCCTGCAATTCCGCGGCGATTTCTTCCAGCAGCTTGAAATCCAGGCCGCTTAAAAACGCGTCCTCGTCAACTCCTTCAGACGAAATCTCCGGCCATTCAATCGAATTTACATCCGGGGGCGAGGTGGTCTGTTCCGGCGCACTTGTGTTGTTGCTGATAGGGTCTTGTGGCTTACCTTGGCCGCTATTGCAGGCAGCCAGGCCAAGCAGCAGGGCGGCGGTCATGAGCAGTGCGAATAGCTTTTTCATTGTGATACCTCCAACATTATTTTGTTGTCTGAAATTTGGTCGCTCCATAGGTTTTTGACCCCTCGGAGTAACTATGCGGGGATGGCGCTTGCGGCGCGGTAACACCGCAAGCGCATGGGTGCCATGGGGCTGATATTGCTATGCCAGGGATAGTGATGATATAGAGCTTTTTCACCAAAGGCTTTAAGCGTTTGCCATGGCTAAAACAATCCTCCGACGCTCTCAAAAAAAGCGCGAATAAGGAAAAACAAGAAAATCAATGGGCTTATCGGAATGACCAAACCAAAGGACAGCATTATATAGGTCAGGGTGATTCCGCCCGCAACTTGAAAAGGCCCAACTATGACGCTGTATAATTTCCCCTGAAAGCTATTGTCTTCTACGGTCACACTAACCGTTTCGCTGTACAGCATTTTCGATTCGATCGTTTCGCCGGTGCTGTCTTTTTCGTATGCGGTTATTTTGCAGCGATAAGAGGTTTCTGCTGCCCTGTTCGTATAGTCGGATGGATAGGCGGAATCACTAGGGCCGATCTGCAACACAGGGTCTGTTTTGTCTGCAATGCGGCGGGCTCCGGCCCCATACCACTCATATCCAACCTCTACCCCGTCCGGGATAGTCACCTCAACCCCGAGCGTGAAACTTTCACCTTTCTGGATGGTCAGGTTTTGCGGCTGTTTGGTGATGCGAAAATCATCCCAATTGACCACCGCCATTGCGGGCAGGGCCAGACCGATCGCCAGGGCAAAGGCCAGCCCCAGGGCCAGCAGGCGTTTGAATTGCTTCATAAGTAGTCCTCCTTCAAAATTGTGGTACCCCGATTATATCATAGATTTTCCCGTTTGTCTTGCTTTTTGCAAAAGTGGTAGCAAAAACGACAAAAGTGGTCATTTTCGAGGCGCGCGGGGCAAATGGCCTTGACAGCCAGAGGGGGGCATTGTATAATCATAGGACGTGGCGAAGGGAGGGCTGCTTGTGAACGTAGCAATTTGCGACGACGACCAACGGGCCTTGGACGAACTCAGCGGGCTTGTGGCCGCGTTTTTTGACGAGAAAAAAATATCGGCGACCTACGGGCTGTTCGCCGATGGGGAATCTGTTGTGCGGGATAAGACCATGTATGACCTGGCGTTCATCGACATTGAGCTGCCGGGCATCAACGGCCTGGCCGTCGCCAAGCAGTTGCAGGAGCGCAACCCGAACGTGATCATTATTATGGTCACATCGTTCCAAAGCTATCTGGACGACGCGATGGGCCTCAAGGTGTTCCGCTATATCTCCAAGCCCATTGAGAAGAACCGGCTGTACAAGAACATGGCCCTCGCGTTGCAGCAGTATTACCAGCAGAACCAGACGATCCTCCTGGACGAAGCGGACGGCTCGCACCTGATATTCACCCAGGAGATTTTGTGCATCTGCATTCAGGGCCGGGGGACGCTGATCAAGACGAGCTCCGGCGACTATGTATCGCACTGTTCCTTAAAGCATTGGGCGGACCGCCTGAACGCCGATCTGTTTTCGCAGCCGCACACCAGCTATCTCGTGAACTTGCAGAACGTCAAAGACCTGGGCAAAACAGACGTTGTTTTGTGCGACAGCACAGGGCAGACGCTCACCGTGGATGTATCCAGAAGAAAGTATACCGGCTTCAAGAACGCCTTTTTCAGCTACATTGGAGGTGTGAGATGATTATTTATGCAAGCAATGCCTTGATTTTTCTGTTTGAAGTATTCGTACTCTTTTTTTACTTTGAGAACACTCTGGCGTCGCGCAAAAAGGCGTTCGCCTATAACGCGCTCTTTGCCGCCGCCTGGGCCGTGCCCTTTGGCCTCAGCTTTCTTCATATCCCAATGCTGAACATGGCCGTCTTTGCCGTCACGACATTCCTGATTGCGTTTTTATGCTATGAGGCAAAAGTCCGTGCCTGCATATTCCATGTTGGCATGTTGACCTTATTCATGCTGGGCACGGAACTGCTCAGTGTATACCTTTCCTCGTTGACTATAAAAATATCCATTGATCCATATGAGATCAGCGCAGTTTTCGCTGTGATGCAGGCTGTGCTCAGCAAACTCCTGTTTTTCATCGCCGCGTATCTCGCCGCGAAATTCCGAAGAAAACACGAGGGGGACCTGGAGAGCGTTCCGATTTTGCTTTCCCTGTCCATCGTGCCCTTTTCGTCGGTTGTTTTCCTGCATGTATTGATCTATTGGGCCCTCTCCAACCCGGTCAACCAAACGATCACCATGTGGTTCAGCATCGGAACGGCGTTGCTGCTGTTGACCAATGCCGTTGTATTCCTGGTATATGAATTGACGCGAAGAACGCATATTAGTTTTACGCAGCTCCAATTGGAGAAGCAGAGAGAGAAAATCAGCGCCGAATACTATGAACTGCTTTTGAAGAAGCATAAGGACTATAAAATACTGATTCACGATATTAAGCGCCATTTACAAGCCATACAGGAAATGGCTGCGGAAACGGGGCAGGATAAAATTCAGCAATACACCTCCGCGCTTTGCGGGGAGTTCGGCCTGAATGACGTAATCACCTACAGCGGCAACAAGTATGTGGATGTGATCATCAACCGTTATGCCCATGACTGCAAGACAAAGGGGTTCTCGCTTGAGACAGATGTGCGCGGCGTTTCCCTGGACTTCATGGACGATATGGACATTACCGCGTTACTGGACAACCTGCTGGAAAACGCTGTTGAGGCCGTTGCTCAGGCCAGGGAAAAGCAAATCATCCTGTCTTTCTATGAGCAGAACGATAATTACGTTGTGCTCAAGGCGCAGAACAGTTGCGACCAGCCGCCCCGCATGAAGAACGGGAAAATCCTTTCATCAAAGAAAGATGGGCAGACCCACGGGATCGGGCTGAAAAGTATTCGCCGCATCGCCGCCAAGTATCACGGGGACGTTGATTGGCGGTACTACGAAGAAACCGCGACGTTTGAAATGATCATTGTGATGAACAGGGCATATGGTAAGGCCGCGTCGCAGTCCGAGAAAGCACCCGCTTGATTGTCGTGGAATATGGAAACCCCCGCCTCATGCTGTGAGGCTGGACTTGCTTCTATAGGTTCAATGCTTCGCAGCCCGCGTCCAAGGGACGCAATGCAAGTGTAAAAACCTCCACCTGCGAAAGGCTGTGTTCCCTTTGCGTCTCCCACCCCATGCTTCTGAGCACAGTATGCCGCGCTGAAAGAGCAGGCTCTGGACGTGCAGAATATCCAGTGGACAGCGGAAAAGATTTTGCGCGAGGCCAAGCAGCCGCAAAAGGATAAGCGGGAAAAGGCACTGGAACGGTAAGTGCAGAAATAGCGATCACCTGCTCTACACAAATAATGCGGCCTGAAAGCTGAGGCCCGGCAGACAAGTCCTATTACCATACGAAAAGTTAAAAAAATCCTCTTGACAAACCAAGATTACTGTGGTAAACTGATCACAGGATTACTTGAGTGGTCTGAAAGGAGCCTTGCGATGCAGAAGAAAATCACGATCAACGATTCTGAACTGCCGATTATGAAGGTCTTATGGAAGCAAAGCGGCATTACCTCTCCCGAAATACTTGCGCAGTTGCCCGGAAACAAAAACACGCTGAAAACACTGTTGGGCCGCCTGGTGAGCCGGGGCGCGGTGCAGGTAGAAGAGATCAACCAGCGCAGCTACCGTTATTCCGCCGCAGTGAGCGAGGCAGAGTACATCGCCGGGCAACGCAAAAGCTTTCTTCAGAAGGTCTTCGACGGCTCGGCAGAGAAAATGCTGCTCAACTTTGTACGGGAGGAAAACATATCGCCAGAGGAACTGCGCAGCCTGGTGAATCAAATCACGGAGGAGGGGCAACAATGACGCTGCTCACTAACCTCGGCCCGGTGTTTTACAAGCTGGTGTACATGTCCCTGACGGGGCTGGCTGCGGGGGCCGTTGTCTTGCTGCTGCGCCGCCTGGCCGATAAGCGCTTTTCCCCCTTCTGGAAATACGTCATGTGGGTTCTCGTGCTGGCCGCACTGGTGGTGCCCTGGCGGCCGCAGAGCCGAGCTGCGGTGCTGGCCCCCGCAGAAGCCGTGCAGGAGATTTCCTTCCGCGAGGCCTATAGCCAGGCCCAGACGGCGTACTCAGAAGCGCTGGCGCAGACGCAAGCCCCGCAGGAAATTGAGGCGGCAAAGAGCGAAATCACGGCGCTGCGAATAAAAACCTTGGCCGTTGACGAATTGCTGCCCCTGCTCTGGCTGTGCGGCACGGCGGGCGCGGCGCTGTTCATGGGCATTGGGGCGCTCCGGCTGCGGCGGTGCGTCCGGCGCTCAGAGATCATCGGCGATATGGAGCGCTACGAAGCATTGCTTGAAAAGTGCAAGCAGCGTCTCGGCGTCAAGCGCCGTGTGCGGATCGTTTTGCAAGCCCATGTGGGCACACCCGCGTTGCTGGGGCTGCTGTGCCCGGCGATCCTCCTGCCGGGCTATGCTACCGGGATGAACGACGAACACCTGGAATACGTTATCCTGCACGAGCTTTCCCACCTGAAACGCGGGGATGGCCTGGTCAACGCGCTGCTGCTGGCCCTGCGGGCGGTCTACTGGTTCAACCCCCTCGTTTGGCTGCTGTTCAAATTTGTCCGCGAGGACATGGAGCTGGCCAACGACGCCGCCGTGCTCCGTGGCATGGGTAGCGAGGCGCAAAAGGAGTACAGCCTTTCGCTGGTGGAGGTGCTCATGGGCTGCGGCAAACAGCGGCACGCGATGCTCTGCATGACGGACGGCAAGAAAAATATAGAGAGGCGGATCGGCATGATACAATTGGGAGGCTTTTTCAAGAAGCGCAAGTGGATGATCGCTGTCGCGGGCATCCTGGTGATCGCGGTACTGGCAACACTGTTTCTAACCACGGGGACACACGGCGCAATCAAAATCGACAACGCTCTGGAGCAATATATAGAGGAGGTTGCCCAGGAGCAATATGCCTATACGGTCTACCCACCTGGATTCCTCATCACAGCGGTAAAAATCTATGGAGCATATAAAGAAAATGATGTTACCAAGGTGTTTGTCACCACTTGGCATAGCGCCTATATCGAAGAAGGTGATGGTGCCCGGGAATTTTCTGGCGGGATCGTCACTGCCGCGGTAACTTGCCAGGAGGAGAACGGGACATACAGACTGATCGAGTACAAAGAATCGAGCATGGGGGCGGATTGGGAACCCTCTATCCGGAAATACTGCGCGCTGCCCTCCGGGCGGCCCATCCGGGGGCTGGCCGATAAAATTATCAAAGATTACCGGGATCACAGCGCGTTGGGAAAGATACTTCAGCAAAAGCTGGACGCGTACTTGGCGGCGCACGGCCTGCGCCTGATATCAGACCAACTGGGCGAAACAAAGCGCTTCCAATATAACAAACTGGTGCTAGATGTTACCAACGTGGCACACTCAGAAACCAAAACGGGCCTCGACCATGGCACTGACCCCTATGAGTACACGGTATATACGCTGTACCCCGGTGCGCGGCTCACTGTCATCAATGCGGACATGTATCCCGGCAGCATAATGGAAGATGGTCAGCCGCATGGCCGATACTATGTTCTTGATTCGTCGAAAATCTACAGCGAGGAGCCCGAGGAGTATGTTTTCCTTACGGATGGAATGGAGCTTGCGCTTACGCCGGACATGACGCATGTTGGCACCGAGATGGTCAGCATACTGCGGTTCAAATGGGTTGACGATGCAAATGATAAGCCAGCGGGCGAGCCCCCGCTGACTCTGGAGCAGAGCGTCGCGCAGGCGATTTTGCAAGGCAGGGCTGGGTATAACACCAACGCTGAGTTGCATAAGACCCTAGCTTACGATGCATCGCCTGACGGCCTGTTCACGGTTTACGTTATGCAGGACGCCGTTACAATGGGGTGGATCGACGGGCAATTCGCTGCGGGCAGCGCAAGCGGCGATATCGCGGCCTACACCTTCCGCAAGGACGAGCAGGACAATTACACATTGGAGAGTGTTCGGATTATCGACCCCAAGGCGACCCCGGACGAATACGCCGCGCTGCTGCACCGCATCGGCGGAGACAGGGAGTTGGTGAAACCCAATAAGCCAAGGGAAATTCTTTTCGGCTTTGGCGCGGAGCCCGCTAACGTGACCATGGTTGGCAAATATCTGCCCAGCGGTGTCTTTTCGCAGGAGTATATGCCAGATTTCAAGGAGATTTTCGGCTCCGACGGCTCAATCGTCTACTACTGGAGCAAGAGCGAGGGCGAGGGCGACACACTGAGCACCATCCGCAAGATCGAACTGGAGCTGTGCGACGAGGGCGTGGCGCGCTATCACTTCAAGGATTACGGTATTGACGACGGCTATGCGTATCCAGTTGCGAATCTCACGCTGGAACAGGCCGGGAATCTCGCGGCGGACTATGCCAGGGACTTTTGGCAAGACGGGGACAAACTGTCGTTCAAGCGCGCGGGCGAAGGCTTCTCCAGCCTGTACGACCCCGGCAATATCGAAAACTGGCAGGCGGAGCGGGGCGGTAAAACTTACAATGTGATGGTGGATTTGAATCTCGGCGCGGTCATTTATGCCGATGCAGGGAAAAAAACGCGCCCGGTTGCCACGGAGCCCACAACGACCGGGCGCGGTGCAGGCAGCACCACCACAGCTACCATGGTACTGTCAAGATAGTTTTTTCAAAAGAGGTGGTTCCATCGCATGGTTGACAATATCATTCCCCCTTCTGCCAGTGATATATTCTTCACATGGGACGTTCATAGAGGGGCCCATGGTGGCCCCCTCACCAGCCCACCATGCAGGCGGAATGACCCCTTGGGCGCAGGGCTATTTTAAAAGATGGTAGCGGTTCGAGGTCTGCTTCCCGTCCCTCTCGCGGAAAGAGGCTTCCTTGCGGATATAGCCGAAGCGCTCCAGGTCGGCCACCGCTCGCTTGACTGTGTTGCGCGACATGGACAGCTCCTTCGCCATGGTGTTGATCCCCGGCCACGCGACGCCGTCCTTTTCACGGTCGCTGAGATACATGTATGCCAGCTTCGCCCGTCTGAGCAGCCGCTCGTCTGTATAAATCCGTGCAAACCTGGCTATACCTTCACCCCCCTCGGCGGCGGCCTGCGCGCGGGCGCCGCCTGCGGAGCGGGGCGCGGTTCCGGCTCCGGCTCCGGCTCAGCGATGCCTGGATATTTTTCGATGATCGCGGCCTCGATCTTCTCCTTGTCCGCGTACTTCACTTCCCGCGCGGCATGGCTCCCGATCACGTAGGGGTCCGTTTCGTCGAATTGGATGCCCCATTTGAAGAACAGCTTCAGCCTGGACACGAAGGGCCGCACGCCCGTTTTCAGCACGACGAAGTTGCCCTTGCGCATGGACTTCAGCTCGTCGGCGCTCATGAGGGGCCGCTCCATCATCTGCAGGGACTGGGAAGCGTTCTCCTTGCCTTTGCTCACGGAGCCGGACATCACCGTGCGGCTGCCCATGGATTTCGAGATGCGCTCGGCGCTCTCGCTGCCCGGCGCGAAGCCGCCCGCGATGGTCAATTGCGTGTTGTCGCATATGACCGCGGCGCCCGTCTGCTCGTAGCTCTTTTCCAGTTGCTGATAGCTCTGGATCACCGCGGCGATGGAAATGCGCCTTGAGCGCGCGGCGCTGAACATCTTGTCGGCGTTCTGGATCGTGGGGATGGTCCCGAACTCGTCCAGGTAAAACATGACGCGCTTGTCGAGCTTGCCGCCCTTGTCGTTGGCGATCGAAAGCAGCTCGCCGTACAACTCCTGTATGATGAGGCTGACCAAAAAATATTTCGTCGGGTCTTCCTCGGGGAGCGTCACGAACAAGGCGGTTTTCTCCGCGCAGAAGCGCTCGGCGTCCACGGCGGTATCGAAACAAAGAAGCTGCTCAAGCTCACTGTCGAGGAACGCGTCGAGGCGGGACAACACGGTGGACAAAACGGAGGCCATGCCCTCCTGGCTGGCCCTGAGCGCCGCGCCGGAATGCATGGCCGCCCTGTGGGTTTTCGGCAACCGGTCCATGAGCAGTTGGAAGCAGCTTTTCCCCTTCACGGGCGAGGGCGCGAGCAGGTCCTGCGTCAGCTTGAACACGCTGATGATGTGCCGTTCCTCCGGCTCGCAGAATTCGGCGATCATGAGCACCGCGGAGGCCAGCAGGCCCTTGGCGGCGTCGTAGAAAAAACGGTTCTGCCCCATGTTCGAGGTGTCGCCGATGATGGTGTCGCCGATCAGCTTCGCGTACTTCTCCGCCTTGGCCTTGGCGGTCACGTCCTCCGGGCAGCGCTTCCAGTCGTCAATGTATTTGTTGACCAGGTGCAGCATGTTGAAAGCGTCCGAGCACATGGGCCGGCGCAGGTCCAGGACCGCGACCCTGTAGCCGTAGCAGGTCTGCGCGATCTTGCCGTACCACCGCGCCAGGTCGCCCTTGGTGTCGCTGACCATGAAGGACATGCCGGCCGCCAGGGCGAGCTCGATGTTGGGCAGCAGGAAATATGCTGTCTTTCCGCAGCCGGCCGCGCCGACCATGAGGGCGTGCACGTCGCCCTCGTCCACGATGGCCGTGGTCTTTTTGAAGCGCGTGCGCTGCCCGACGATGATGCCTTGGCAGTCGGGAAGGTTCTCGCCCTTGCGCCAAAGCTCCGGCTCGAAGGGGATCATGCGGTAGGTTTGCCTGATCTCCTGCTCCGTGGCGAAGCGCGCCGTGCCGTGCTGCCCGTCGCCCACGGTCCGGCTTTTGATGTTGTTGAGGTTCGTCCGGTTGTTCATCCACTGCGCCGCGGCCAGCAGGAGGATGAAGCCGCCGCCCGCGAGGATCAGGTAGACATACGGAGGCATGGCGCCTGCACCCCCTGACCGCTGAGATTCTGCAAGGTCTGGTTCCAGTCCTTGTCCGGCGGCACAAGCGCCGAGGCGGTGCAGCCCTTGTCCCGCAATGCCCGCGAGATACGCTCGGCGGCCTGATGCCCGGCCTGGTCGTTGTCCAGGCACAGCACGGCCTCCCGCAGGTTATCATGCGC
>Ga0268262_10006494_pt1 | contig 11191 bp, 10 predicted proteins | sample TergutNc150P3_FD_190354 | JGI IMG/M metagenome (GOLD analysis project Ga0268262, IMG submission 190354) | Nasutitermes corniger P3 segment gut microbial community from laboratory colony in Florida, USA - Nc150 P3 (SPAdes) (version 2) | ecosystem: Host-associated > Arthropoda: Insects >...
GATGGCGTTCTTGATCGTCTTGAATTCGCTGTTTTGAGATCTCGACGCCCTCGCGCGTGGCGATGTATTTCAGGTAGCCGGCCGCGCCGCCCCCGGATTTCAGGTAGCGGCACTTGAAGATCAGCCACGCCATCAGCCGCCGTCCCTCTGGAAGCGCGCCGCCTCGTCAAAGCTGATGCGCCCGTGCAGCGCCTTGACCTCCTGCACGCAGCGGCCCCGTAACCGCGTCAGCGTTTCCGGCGTAACCTCGTTCGCGGCGGCGGTGACGTGGAGCATCATCGCCATCTCCACGGCGAGCTTGAACAGCAGCGACGCCTGCCGGTCCTCGAAACCGTCCAGCATCCCGCGCATGGTGGTCGTCAGGACCTTGGACAAGTACGCTTCGGCTCTCTCCGCGCGCACAAAGCCGCAGTAGAACACCACGGCCTTTTCGATGAACTCGCTGGGGCTGCGGCAATTGTCCCCGGCGAACAGCCCGGCCACGTCCGCGTTGACCGAGGGCCGTATCCACACCGGGATGCGTATCTTTTTTTCTTTCTGCAAATAGGTGTACCTCCGCAAGTCTTGAATTTCTGGCTTTCCCGGCGTTCAGGCGCACCTGTTTCCGCGATCCAGCGAAAACAGGTGCACCCATGGCCGGATTCTGGCAATCCCCCAAAGCCTTGCGCGGCCGGCATTGCCGGACGCTGTGGGCCACGGGGCGGCCCGTAAGGGCCACCTCGTTTTATCCTGCTTGAAAATCGAACCGGGGAATTCAGCCGTCTTTCGTCTTTTTGGCCGGTTTCGCCTGCAGGTATTCCTGTACCTGCCTGGGCACGTGCTTCTCGAATAGCTGGCTGAAATGCCCTTCCAGGTCGGCTTCCAGGACGAGGCCCTTCTGCCCCATGAAATAGCGCAGGGCGTCGGCCTGCGCGCTGTCGCAGCGGATTTGTATGGTTGCCTGTTTCATGTGCCGCTTCTCCTTTCGTCAGATTTTTTGTAGTGCTGATCATGCCGTTGCGTCAGCATGGGGCAACCCCCATCGCCATCACCGGGTCGGCATACATATCCAACGAGGGGAACGCCCGGTATTCCTCCGGCACTTCCATGCCGTCGTAAAATTCATCCAGGCTGTCCCGTTTCTGGACGTAACCCCCCGAAGTGAAGGTCCCGCCTTCTTCGAGGCAGACGTCGCGGCCGAAGCTCTCGTAGTCGATATACCGGGCCAAAGCGCCCAGGCTTTCGGTGTCGTAGCAGCCGCTTTCCTCCACCCAGTAGTAGCCCAGGTCGTATTCGTCGTTCACGCCCCGCAGGTAGTCGAAGCAATCGGTGTTGCCGGTCAGGTTGATAAAGTCCTTCAGGCTGTAGCAATACTCGCCGGTTTCCACGACCGCCTCAAAGGCCGCGAGGTCGTGTTCGTCCATCTCGTCCAGCAGCGAGGCGAGGTAGTTGATCTCGTCGATGCCGGTGTACTCGCCCAGGTAGTCGCTCAGGCCGTCGATTTCGACGTCGTAGTCGGTGATGAAAAACTCTTCGTACTCAACACCATCAATGCCGATTTCCCTGAACGTCTCCGCGATTTCCTCCGGCGTGGTCGGGAAGTCGTGCCATTTGCCGACGAGCTCGCCCTCGTTGTACTTGCCCAGGTTGGTGATAAACGCGCTGATGATCGCTATAAAATCGCCTCCTATTTCAGATATTTTTTTGGATTTTGCGGCGTCCCGTTGAGGATAAATTCAATGTGCGCGTGGGGCCCGGTCGAGTTTCCCGTGTTCCCCGAACGCGCGATCACGGTTTCGGCCGTGACCTCCTGCCCCTCGGCGGCCAGAATCCGCGAGCAGTGGGCGTAAAGCGTAGCCATCCCGCCGCCGTAATAAACAACGACATAGTTCCCATAGCTCGCGTCGCTGCCCACGATCAGCACCTTCCCCGCCTGCGCCGGGTACAACGGCGTGCCCTCGTCCACACCGATGTCCAGGCCCGTATGGAATTTGCGTTCCCCGCTGATGGGATGAACGCGCATCCCGAAGCCGGAGGTGATCAGGCTTTTCCAGCCCGCGATCCGCAGGGGGCACAAGAAAGCGCCCTCGGGCAAGGGCGTTTGGTCGTCCGCTGTGAGCGCGGCTATTCGTGCATGGATTCCGTTCCCCGGCCCGGCCTGCGCCTGCTGCGCCATGCCGACAAGCTGCTCGATCTTGGCGATGTCGTCCTCCGTGAACGTCACGCCAAAAACTTCGCCGATGGCCTCAAAAGCATCCTGACCATCCGCGAAGCATGAAATATACTGCTGGTAGAAGCCGCTTTCCCGTTCCCGGCCCCGCAGGGCGCAGAGGTAGATCATCTGCGCCCGCAGGGGGTCCGTTTGCAGGCCCTGCGCGGTGATCTCGTCCTCGATGGCGAGCATCACCTGCTCGAAGTAGGCCAGTTGCTCGTTTTTAGCCTGGGCCGCCAGGGCGGTCAGGTCGAGTTGCGCGCCGCTCTGGAAGATCGCGATGATCGCCAGGATGGGCGTAACCAGTACGAGCAGCGCTACACCGATTATAGTACCGACCGCCTTGCCCACCTTCTTGTCGGTGACGGCCGCCGCCGCCACTTTCTTCAGGGCGGCGGCCGCCGCCGCGGGTAATGCCACTACTGACCACCTGCCTTTCCGAACAATTCGCTCTTGTGCGCCGGCGCCTTGACTTCCAGCAGGAAGCGCTCGCCGCCCGCGCGGTAGATGCACAGGCCGCGCTCCGCGTGGCGGATGCGCTCGAACTCCGAGGGCTCCATCTGCAATGTCTCGGTGTACGCGCGCGGCTCCGCGTGGCCGGCATTGAACAGGAACTGGTGCGCCGGGATGGCGAACAGCGGCCGCGTGTACTCCCGGATGCCCTCGGCGAGAAAGTCGTCGACGTTTTGTGACGAGATGATCACTGCCGAATTCTTCTTGCGCACACGCTTCATGGCGTTGCGGATATACTCAATGGAAGTCAGGTTATTTAGGAACAAGTAGAGCTCGTCAAGAGATGCGACGGTATTCCCCTTGCTCAGCAACGCGCCGGTGAGGTAGGAAAACAGGTTGAACATGACCGCGCCGCACAGCCGGGCGTTGGTGTGCAGGAGCTCCTTCACGCCAAAGACGAGGAAGCGGCTGTCGGTGATGTTGGTGTGGCCGTTGAAGAATTTGCTTTCGGCGCCCAGGCACATGGAGTGCAGCCCCAGGCAAATCTCTTGCAGGACGTCCCCGGTGTAGAGGTGTTTCCCCCGCGGGTCGTAGCCCCGGAATTCCTGTTCCACCAGCCGGTAGAAGTCCCCCATGACGGGGTAATCCTGCGGGCCCAGCGCGCTGAAGTCCGTGCCGTCCGTGATGCCGCGCCGCTCGTACAGCCGGCCCAGGAACAGCTCGATCACGTCGATGTGGGCGTCGCTGAAGCCCTTGTAGGAGCGGAAAAAGTCTTTCAGGTAGGCGATGTGCTGGCTCAATTGCGCACCCTTCCCCGATCCGTCGTCCCACAGCTTCGGCTCCAATGGGTTGATAATATATTCCCCGCTGGCGTAGTCCACGTAGCAGCCGCCCAGCGCCGCGCACAGCTCGCGGTACTCCGCTTCCGCGTCCAGGGCGATAATGCTCTTGCCGCTCTCCCGCAGGTTCGTCAGCAGGAGCTTCATGAGATAGCTTTTGCCCTGGCCGCTATTCCCCAAAATGAGGATATTGCTATTGGTTTTGTCGGCCGCCCGGCGGTCGAAGTCCACCAGGATATTGGTCCCGAAGCGGTCTTTCCCGATATATATCCCCTTGGGGTCGGTCTTGCCGGAGTAGGCCAGGGGGAACAGGTTCGCCGCGGCGGACGCGGGCAGCGGGAGCGTGTGCCGTGGGTCGAAGTCCGGCGTGCCCAACGGCATGGCGGCGAGGAAGCCCTCCTTCTGGCGCAGGCGCAGGGCGTTCAGCTTCATGCCGGCCTGTTCCAGTTCCACGCGCACGGAGTCCCGCAGCTCGTTCAGCTTTTCCCGGCTGGCGGCGCGCAGCTCCACGAACACGGCGGTATGCAGCAGGGTCTCTTTGTTTTGCCGCAGGTTGGAGATCAGCGCGGCGATGTCCTGCAAATTTTCCTCCGCGTTGACGCTTTCGAGCACGGCGTTGGCCGTGCGCTGGAAGCGGTTCTTCCGGGTATTCGCCTGGATCATGGCGCGCTGCTCCGCCAGCTCCACCGGGCGGGAGTAGATGTGCAGGGTCACGCCGCTCTGGCTGGCCAGCCGGGCCAGGAGGGCCTGCTCGGCGGTGCGCGGGGGGTACGATTGCAGGGCGAAGGCCGTGCAGCAGCGCCCGCCGCAGCGGTAGTAATCCACGGAGAAGTCGATGGCCTCGGGCATGATCCGCTCGAAGAAGCCTTCCCCGTCCGGGGTTTCTTCCTCTGCCGTTGGGGAGAAATACAGCGACAACAGCTTCTGCAACTCATCACGTCCTAGCCGGCGCACGGCAAACTGCTGGTCGGCGATCAGCTTCTCCACGCGGTTAATCCGCGCGAGGGCCTGGTCGGGCGTCTCCTTTTGGAGCCGCAGGACGAACAGGAATTGCCGCGAGGTCGCCATCTCGTTTTGAATGCTGTCGAGGTGGGCCAGGTCTTTTTCGAGCACGTCCCGCACCTTCGGGTTTTCCTCGAAGCGCAGCAGGCCGCGCAGGTGGTTCTGGTTGTCCGCGAAGCTCTCGCGGGAATCCAGGCAAAGCAGTTCCAGCTCGCCCGCTGAAGCGAGGACGGTTTGCAGCCGCCAAACCTTCTCCCATATGCTTTCCGGGGACAACACGGAGATGTTGCTTGGCTTCACGCTGAAAAACACAAGCTCGCCCTCGCCGGCGTCCAGGCCGTTGTCGGTGAAGCCTTTGACGTGCAGGAGGTCCCGGACGGCCAGCTTCTCCCGGCGTTTCCGCTCCTTTTTGCCGGGCAGCTCGCGCCGGAAGCGCTGCTGCGCGGCGAGGAAATATTGCACGGCCCAGCCGAGGAAGTCCAGGATGCAGGTTTCCTCAAAGCGGATGGTGAGGAATGCGTAGGCCCCGGTCACGGCCAGGGGCATGGGGGATTTGGTCATCGAAAACACAAGCACGGACACAAGGCCGCAGACGGCGGCGACGGTGAAGTCCCGCATCGTCCACAGCCACAGGCCGGCCTCGGCCTTCAGGTTTTGGGGGTATAGGTATTCTTTCATGGCGTTTTCCTCCAATGAAAAAAGAGGCCCGGCATCAGCCAGACCTCTTAGTATGAAATATTCTGTTTGCGCCGGCGTTGTTCTAGTCCAATTCTATCAGGCTTTCGCACAGCGCCAGAATGCGCTCCGCTTTGCGCAGGGCCGCTTCCGTTTCCGGCTCCGTAATTTCCTCGGTGCCTGGATACCGCGCCTGCGTTGCATACGGCGTTAAATCGGTGCAATCGTTGGCGACATCCTCGAACTTATCAATGCAATCGGCACAAATACGGCACAACCAATCCAAATCATGCGTGAACGGAAAAGGTTGTTCTTTGAAGATCAGGAAAGCTTTCAGCGCTTTCTCTGCCGCTTGCTGGCAGTGGTAGCAGGCGATGAAAACCTGCTTGGGGTGGATAGCCTCATAGGCGTGGCGCGCGATGATCAAGTCGTTCCGCGCGAAATTAAGCCACCGGGAAACTTGGTTTTGATCGCTCAAACAGCAACACTCCTTTCTGCGCAACTTCCTTTTCGACGGAATTGATCGCGTTTCGCATCGCATTAAAACTGCTTCGCGTCGTAGCCAAAACATCTACCGGCATATTCAGCCGCATCGGGTAAATTGCGCGCCGCGCTTTTTGCATCGCCTCAATAGGCCGCATGGCGCCGTCCGGGAGGACCACGAAGAAGTCGTAGTCGCTGTTGGCATGGGGCTGTCCATATGCATAGGAACCGAACAGGTAAATCTGTTCAGCCGGCACGGCCCGCCCGATGGCCTCCGCGATGTTCTGGATGTCCTGATTCGGAGCCATAACGATCCCTCCTTTCGTGTGCTGCCTATATTATATGCGGTTTCGTTTCAAAAAGCAAGCCGTTTCTACACTCTTGCGAGCACGTTTTCGTCCACAAACAGGTTGCGGTGCTTGAATTCGGCCGGTGACTGGTACATGAACAGCAATCGTAGGTTGCCCCGCGCGCGGCATCCGAAAAAGGGCCGGGCGCTGTAGCAGCGCTTCTCGAATACCCATTCCGGCACGGCGAGGCCGTAGTCATTCGCCAGCTTGTGCGCCGCCGCCGCGGCATAGGGGAGCAGGCCCGGCATGGCGTCGCCCGGCCGGGCGTCGATCATCGCCTGCCGCGCAGGATCGTCGGCCCGGTAGAACGCGTCCAGAAAGTCGCCCAGGAGCAGATGGAAGTCCTGCCCCTTCGCCGCGTTTTCGATTACGCCGCGCATCGTGTCCACGCGCCTCGCCTGCCTTCCTGTCCCTATTATATACCATCCGGCCGGAAAAATCAAGCTATTTCGATATGGTGCGGATCAGCGACATGGCCGAATTGGTTAAATACATCACGCTGGAAATATTGAAGCGCGCGGACGTATCCAGGCCAAATTGCTGCGCGATGCGCGGGACCTCGGTCGCGGAAAGCATGACGCCCATCCCCAGCAGCATGTGGTCCGGGAAGGTCAGGAGCCCCAGGAAAAGCAGTGTGGTCTGCAAAAAGGCCGTCAGGCACAGGGCGGCCACCTGCTTGGCCCACTGCCAGAAGCCGTCCGAATAGCCGCGCGGGACGCTGAACAGGTACAGCGAGCCCACGGCGATCTGTATAACCAAAATGCCGCCGCGCTTGAGGTTGCTAAAAAATATTTTGATCACGCAGTAGGCGAAGGCGATCATGGCGAGCAGGTTGAACAGCTTGAAGTTCACGTCGGCGGAAACCATGAACGAGCCTTCCAGCACGCTTACGCTCTGCTGTCCCAGGCCGAGGCCGCGGGATTGCCCCATCAGCGCCGAGAGGTCCCCGAGGAAAGTGTTCTGCAAGGTGACGCAGAATTTATACAGCGCGACGGGGACGGTGCTGAACAGGCCGGCCGCGAGGAAGCCCTTCAGGATGTTCATGGCGGCGGTCCTGGGGTTGGCGCGGCCGTTCTGCGCTTCGATTGCCACATCGAAAACGGCGACGACGATGCCGGCGGCGAACAGCGCCCAGCCGAACTGGTAGAACAGCCGCACCACGGCGGCGACCCAGGGGAGGGCGAAGATTTCGGCGCCCATAGCGCCCATCGTACCGAAAAACTCCGCGATGGCGTTGTAGATCGCCGTATAGAACCATTTGAGCATCAAGTCGAAAATGACCGACGACACGCTCTGGCTCATGCCCTCGAACGCGCCGGAGATCACGTCCCCCAGCCAGTCAAACACAGGCGAACCTCCTTCCCGCGGGGGCGGCCGGCGCCGCCCCCGCTGTTGTATTGACCATGGATTTCATCAAGCGATGATCTTCCACAGGAACTGGGGCGCGAGCAGGCAGAACAGCAGCCCCGCGAAGATCACGATGGGGGCGGTCAACTCCAACTGCCCGTGCTTGCGGTAGTCCATGTACGTGGAGCCGATCTTCACGAACAGGAGCACCGCGAGGATCAGGTCGAGCGCGGGGAATATAACCTTGTTCACGATGGTTTCGATTTGGCCCTTCGCGGCGTTCCAGGTGCTTTCGATGGCGGGGGCCACGTCGCCGGGGGCGGCCGCCGCGGTTACGCAGAAAGCGCCGGCCAACAGGGCCAGGGCCGCGGCGAGCGCGAGGATAAAGCGCAGCTTATTCCTTTTCATCGGGTTGTCCCTCCGTTTCGCCGTTCTTCTTTTTCCTGCTGATCAATAGCGTCGCGATCACGCCGCCCGCGGCGATGCACAGCAGGCCGATCCACAGGGCGATCCTGGTGTCGTCGCCGGTCTTGGGGAAGCCTGCCGGCGGCGCGGCCTTGCCGGGTTCCGGCTCGGCCGGTTGCTCCGGCTGCGTGGGCTGGTCGGGCTCGTCCGGTTTCCCCGGAATGCCGGGCTGCTCTGGCTCGTCCGGCTCGTCAGGAATCTCAGGTTTGTCGGGTTCCTCCGGCTCGTCAGGCTGCTCCGGCTCCTGCTGGTTCAGCACTTCCAGCAGCACCTTCTGCCCATTCTCGCGGATGAAAATCGTGTAGATTTCCTCCACCAGCACGTAGCCCTCGGGGGCGTCCAGTTCCCGCACTTGGTATTCGCCGCAGGGCAAACCGCTGAACCGCGCGTAGCCCTTGCCGTCCGTCACGCCTTCGCCGATCTTCTCGTCCCCCTGGTACAGGCCGAATTTGGCCCCCTGCAGGGGTTGGCGGGTGTGTGCGTCCAGCTTGAGGATGCGCAGCTCGCCCAGGGCGCGCTTGTTGACGATGGCCTCGCCGCCGTTGACCTTGATCCGGGTGACGGCGTTGCCCTCGCCGGTGTAGGAGGCGTCCACGGGATACTTCGTGCTATCCAGGATGAAGCCCTCCGCGGTCTGCAATTCGAGCACGTAATACTTGGCGAAGGGCAGCTCGCCCTCGAAGCGGCCGCGGCCGTCCTTGTCCAGCGCGGACAACGCCATGAGGGAATCCTGCGTGAGGATCAGGCTGTCCTTTGCGATGATCAGCTTGCCGTCCTCGGCATAAATATCCTCCGCGGTGAACAGGCCGAAGATCACGTCCTCGAAATGCCCGAAAGTGTCGAAGCCCTCCATCTTCTTGAGCAATTCGATCTCGATCAACTGGCGGGCATTGGTGACGCCGATCTGGCTGGTGACGACCGCGACGGTCTGGTCCTCATAGACGAGGGACACCGGGTGGGGCGTGGGGTCGAGCACGTAGTTGGCCGGGGCCTTGGTTTCCACCAGGGCATATTCGCCGAGATACAGCGCCTTGGACAGCGCCGCGCCGTCCGCGCCGGTAACGACATGATCCACCACGTCGCCCTTCCGGGCGCGCACCGTGCCGTCCGGGGTGACAATATCCGCGGCAGCGATCACGTCAAACGCCGCGCCGGCGAGGTAGCCCGTCTCGAAGATAGGCAGGTACTGCTTGCCGAAGATGGTTTCGATCTCCCTGGCGCCCGTGAGCATGTCGCCGGTCTTTTCGACGCGCAGCTTACCCATGACGGGCTTGTTCTCCATGGTGACGGTCACCATCTCCTGCCCATTGGACGAATGCACGGTGAACTTCACGGGCTCGCCGCTCAGGAGGTAGCCGCGCGGGGCGGTGACTTCCACCAGCTCGTAGTCCCCGCTGCGCAGCGGCTCGGGCAGCACCAGGGTCCCGTCCGCGGCGGTCAGGAACTCGGTGATGTCCGCGGGCGTAGGATAGTTGATGTGCTGGCTGACGAATTCGCCGGTGGCAAGGTCCTTGATCTTGAACGTGGTCCCGGCCAGCAGGATGGGCTTGCCGGTTTCGGCGTCCACCTTTACCACTTTGATCAGCGAGCGGAAAGCGATGTCGTTGAGGATGAAATAGTAGGTTTTCCCCTCCTGGGAGATAAAGACATCAAAGGGTTCCACCAGCTTCACGTCGCCGGGGGCCTCGAATTCCTCCACAACGTACAGGCCGTAGGGAAGTTTCTTGGATAGGGCCCAGCCGTTCCCGTTGGTCGTCAGGATGTCGCGCTCGGTGTCTTTGGCGGCGTCATAGCTGCCAGCGGATTTCAGGTAAACATGGAATTTCGCGCCCTCAAGCGGCTGTTCGATCTGCGGGTCGCTGTAGCCCTCCATGGCCTCGTCGATGTGCTTGACGACGGCGATCCGGCCTTCGATCACCTTGTTTTTCAGGTCGTAGCCGCTCCCGGTCACCTCGATTTCTTGCCCGGCGTAGGCAAGCTCGACCTCATGGAATTCCTCGTCCAGGTTGTAGCCCACGGGCGGGTTCTTTTCGCGGACATAGTAAAGCCCGAGCGGAAGCTCCTTCGTCGTTGCGCTACTGCCCGCGCCGCAATAGATGGTATCGACAAGGTTTTCGCCTTTCTTTTTGCTTTTCCCGTAAATCTCGAATACAGCCCCGTTGAGCGTGGCGTCGCCCTGGGCGGTGCCGCCGGTGACGGCGTCCTTCTTGGTCACGGTGATCTTGCCGGTTTGCGGCCGCTCGGCGACGGCGACGTCGGTGTAGGCCACGGTGACGGTCTGCCCGGCGTAGGTGAGCTGCGCGCCGAAGGTGTTGCGGTTACGCACGAAGCCATGGGGCGCCTGCTTCTCGGTGACGGTGTAGCTGCCCAGCGGGAGCTCCTTTGAATGGGCCTGGCCGTTGCTGTCCGTGGTGATGGTATCCGCCAGTTTGCCTTCGCTGTCGCGGATTTCAAATACAGCGCTGCCCAGGCCGTAATCCCCCATGCCGGGGTTCGCGTTGGTCTTTGCCAGCCGGATCACGCCCCGCTGGGGTTCCTCGGGCACGGTGACGGACGCGACGGCAAGCTCCACGTCCTGCCCGGCGTATTCCAGGTTGGCGGTGAAGCTGGCGGTGTTGAGGACAAAGCCGTAAGGAGCGGTTTTCTCCCGCACGGTATAGCTGCCCAGCTTGAGGGCCTTCGACTGCGCCTCGCCCTGCGCGTCAGTGGTCACGGTGTCCACCAGGGCGGAGCCGCTGAATATCTCGAATACAGCGCCGCCCAGGGGATAATCGCCCATGGCCGGGGTGGCGTTGGTCTTTTTGACGGTGATCCGGCCCATCTGCGGCTGCTCGGGCACGTTCACATCGGCGTAAACGACCGCCGTGTCCTGGCCGCCGTAGGCCAGGACGGCCGTGTAGACGTTGGTGTCGCGCCGGAACCCGGCCGGGGCGGTTTTCTCCGTCACGCGGTATTCGCCGAGGGTGAGCTGTTTGGAATTGGCCTTCCCCTGCGCGTCCGTGGTGATGGTATCCACCAGGGTCCCGCCCGCCGTGCGCACTTCAAAAACCGCGCCGGCCAGGCTGTAATCCCCGTTGGCGGCGTCGGCGTTGCTCTTGTTCACGCGGATCACGCCCGGTTGGGGCTGCTCGGGGACTTCCACCTGTGCGGCGACAACCGCGGCGTTCTGGTTGGCGTAGTTCAGCGCAACGTCATATACCGTAGTGTTGAGCGTGAACCCATAGGGCGCAGTGACCTCCCGCACACGGTACTGGTTCAGCGGAAGCAGCTTCGATTCCGCTTCGCCCGCCGCGTTGGTCGTGAGGGTATCCACCACAGCGTTGTCGGGGTTGAGGATTTCAAACACCGCGCCGCCCAGCGGATGCGCGCCCAGGGCCGGGGCCGCG
>Ga0268262_10006495_pt1 | contig 11190 bp, 8 predicted proteins | sample TergutNc150P3_FD_190354 | JGI IMG/M metagenome (GOLD analysis project Ga0268262, IMG submission 190354) | Nasutitermes corniger P3 segment gut microbial community from laboratory colony in Florida, USA - Nc150 P3 (SPAdes) (version 2) | ecosystem: Host-associated > Arthropoda: Insects > Digestive...
CGGGAAGATTAGGAGTTCTTGCGTTAGTTATTCCGTCTATGTCTATAGAACCATACCAATCATCATAATAAGCTTCTCCGGGTACGCCGTTTCCGTCTTTATCCGGCTTAAGGCCGTTGCGGTAAGTATATTTGGAACCGTCTATTTTATAAACTAATTTTGAAGACGCGGCGGTAAAAGGAGTGTTAAGTTTTAAATCAAATTTATTACTGCCTGATTTTCTGTCTAATTCCCAGCCTGTGTATGGGATAAGAGTGTGAGTCTTGCCGGAATTAAGTTCAGGAGGAGTAATCTCGGTAGGATTAAAAGTATAGAAAGACAAAAATTCTTTTAATTTAGCTTCGGGATTATCCGCTTTATATATGTCGGCAGTGGTGTCAGCGATAGTTATCGTAAGTATATTTTGAGCGGCGGCGGTTGTAGTGCTTATTGATAACATATTGGTGTTATGAACGCCGGCAGCAGAAATACTGTTAATAGCAAAATAATTACTAGTAACACCATTAAAAGAAGCAGTATAACCGGCATTAGTAATCTTTGAAGGATCATACTGCTCGTTATATTGATCCCACCACTCATAGTGAGCTTGAGGAACTTCAGGCGGCGAGCAGGAAATAACCGCAAGCGCTATTATCGCCGCAATCGCGGCAAATTTTAAAAATGTTTTCATTTTTATCTCCTTTTTCATTAAAATTTAAATGTGAACATAACGTTCAAATTCGTTAAATTAAGACTAAATTGGGCGTTGTTGACTGCCGAGACCATAAAATCCAACGCAAAATTTTCGTTAAAATTGAATACAAAACCGCCGGCTACAGAACCGTTAAGGCCTTTCCAAGAGGTTATATTTTGTACAGTATCTTCAACATCAGGAGCGTCTACATATTTATATTCACTTGATGTATATTTGTTGCTGCCGGAACCCATTTCTTCCTTATAGTAAGATGAATTAACGCCGTTTGGAGAAGTTACTGTGCTTTCTCTGTAGTAGCTTATGGGATTTAACGTAACACCCGCGTTTACGGTGAACCTTCCCGGTATCAAATTGTAGCTTGCGCCTATGCCTACAGTAGGGGCAATATCCAAAGTTGATTTTTCTGTTTTTTCACCCGCATAATGTCTTTCTGTATAGGCTGTCCTATTCTTACTTGAATCGTTTGCGTCGTTATATGTCTCTTCCTCTAATTTCCACTGATCTCTATATGAATTTTCAGTATTGTTGAATATTACTATAGGCAGGCTAAATAACACGCCAAGTTGTAAATCGTCTCCTATCGTACTTGTTTTACATACGGCAGGAGTAATTGTATGTCTCAAATCATTCCATTCGCCGACATAAAGGTTCACCTGGTTAACCTTTTCTGTTCTGTCAAGATAATTGGTTGTTGAGGAAACGGCGTATGTTTGTCTGTATCCGGCGATAGAGCCTGATTTTCCTAAGGCGCTGTAGTCGTTGCTGATACTGACCATCTCCAGTTCATAATCAAGGCCGACATAAAAATTATCGTTAAGATAATAATCAGCGCCGGCGTCAATAAAAATCCGCATATGATCGTTCTTTATATCCTGGCGTGTTATGTCTTCTGTGCCGGCGATATTCTTTCCGTTAAGTTCAGTGCGGGCGCTTGAATAAAATTCGTCAATTCTTATATCTCTCGCAAAATTAATTGCTGCGCCCACGCGCGGCACCAAAGTGCCCGAACCCAAGTCAAGTTTCATACCCCATTGGATGTACGGCATCAGGTCTGCTTTTGACTCTTCATAATTAATCGAGTCATTGCCGGAATAGGTAATAGAACCGTCAACATTTTGAGTAACTGTTGATGTACCGGTGTTAGTATTATTGCGATATACATTGTAGGGTGTATTGTAAGTTGTTATGTCTTCAGAAAACCCTAATTTAATGCCCATGCCCGCTACGCCAATTAACGCCGCGATATTGTTGTTGGTATTGGTAGTTGTCTGGGTGTAGATTGTTGTATCTGTCTTTGTAAGCAACTGCATTAAGATCGGGTCCCATGAAGTTGTCAATCTTTTTGTTTCGTTTGTGCCGGATCTGAAAATGTTACCTGTATAGAATCCTCCCAGATAAATATTACCAAATTTTGTCGCATAACCCAGACTGACAATACCACTGTTGTCACCACCCAGAAAGCCGAACCACTTGTTAAATTCAACGTCGCCGTAACTGTTGACATCCATAAAGCTGTCAACATCGGTTCCGAAGACACCGGCAGTCGCACCGGATTGGTTTGATTCTTGAGCGCCAAGCGGAATTGCCAGCCCCATTGTGATAACGGTCAAAACAACCATTATCATTGTTGATTTTTTCATGATAGAAACTCCTTTGTTAATTAATATCCTACCTATAAACTAGGCACGTCACTCCCTAATGTATCAACTTATCGAATAAAAAACAAGTATTTTGTAAAAATATATTAATTTTTTTTTGACACCATATGTAGCGTAGTATTTATTTTTTCCCCCGATATATAGCGTAGTAAATGTAAGAATAAATATAAAAATACGTTAAAATCTCAAATCAGTTAAGGATAATTCTCACAAAGTAAGCGTGACTTCCGAATTCACATTCTTTTCCTTTCATTTGAAAGTCTTAAAATTCAATTATGAAACTGTATAGATTAAACGTATATTTAAATCTAACACTTTTAACGCTAAAAATTTTTTTAAAAAAATTGCAAGAGGGAATAGCCATCCCTTTCGGTTTGATTAATTTAAGGTAATTTGTATTCTTGACAATACCTAATGATTAATATATAATATAAAAACTTCAAAAAACTTGAGTTTTTTAGGAGTTTTCATAACCTTATAATAAGCAGGAAAAATTAATGAAAGGAAAAGAAAATTCTGGCGGTTCAGCAAAAAGTTATTTAATTAAAACCGATTTTTTTAGTTATTTTAAGCGTACTTGGGTGCTTTATTTTATGTTACTGCTTCCCATTTCGTTTTTCATCATTTTCAGGTACATTCCCATGACAAACATTGTAATCGCTTTTAAGGATTATAATATTTTCCAGGGGGTATGGTCTGAAGGCTCTCCATGGGTTGGCTTTATGTGGTTTCAGCAGGCTTTTAATAGAAGGGATTTTTGGCTTTCGATGCGGAATACCGTAACGCTCAATTTCCTGGACTTAATAGTAGGCTTTCCGGCTCCAATCATTCTTGCGCTTGTCTTAAACGAGCTTATTTTTAAAAGTTTCAAAAAAGTAACTCAAACTATTATTTATCTTCCGCACTTCTTATCATGGATCATTGTTTCCAGCATCGCTACAAGGCTTTTGGCGCCGACAAACGGCGTAATTAATATGTTCCTTGCGGAAAACTTGGGTATAAAGCCTATCGACTTTTTGATGAACAGCAGTAAATGGGTTATGACTTACATAGTTTTCGGAGTTTGGAAGGAAATGGGCTGGGGAACAATTATCTACCTTGCGGCAATTACGGGAATCAACCCGGAATTATATGAGGCTGCGGAAGTTGACGGCGCGGGGCGTTGGCGAAAACTTTGGCATATTACCCTGCCGGGAATCAGGCCAACCATTGTAGTTTTATTAATAATGAACATCGGGCGTATTTTAGGAAGCGAATTTGACCGTCCATGGACTATGGCAAACCGTGTAGTAAGAGATGTTGCCGACGTTCTCTCTACCCTTGTATACCGCGTAGGTATCTTATCAAATCAATTTTCACTAACAGCGGCAATTGGGTTATTTCAATCTGTTATTTGCGTAATTTTCCTTGTTACAGCTAACTCTCTTGCAAAGAAATTCGGCGAACGGGGAATTTGGTAGGGGGATGGCATGAATATCAGACCAAAAGAAGCCAGAACAGGCGATTTAATAGTTTTTTTAATTTGTGTAGTTGTAATATTGCTTTGCATTTTACCCATGATTAACCTTCTTGCGCAGTCCTTAAGCAGTTCCGACGCGGTTATAAACGGAAGAGTGTCTTTTATGCCCGTCATCAACAGGGATAATATGCCGATAGACGAAGACGTGCCGGGCTTTTACGAAAATGCTTTCGATTTTGACAGCGGCGAAGCTTTTACTTATGACGATTATGAAGAATACGTTTATGAAGATTACGAAGAATACGTTTACGGCGAAGATGAAGATTATTCTTATGATGATGCCAATGATTCGCAGAGCGCGCAAAGCGATGAAGATTACAAAGAATGGGTTGCCAGAAGAGAAGCCATAAAAAACAAATTCAAATACGGAATAACAATGGAATCGTACAGATATGTATTTATGGATCCGGCGTTTACAAGATCAATGTGGTGGACGGCAATTCTTACCGTTATATGTACTTTAGTTTCTCTGGCAATGACTATACTGTGCGCTTATCCCCTTACTTATGATAATCTAAGAGGCAAGACATTAATAAATACCATAATAATATTTACGATGTATTTCAGCGCGGGAACCATACCTAATTACATATTGATGAAAAATATGGGGCTTCTTGATAACCCGTTGGTCCTGATTATCCCTAACTGTCTTTCGGTATTTAATATGATAATTCTTCGCAGTTTCTTCTTTGGAATTCCCGACAGTTTGCGCGAGTCTGCGGAATTGGACGGCGCAAATCCGTTTACCGTATTGGTACGGATATACATTCCGTTGTCCGCGCCTGTTTTGGCAACACTCGCTCTTTTCTACGCCGTAGGACGCTGGAACGGATTTTCCGACGCTCTGTTATACATAAAGTCGGCTCCGCAGTGGGTTCCTATCCAGTTAAAACTTTGGCAGTTAATTCAAAACATGACGTCTATCGACGTAACAACCGTAGAAATGGTTTCCGGCAATGTGCCGAGGGCCTCCGACGCAATCAAGGCGGCGGCAATTATGTTCGCGACTGTTCCTATTCTTATAATATACCCTTGGCTCCAGCGTTACTTTATTAAAGGTGTAACCATTGGAGCGGTAAAGGGTTAAAAATTATGGATTACTGCCTATACATAAAGTATAGACATAAATCAAATATTTTATTTTTTGGAGGAAAAAATGAAAAGAATTGTAATGACTTTAGCTGCTCTGTTAATGGCATCAACATTTGTTTTCGCACAGGCCGCGCTTCCCGCAACAGGAAAGCTTACGGTAGAAGTTTTTGATCGCGGTTCGGACGGCGGAAGAACCCTAGCGCATAACAACGCGTGGACAAAATGGATTCAGGAAAAGGTAAAGAAAGATCTTAATATCGATGTTACCTTTGTCCCGATAGGCCGCTGGTCGGAAAACACCGATATCGTCAACTTAATGGCGGCAGGCAGCGCGCCGGATCTTTGTTATACATATAACATAGACATGATAAACGAATTCAGGGATAAGGGCGGAATTTTTGAATTGTCGCCTTATATCGACTCTTATCTGCCCGATTTAAAAAAATTACTCGGCGCGGACCCGTCGTTTCCCGGCAAAGGTTTAGTCTATCGCGATCAAGATCCCAAGACAATGAAAATTTATTCAGTTTGCAGTTATCGCACGGCTATTGCCCAAAGAAACATATTTATCCGCAAGGATTGGCTTGATACGCTTAAAATGCCTGTTCCAAAAAACATTGGTGAATTTTATACCGCGCTAAAAGCATTCCGCGATAAAGATCCCGGTAACGTAGGCAAAAACAGAGTTGTACCTCTTGGCGTAAATCAGGATGTCCGCTGGGGTCTTTCTGACTTTATCAACAATTATGTTGATCCGAAATTATCCGACAGGGATCGCTGGGTAAACTCAGTCGCGGATCGTTATATCACAATGCCCGGTTTTAAAAGAGGCGTTCAGGAAATGAATAAATGGTATAACGAAGGCCTCATTTTTAAGGATTTCCCCTTAATGGTAACGGCGGATGATTTTTACAATCAAATAAAGAGCGGCGTTGTCGGCTCTTTCTGCCAGAACTGGGATTTCATTTACAGAACAGATATGAATATTCAGGTTGACCTTAAAAAGAACGTGCCAAACGCGGAGTATATTCCGATTAGCATTACCAATAACAAGTCGGTAATGGATAAACCCGGTCTTAGGATTTTTATTCCTCAATTCTCTCCGAATAAAGACGCCGCTTTAAAATATCTTAACTGGCTTGCAAAACAGGAAAATTATTCTTTCCTGCAGATTGGTCAGGAAGGTGTAAACCACAAAATGGTAAACGGCATTCCTCAGACTATCGCTACACCCCCTCAGCATCCTTGGTTTATGAATTCACCGAACAACATTGATATAACAATACCCATGAACGGCGTTGAATTGGGAAGCGACGCGCAAAACGCGAAAGTTTTAGGTTTAAGCTATGGTACTTTCTCTCCTGATGTTATTTCAAACGCCTATGTTACATCTGTAAAGGACGCTCGCGGACCGGCAGTGTGGCAGGCGACCACAAAAATCAATCAATATTCAGGCGACTTGCGCGAGAAAGCCGACGATCTTTTATCGCTGGCAATTACGGCAAAAACTTCTAACTTTAGCAAAGTTTGGGACAGCGGCGTTAAGGATTGGCTTAACTCCGGCGGACAAGAAGTCTTAAAAGAAAGAGAGTCCTTGTATCCCAAAAAATAAATAAATTGTAATAAAAAGCCTGATTAAATATAATCAGGCTTTATTTTTATTATTAAGGAGATATTATGAAGAAAATTGCATTAGTTTTAGTTGTCTTTTTAATGGCAGCAACGCTTGTTTTTGCACAGGCAAAAAAAGCGACACCGGCGCCGGCGCCGGCGGCCCCGCTTCCCGTAACGGGAAAACTTACCGTCGAAATATTTGATCGCGGTTCGGACGGCGGAAGAACGCTTGCGCATAACAACGCATGGACAAAATGGATTCAGGAAAAGGTAAAGAAAGACCTTAACATTGACGTTACCTTTGTTCCGGTAGGCCGCTGGTCGGAAAACACCGACATCGTCAACTTAATGGCGGCAGGCAGCGCCCCCGATCTTTGCTATACATACAATTATGATATGATAGCGGAATTCAGGGATAAGGGCGGTATTTTTGATTTAGGTCCTTATATTGAATCTTACCTGCCCGATTTTAAAAAATTACAAGGCGCGGACACGTCGATTCCGGGCAAGGATTTAGTTTACCGCGATCAGGACCCTAATACGTTAAAAGTCTATTCTCTTCGCAATTATGTAGTAGCTCTTGCCAGAAGAAACGTATTCATCCGCAAAGATTGGCTTGATAAACTTAAAATGCCCGTTCCAAAAAACATGGGTGAATTTTACACCGCGTTAAAAGCGTTCCGCGATAAAGATCCGGGTAACGTAGGCAAGAACAGGGTTGTGCCTCTTGGCATTAATTCGGATGTCCGCTGGGGGCTTTCGGATTTTATCAATAATTACTTTGATACAAAATCTCTCGACAGGGATCTCTGGGTTAATTACATCGGGGATCGTTCTATCACTATGCCGGGTTACAAAAGAGGCGTTCAGGAAATGAATAAATGGTACAACGAAGGCCTCATTTTTAAGGATTTCCCCTTAATGGTAACCGCCGATGATTTTTACAATCAAATAAAGAGCGGCGTTGTCGGCGCTTTCTGCCAAAACTGGGATTTCATTTACAGAACGGATATGAATATTCTGGTTGATCTCCGCAAGAACGTACCGGACGCGGATTATATTCCGATTAGCATTACCAACAATAAAGAAATATCGGATAAAGCCGGACTTAGGATTTTCATTCCTCAGTCCTCCCCGAATAAAGACGCCGCGTTAAAATATCTTAACTGGCTTGCAAAACCTGAAAACTTCAATTTCCTGCAGATTGGTCAGGAAGGCGTGAACCACAGAAAGGTAAACGGCATTCCACAGGTTATCGCCATGCCTCCTCAGCACACATGGTTTATGAATTCACCGAACAACATTGATATGACAATACCTATGAACGGCGTTGAATTGGGAAGCGACGAACAAAACGCGAAAATTTTAGCTTTAAATTACGGCACTATACCCCCCGAAGTTATTTCAAACGCGTTTGTTACAGCTTTAAAGAACGCCCGCGGACCGGCAGTATGGCAGGCGACTACAAAAGTAAATCAATATTCAGGCGATTTGCGTGAAAAAGCCGATGACCTTCTTGCTCTGGCAATTACGGCAAAAACATCGAACTTCAGCAAAGTTTGGGATAATGGTATTAAGGATTGGATGAAAGCCGGCGGGGAAGAAGTCTTAAAAGAAAGAAACGCCCTGTATCCAAAGAAATAAATAAACCGCGATAATAAAAAGCCTGACTTATGGGTCAGGCTTTTTTTATTCCTCTATCAAATAATCAATTTTTCCGCCGCCTAAGGCCTGCAAAATGCGCCGCTTTATATCTCCTGAGTCTTTACCGTTTGTAAATTCGGCTATGCGGTTTCGTATATCGCGGCGTTTTGAATTTTGTCCGTAAGGGCAGGTGCAGGCGTTTTTTAAAATGTTTTGCTCTGCGGCGCAGGCTATAATCTGTTTTTCTTCCAAAAGGGCAAGCGGACGGATAAGGCTTACAGGATATTTTCTGTAATTAAGCAATACCGGCATTGCAAGTAACGTTCCTTTGGCGCACATATTCATAAAAAAAGTTTCGACAATGTCGTCCAGATGATGACCCAACGCTATTTTATTAAAACCGTTTTCTACCGCGTACTTTAACAATTCCGTCCGCCTTTGCGTGGAACACCAGTAGCAGTTCATCTTCCTGCCTTCTTTTAGCCTGCCTATGACCGGCACAAAAAGATCGTTATATGGGATTTCCCATTCTTCCAGCCTTTTGGAAAGGGCTGTTTTTTTACAGCAATAGCAAAAATCTGTGGAAATGTGCAGGGCGGCAAGTTCATAGTTAAATTTAAGCGCGGGGCGGATCGAAGAAAGCGCCCATGCAAGTACGGTTGAATCCTTGCCGCCCGAGACCGCGATAAGGACGCGGTCGCCTTCGCGGATAAGGGAGCGTTCCATCACCATTTTAACAACAAGTTTTTTTACCAGTTCGCCCGCGCTCGTTTTACGGAAAAATCTGCTTCCCATCACAACCCCGTAATGTCGCGTAACACAAGGTTAGCGAGATAAAGCCCCGCCGTCGCCGTAACGGTAACTACGCTGCCGTTCACTTTAGTGAACGAGTTAGCGGGTTTTGCGCTGCGCGTAAGAGTTGATGCGGAAGCGGGTGAAGGCGTCGGCGAAGACGAATTTTCGGCGCGAATTGGTTTTTCCGCGCTGTAAACAACGGTAAAATTCTGGGAAAAGCCGCGTTTTCTAAGCCCCTGCCTTACAAGCCGCGCCAGAGGGCAGTACGTGGTTTTCCAAAACGACGTTACTTTGATCATAGATGGGTCTATTTTAAGTGCCATCCCCATTGAAGAAAAGAGGGTAACTTTTGCATTACAGACGGTTTCTATAAGATCAAGTTTGTGTTTTAGCGAATCTATCGCGTCGATTACATAATTTGCGCTTCCAATGTCAAAGAGATTTTTTTTATCAAGGCAAAAAAGTTCGTCCCAAGAAGTAATTTCGCAGTCAGGATTAATTTCCAGAAGCCTTTTTTTTAACGCCTGCGCCTTTGGCTGTCCGACAGACAGGGTAGTGGCCTCCAACTGTCTGTTGACATTGGAAGCGCAGATAGTGTCCGAATCAATAATGCCTATTTTCCCTATTCCTGAGCGAACAAGGGCTTCCGCCGCCCAGCTTCCGACTCCGCCTAATCCAAAGACAAGAACCTTTGTGTTTTTTAACTTTTCAAGTCCTTCCTTGCCGGTGATCAACTCTAACCTCTGAAAAATATGGCCGTCATTTGCGGGTTGTGTACGCACCGTTTCTTTTATGTCGATACGGGATTGTTCCTTTTCTTTTTTCTTCTGATAACTCTCTTCTTCGGAAAAAATACACCCGCAGTATTTTTGCATATAAAACCCGGCGGCGCGGGCTTTTGCCTGCCCTTCGCGGAAGAAGGGGCGAAAGTCCCTGTAAAAAAATTCAACCCCGTATTTTGCGGCGGCTTCTGTACCGGTGCGCTTTATTGCGTCATGATCCTGATATGGGCTTACAAGCAAAGTTGTCGAAAAGGCAGTATACCCTTCCTGCGACGCGGTAAAAGCGGCTTTTTCCATGCGCATAGCGTAACATTTTTGGCAGCGTCCGCCGTCTTGCGGCAATACTTCGCTTAAAAAAGTTCTAAGGCCGTATTCATCGATCGTTTTTAGTTTTAAGTTTTCGTTATCCGCAAAATTTACCAGACTGCCGTAGCGCGATGAATATTCGCCGTATGGGTGAATGTTAGGGTTATACCAAAAAAGCTCCGGTTCTATTCCTTCGCCGCGAAGGGCGGGCAGACACGAAGTAGAGCAGGGCGCGCAGCAGCAATGAAGGAGCAGCTTCATAAATACTTTTCGACGGCTATAGCAAGCTGATCGCCGCAGGATGTATTCCTTTTACCGCAGCGCACTCCTTTCAATTTTTTGACAGCTTCCGCCGCGTCCATTCCTTCAAGCAATATACCGATGGATTTCAGGTTCCCGTCGCAGCCGTTTTCAAATTTTACGGAATATAATTTTCCGTCTTCAATTTTAAAGCGGATCTTTGTTGAGCAGGTTCCGTTTGTTATATACTCGTGCATACGCTAGTATATGCCATTTAAATGGCATATACTAGCCCGATAAGCGGCATTAAAACGCCGCTTATCGGAGCGGTTTACGACATTCTGCCGTAGGCGGAATGTCGTAAACCGCCATTTAAGTATATGCTATTTAAACGGGGTGTAATATTAGCCATAACTTCTACATTGTGGTTAAAAACCTTGATGTTCTGTAAAAAACGTCAACGTTTTGTTTGACACTTGTATAAAAACTCGCCATTATACGCAAAGAGGGGAATGCAATCTATGTTGCCGCTTCGAAGTATTAGCTCCCGTTTGGGTCCGATGTCGTTTTACCGCCAGGCATTGGCAATTGCCCTTCCGGTCATGCTTCAGCAATTTATTATGAGTATGGTCTCGCTTGTCGACAGCTTTATGGTTGCCGGTTTGGGAGACGTCAGTATGGCCGCCGTAAATGTTACCAATCACCTGAATTTTGTCTTTTTTGTAATTGTAAACACCATTTGTCAGGCGGGCGGTATTTACATAGCGCAATTTAACGGCGCTAACGACCGCGAGGGCATGAGGAACGCGTACAGTTTTAAAGTTCTTTTTGCTTTTGGCATTGCAA
>Ga0268262_10006496_pt1 | contig 11188 bp, 12 predicted proteins | sample TergutNc150P3_FD_190354 | JGI IMG/M metagenome (GOLD analysis project Ga0268262, IMG submission 190354) | Nasutitermes corniger P3 segment gut microbial community from laboratory colony in Florida, USA - Nc150 P3 (SPAdes) (version 2) | ecosystem: Host-associated > Arthropoda: Insects >...
TGAAAACCAGCCTCTCTTTGGGAAGTTTTGCGGCGGCGGAAAGTTTGCGAAGTTCTTTCGGCGCGTCTGTTGTTTCGTACGCAAAGTGACACCAGCGTTTTTTTGTGTCGATCCAGTTGCGCCCTTTTATCATTTTTGTCGCGCCGCCGGAAAGGGGGCAGGCGGCGGTGTGCGTGCACGGTGAAGAAGGGGAATGACCCAAATCCATGAGAGCGTTCCGAAGGAGAGAAATAAATTTTCCCGATTGCGGAACTCCCGGCTCTACAGTCAAAATAGGAGCGTCTTTTGCCGCTTCGTTGCATAATGTTTTCGCCGCGTTCTTTGCCGTTTGCCGCAAGCCTTCAGTGTCATTGTGGGATAAGTTTTCGTAGATTTCATTAAACATGTTTACAGAGCAGACAAGAGCGGCAGGCTTTCTTTTTTTTGCGCCTTTTACAAGTCGTATGTCTATATCTTCTTTTATCGGATTTATTTTCCATAAAACATTTTTACAGTCTGCGCTTTCGCACAGGGCGGCAAAAAACTTTTTTCCGGCTTCAAGAACTGGACCGCTGCGGTCTATGCAGTTAAATTCAAGCGGCAGATTGCGAAGCTCGGGACGCGAAAGCCAAAGCGCCGATGTGAAGGTGAGGGGACCGCAGCCTAAGTCTGTGATTGTGCTGCCTGCTTGCAGGTTTATGTTCAGCGTGGGGAGTAGGAGGCAGAGACGATAGAGATTCCACGGTAAGAAATAATGCAGGTAGGCAGATAGAAAATTGGGGCGCGTCAAATAGGAGAGAGAGCGGCTTCCGCGTTTGTTGGTAAGGAGATGGGAAAGTTCGGCTATGTCGGACGGCAGTTTGCTTTTAAAACGTCCCGGAATTGGGAATGTTTTTTCTATTAACGAGGGAATCGGCTCAAGCATTTTTACGTTATCTTATAACTGTCGATACCGGGACTATTTCGTACCCTGAACGCAATAATGCGTCAAGCAGAGCTTCTATCCGCTGGAACAGATATTCGTCTCTGCCGCCCGGAAGAAGTCCAAGGCGTATGGGGATAATCGCTCCCGATTCCCTTTTGTGGATAATCTGCTCTATCATTTCCGAGGGCGGGATTTGCCGCAGGTTGAGCCTTAACGCGTCTTCTCTGGATACCCAGTCGCCGGGATCGACGCTTCTGTTTACTGTGATGTATCCTGCGGCGGCGGCGTTTGCGTTGACTGCGTTGGAACTGCGGTAGAACGGAGGATGCCAAAGAATGGAAAGTTCTTTCCCCGTAGCTTTGTTGAATTCGTCTTCATTGCGTGCGAGTCCGCGTGTGACAAATTCATTGGTAATGCGGTAGCGCGTATCCGAAAGATCAATCGGGGTGTAAAAAAGCGAGGCTGTTTCATGTCCGGCTTCGGCGATAGCCGCCGCGGCGTTAGGGTTTCGGCGTATAAATTCGCCGTTTAAAAAGAATGTCGCTTTTATGTTTAAACGGCGCAGTGCGGCTAACACCTGCGCTAGTCCGGTATCGTCGTCGTAGAGATCGAAGCAGAGGGCAACGGGCATGGAACGTCCGAGAGTGTATGATTTATTTACCGTATATTTTGATACAAGGGATAAAGTGCCTGTCGCGCGCGTATTGCGTATCATGGGAATATTGCTGTAATGCCCTGTTACTTGAGGTTCAAGAAAAACACGGTAACGATCCGAATACAAAATCGGCGCTCTTATTTGCGTGTTTGCTATCGGAACCCATGAGTTTTTTCCGTCGTTTGAAAACCATTCGTTTCCTGTTCTTGCGATGATTTGCGGCGGATTGGCTCCTTCTTCAAAACCGTATTCGTCCGCGGAGGAAAGACAAATTCTCCTGCGTGGGTAGGAAGAACTTGAAATATTTATATCTTCTATAAATCTTGAGTTTCCGGTAAGTAACTGCCTGTTGTTAATCCACACGCAGGAAAAGACGGGGCTGTTACTCAGTCTTTGAATCAACCGCCAGTTTGTGTAGTCCCAAAGCTCCAGACCGTTCTCTCCCCAGAATACCGCTTTTGTTCCGTCAGGCGACAACGCGCAGGACGGCGCTAACGGAAAACTGTTGTTGGGCAAAGTGTTAATCGTTCTGCCGTTAACGTCAAAGCGTAAAACAAAAGTTTCGCCGCGCATGGAATAAATTACGGTAAGATTGCCGGAAGTTATTTTGCGCCCCGGACGCGCCGAATTAGCCGCGCGCTGTTCCTGCTCGATTGCAGGCCAGAGAACATTGAAATTGTTTGCTCCGTTGGGGGTGAGCATGTGTGGGAGTATTGTCGCCGCCGAATCTGCGGCGTTTGTCTGATTCTCTCCCAGCAAAAAGAAAAATAATCCCTTGCCGCCCTTGTTTATCAAAATTGAACCTGAGTCCGGCGAGATCCAGTAACGATCAAAGCCCGAATTAAAATCCAGAGGAAGAACGGCGGCTACAGAGCCGATGGCGAGAAAGTCTCCGTAAATTGTACGCGTAAAAAGTTCCGGGTTGGTTACGCGGTATAAAGTGTTTCCGGTCATGTAATAAAAAACGCCCAACTGATCCCATAAGACCGATTCAATTCCGCCTGATCCGATCATTCTAAAGCGTTCATCTACAAGTACGGATAGATCGTTTAAAATGGGGAAGTAAAAAAGTCTGCCGCCTTTTGCGTAAACAAAAATCCGCGAATCGGGACTCCACTTTGCCGGAAATTCCGCGTTGGGCAATTCAATCTTTTCGCAGACAATTTTTTTTGTCCCGTTTGAAAGATCGACTAAAAATAAATTTCCGTAACCGGGGCTTATCGGCTCTACAATTAAAATCCAGCGACCGTCGGCGGAAGCGGCTAAATCCTGAAGCCGTCCTCTTAACGGCGTACTGCCTGAAGCGAAAGAAGGATACACGGGGAGAGGAGTCGGAAGCCCTCCCGAAACGGGAATACTCGCCGCGCCCAATCTATTCAGCGCGATAATGGTTTTCCCGTTATCGACAAGGTACATTTTTTCCGGGTGCATGGTAAGCTGCTGCATTGACATATCGTTCAGTCTGGTAAGAAAAACAGCGTGCTGTCCCTGAAAATCAGCTTTGAATAAAAGCCTGTCGTCGTTTGAAACAGTCAGTCCGCTGAAGTTGACAGCCGAGAGTTGAAAAATCGGTATTAATGAAAGGATTAAAAAAAAGAAAATTCTGCAAAACCTGTATGCGCTTTTTTTCATTTTATTTTCCTATCTGAGAAATAAGAAAATCATTTAGTTCACGTTCCAGTCCGCAGAGTCGATCTTCCATTTCGCGGATGCGCCGGATTGAGTATTTGACTTGCCGATCCATAAGTCCTTCGCAGGCTTTGTCTACAACCTCGCTGAAAGCGTAATAACCGGATTCCGGCATTTGCTGGTCGGACGGACATTCCCCTCCGGTTACAGCCGCAGATTTTTCTCCAAGTATCATATACTAATTGTAGTATATTTTACCGGAAAATTTCCACCGTTTCTTTTGAGGGTATTTCCCCGGCTTGGGCGGTATCCAAAGCCTGGATAAAGGTAAAAATCGCCAAAAACGCCAAAAGAATCAAAATCAATTTTTGCATGAAAGCCTCACTTTTTCATAATTTATTTAAAAGTTCCAACGGATTAATCAATTTATTATTCTTGTCGTATATCCCGAAGTGCAGATGGGGTCCCGTACTGTGCCCCGTATTGCCCGATTCGGCTATTTTCTTGCCCGTCGCCACCCTGTCGCCCTGTTTTACGGAAAAAGCGTTTAAATGGGCGTAAAGCGTCTTGTAGCCGTTAACGTGGGTTAAAATGATATGTTTTCCGTAAAGCCAATTTTCCCCCGTGAAGGAAACAACCCCCTCAAGGGAGGCAAGAACAGGCGTGCCTGTATTCGCCCTGAAATCGATGCCGGAATGGAAACTTAAAGCCCCGTTTATCGGGTCTTTCCGCATACCGAACGAGCTTGTGATAACTTTCTGATGAAGCGGATACATGAAAGTTTCGCCTAAACTCATTCTAAGGTCGATATCGTTCATTCTCGCGCCGGGCATAAAAAGTGTCTCTCCGATCGCGATATTGTCGCTTTTTATGTCATTTACGTCCAAAATGACTTCCAGCGGTATGTTAAAAGAGGCTGAAATCTTTGAAAGGCTGTCCCCTTTTTTAACTTGGTAAGGAATCCCGTCGATATTGGGGATTTTCAGGCTCATTCCTTCCTGTAATTTCCTTGCATTGGTGATATTATTCGACGCGATAACCGCGCCGACGGAAATATCGAACTTTTTGGCTATCGAAGAGACAGAATCGCCCTTTTTTACCTTGTACTGCTGCCATTCAAATGAGACAAGCGAGCCGTGCGGATTATCAACCTGATTATTTTCGTTTTCGGAGACTACTTCTATTGCGGCGTTCAATTTGTTAAAAACAGCGGAAATTCCCGTGGCGGCATATTGGATCGTTCTTTCTTTTACTTCCGTGTCTTCTACGGGGCGTACCGCGTAAGTATCGGGTATAATATGACCTTCAAAATTAAAAGCGGCAAGGGCGATTACAACGACCCCTGCGATAACGGCTAAAGTAGCGAAAGAAGGGACAGGGAAGCTGAAACCGACTGATTTTTTCCTCTCGGCGGTATCAATATTGACGAAAGATTTGCTCTTTCGAGGTGTTTTTAGCTGTGATTTTATCGATTTTTCCCGTCTTGCCCTGATAAACGCCTCAAACAGGGAAACTTCGCCTTTATGCTTTATGTGCGCCGGTTTTTGAGAAAACTGCCCCATAAATCCGTTATTAAAACTTGCCGATCGTTTATTATTGTGCCTGAAAGAAGACGTTTTTCGCCTTCTTTCAACATGCTGCACTTCTAATATTGGTACCATACTTGGTTTATCGACAAAAAAAGCGTTTAGGATTATATATGATATAATGAAAGGAACAAAACCTGTGCTGCTGGCTATAATAGCCGCGCTTGTTCTAAAACTGTTCTTTTTCGATTTTATCATCGCTCAGGGACATTCAATGGAACCGGCGATACGAGACGGCTCTGTTTTGGTTGTAAGCCGTGTTGCCTACGGGCTTCAACTGCCGACAAACAGGTATTTGTTTCGCTGGGGGAAGCCGAAAGTTGGGGAAGTTGTAGTTTTTTACACGCCTACAGGGGAAATAGCGGTAAAACGCTGTACAATAACGGAAGAAAACGGTTTGTTTTTTGCCGAAGGGGACAACAGCCTTGCGTCATATGATTCGCGTTCATACGGACCTGTTCTTGCGGACAAAATTATTGGGAAGGTATTGGGATATTAAATGAATTTGAAGCGGCGGTACATCGTAGTTTTTTCTTTTTTAGTCATTTTCCTCCTGTACTTGCTTACCCATTACGCGCTATTGATGACAAGAGGCGTCTCGTCCGTTACTCGCCAGAATTTAAATCTTCCCGAACGCGGCTCAATTTTAGACAGAAACGGACGTTTCCTCGCAATTCAAATTCGTTTTGCCGATGTCAGTATTTGGCGACCTTCGATTAAAGATGTAGATGTTTTGGCGAACGAAGTCGCCGTAATTCTTGATATATCTCCTTCCGAAATCCGGGATAAAATAAACGCGTCCGAGTCAAACTTTTTATATTTAAAAAGACATATTGACGACGCCATGGCGAGAAACTTGGGCGTTCTTCTTGAAGAAAAAAAAATAAGAGGCGTGATGATTCAGCCCATCGTCGGCAGAATATATCCCGAAAAAAATCTTGCAAGCCAGATTGTCGGTTTTGTAGGGGACAGAAACGAGGGAATTGAATATGCGTTTAACAATGTTTTATCCGGCGTTGAAAGCAACGGCAAGGGTTCCAATGTCGTATTAACGATAGATACCTACATTCAATATATTTTACAGCAGATTTCCGCAAAAACGATGGAAGAAACCAAAGCGGAAGCCGTGATGTTTGCGGCGATGGATCCGCGCACAGGCGATATTCTCGGTTCCGTATCGTTACCCGATTTTGATCCGAACAATGTCCGCGCCTCGGACGCAAACGGCAGAATGAACCGCCCTGCTATCTGGGCTTTTGAACCCGGCTCCACATTAAAAGTTTTTTCTATGGCGGCTATTTTGGATTCCGGCGCAATTTCAGCTAACTCAACTTTTCTCTGTAACGGCTTTTATACCCCAAGCAGAGGCGCTCCGATTAAATGCGAAGGGCGGCACGGCAGAGTAACGGTAAGGGAAATAATTATTAATTCGTGTAACGCCGGAGCCGCCTATGCCTCCGATCACATTAATTCCGGCAAATTTTATCAGTTGTTATGCGATTTTGGCTTCGGTTCGCGCACAGGCGTAGGCAGTCCCGGAGAAACCGCAGGCTATCTTGTCCGCAGTGAAAATTGGTCTGACCGCTCAAAGCCCACGATAGCGTTCGGGCAGGAAATAGCGGTTTCCGCTTATCAGATACTGCAAGCGTCTACAGCTATCGCCAATGACGGCGTTTTAGTTCCGCCCAGAATAGTCTCTAAAATTGTTTCAGCGGACGGCAAAAAGGAAACGGAATGGAAAGGCGCGGAAAAACGCCGCGTTATCAGCGCGGAAACCGCAAGAGCCATGCGCTCCTACATGGCTGACACGGCGTCGAGTATCGGAACAGGCTGGCGCGCCGGAGTGCAGGATTTATCGCTCGGAGTAAAAACAGGAACCGCGCAATTAATTGATCCAGCCACAAAAAAATACTCGGAGACCGATTTTATCGCAAGCTGTCTAGCCCTTCTTCCTGCCGAAAACCCGACTCTAATTTTATATCTTGCCGTAATAAAACCCAAAGGAGTAACCTCAGGCGGACGAATCGCCGCCCCCGCAATCCGCGAAGCCGCCGAATCACTAATCGATTACCTAGGCATCCCACGAGGACGCAATCCGCAGATCACCCATCCGCCTTCGGTCAACATTCCTGCCGGACGCCTCCCCCCCATTGAAACTCAAGTCCCCGATTTTACCGGAATAGCGAAAAGGGTGCTGTTACCGCTCCTGTTACGCGACGATATTCAAGTGGAAATCATAGGCGACGGCTGGGTACGCAGGCAGAGTCCGCCGGTGGGAACTCCGGTGAAGCAGGGGATGAAGATTATTTTGGAGTTGGAGTAGTGGGGTGTTTTGCGAGTATCGATTGTTAAGAGCAGTTAATTTTGCTTTTATTTATTTTCCCATATACCTATTTTTATTCTTATTTTTTTTAATTTATCTCTATCATAATCAAATATCTTTTTAAAATAATATATAGTATTACTAATTATTATTTTATAATCCTTCTCAATATTCAAATCAATTATTTTTGATATTGTTTTGTTTTCTTTATTATATTCTTTAAATATCCAATATTCTCCATAACGTAAATTAGTTTTATTTTTCCTTTTTTTAAATTTACAATTATATATTCTAAATTCTGAAATAACTTTTAAAAATTGTGCATTATTTCTTTTAGTATTTTTAATATTATATGGCCAATCCATAATTATACCATTTTTTAAATTTGCATATTGGATATAATCATCATCGTCAATACCATTAAATATTATAAACCATTCTGACTTTTTATCACTATCTGAGAGATTATTTAATATAGCCTCTAACTCTAAAAATGAGAATTCACCTTCTTGCAATTTATTTTATCTTCTTATTCTCTTAAAATATTTTATTAAATTTACGTATATAACATATTTTTTAATTTCCTTTAATTTTGCTTTTATATAATTTCTTAAAATAACTAAGCTTTAGAAAAAATCGGTATATATTATTACCTAATTCATAATATATAAAACCATTTTTATCATAATATTTTCCAATTAAATCTTCCCTTCCAATATTACAACAATAAGAATCATTCATTTCTTTTTTAGAAAGAATCATTTCTGTCATATCAATATCTTTTATCTTTTTCAAATCAGATTCTATTTCTTCTGTAATGGGACAAGTGGCAAGACTATAATATAATAAATTAGGATTTTTATCTACGGAATAATCAAATTCTTTTCCATCATCTGTCTTTATTTTCATTTTTCCCATTTCCTCCATATATTAATCAGTTCACTTCTTTTATTAATTTTATCATGTGTAAGAAATAAATAAATAACATTTTTTGCATTGAATGTTATTATATTGTTTTTATCAGTATTTATTTTTTTTGAAAAATCATCAATTTTATCATTTATATATTTTTCTCTATTACAAAACCATGGAAAATATTGAAAAACTAATATATCCTTACCATTGTCCCAAAATCTCTTTATTTCATTCCAAAATAAAAATTTTTCTGAATTCTTTATTTTTTCATGTGGCGCAATACCATTATCAGGGTCAAAAAATATTATTTTAGCGGTTTTTGCTTTTTCAATCACATTATTAAAATATTCTTCTCTTTTTCTATTATCATCTTCAAGATAATCAGAATGAAATTCAAATTTATCGCTATTATTAAAACAAGGCAACTTTTGAACATTTTTTATATTTCGTTCTTCATTAACAATTGTTTTTAAACCTTCAAAAAGTATTTTATTATACTTTTCCCATTTCTTAGCATTATTGAGATATTTTATTTTTTTACCGTCATTTCTATTATCATTTGGTGTCAACATCCAAATGACTAGTATTTTTTCCATTAATTCATCAGATAATAATTGTAATAGATCATATTTCCTATAATCATTAATATCTCCAACATATTGATTTTTCATTTATATTTCCTATAATTATTAAAATATAATATTCTATATTATTTGTCAATTATTTATCGACCAATTCAAAAATAACTGCACTTAACTATTTGTATATGAACTAAAATCTCATCTACATTACAAATAAAAATAAAAGAGTGAAACAAAGAAGGAAACGCTTAAATTTTTATTGTTTTTCTCTGAAATTATTTAATATCAAATCTTTTTGACAATAACAATTTATTCTACAAATGATTTTATTTGATTAGTGATGTTTTCTGATTTGTCTGCCAAGCATAAAAAGACAAATACTTATCAACACCAAGGAAATACCTACAATAAGTTGTAATAACATATTTACCTCCTAATTAACCTTTTATCCACTTAAAAATCACATCAACAATAGCTATAATACCAAGTATACCTACAATAGCCACGACAGTATTGAATATTTGTGTCCATTTACTTGGCGGCTTCGAAATAAATTCAAAAAGCCCGTCAAGAGTATCACTGATATGCTTCAAAACTGAAATTTCTTCTTTGTCCATCTTCATATACAATAATATTGATAAAATACTTTTTTGTCAAGATAAATTAAAGATACTTTTTGAGATTTGCTCTATTGAATGCCCCATTTTGTAGACAAACTCCCAACTTGCCATTACAATAAAAACCATTACGTTATGTCATATATTAACAAGAACAGGGAAATCCTGCTTAATCAATATCCGGGTCTCTGGGAAGATATTAATTCCAAAAGCGATGATAGCGAATTAAAAGATATTATTGTGGAAACGGCAAAAACAGGCGATCCTGTTCTGCAAATTAACGGAATGTATATCCACTCTCCTCGTGATCCGTTACGTGAAGGTCAGCGGCTTGCGCAGGCTTGCGGAGAAAACGCAGGCGGCGAGAAAAAAGCGGTTGTAATTCTCGGCTTCGGGCTTGGTTACGCCGCTGTTGCGGCTGCGGAAATGGGGCATTGCGTAATTGTGGCGGAAAAACATAAAAGCCTGCTGATAAAAGCGCTTGAAGTTAGAGATTTTAGCGAGTTCCTTGGTAAGAACAGAATAATTTTCGTAATCGGCGGAAGCGGAGAAGCGATAACAAGCGCTCTTTCGATAGCGGACGAAATAATCTCCGGCGGTAATACGGAAGCGAAAAAAACTGCGCCGTACATTATTAACAACAAAGCGCTGACCGCTTTTGACGAACAGTGGTATAAACAAGCAGAGGACAGAATTCGTTCATGGACAATGAGGGACGATATCAACACCGCCACGCACAAGCGTTTCGGGCAGAGGTGGGTGCGTAATTTTTCACGTAACATCGAGGCTATCCGTGATTACCCCGGGATTTCCCGATTGTCAAACTTTGCGTCGGCGGACGCCGAGAACAAGCCGCTTCCGATATTTCTTGCGGCGGCAGGACCGAGTTTGGACAAAATTAAACCTTTATTACACGACATATATGAAAGGTGCGTTATTGTCGCCGTAGACACAAACCTTCGCTTTTTTGTAAAAAACAACATACAGCCCGATTTTGTTCTTGTAGTAGATCCTCAATTTTGGAACAGCCGTCATCTTGATCGATGTATCCGCAAAGAAAATAATTTACAAACAGCGTTGATTGCAGAGTCCGCAGTTTATCCGCCGGTATTAAAACTCCCTTTCAAAAACAAATTTCTTTGCGGCTCTATGCTTCCGCTTGGAAAATTTATCGAACGCAAAGTTGACGAAAAAACAAAACTGGGAGCGGGCGGTTCTGTCGCTTCCACAGCGTGGGATTTCGCACGTTTCCTCGGCGCTTTGGAAATTTGGATAGCCGGTTTAGACCTTTCGTTTCCCGGTTTGAAAACGCATTTCCGAGGCGCGCGTTTTGAAGAACTTTCCAATTCCGGCTCAAATCGTTTTAACCCTGTTGAAAAATGGGTGGTGCGCGCATTGCGTGACGGCTTCCCTTTCAAGGCGACTTCCGTTCACGGCGGACAAGTTACAACGGACAGACGTCTTTCCCTCTACGCCGTCTGGTTCGAGGCGCAATTTGCACAAAACAAACAAATCCAAAACTACAGTCTGTTCCACGAAGGACTGGCAATAAAAGGACTCCAGCCGGCGGACAGCCGAAAAATTTTATCCCTGCCGAAACGCCGAGAAGAAATTGACCGCCGTATTCAGCGGACATTTTCCGAAATAGAAAAAGATTTTAACGCCCCCGAAGAAAAACACGCCAGAGCGGAACGTTATGAGAAAGCGGTTAACGCTCTAACGCACGGATTGGAAAGTATAAAAACAGCCGTTGAAGAAGGTGCGGAAATTGCCAAAGACAGCGAATTTAAAGAAATAGCGGATTTCTTGTCGGCGTGTGTGGAAAAAGAGCGGTATAATGCGTATTTGAAAGAAGTGTTGAAAATGTATTTGGAGTAAATTAAAAGCAATGGAACCAAAAAAATTTAAGACCGTATTTTCCGGCGCCTTAAAAAATTTTTCTCCGTTCTATCAATCAAATAATACTGTAATTTTTAAC
>Ga0268262_10006497_pt1 | contig 11188 bp, 16 predicted proteins | sample TergutNc150P3_FD_190354 | JGI IMG/M metagenome (GOLD analysis project Ga0268262, IMG submission 190354) | Nasutitermes corniger P3 segment gut microbial community from laboratory colony in Florida, USA - Nc150 P3 (SPAdes) (version 2) | ecosystem: Host-associated > Arthropoda: Insects >...
TGCCCCTTAGGTCGTCAGGGGTCTCAGTGTGCATCTTGCCCCACCAGATTTCTCTCTGGGAATTTGGCTCAAATTTCGTCCTTGGCACTATGTTCAGCCAGGCCCTGTAGTTGCCGTCGCAGGAATGGCATGTGAAGACCGAGCCGTCCGTAGAAGCCTTTTTGCCCACCATGATGCTGGTGCATGGCTCTAGGTTTTCTTCGATGGCTGTTTGGGCCACCAGTGCCGCAGCGGGAAGTAGCGAAATCAGCATTGCGGGCAAGAGATGTCTCATGGCAATTCCTAAAAAGGGAAAACGGGATGGTGGTTTTTGAACGACAGTAACTATATAAAAGACCAATGGCTTACAGGTTTATTTGTACATACCATTTACTATATTTTACTGTGATTCAAGTGCGGATTTGCAAATTTTCGCAATAGAACTTGGAAGTGGTACGCCAACACCTTGGAAATTCACGGACGAACAGCTAGGCAATCCTTGACTATATAGCAATTTGCGCTTTTATTGTCCGCTTAACGGCGGGCAAAGCCCGCCTACGGACAATAAGCGGCAAGGAACTCTTGGTATCCATTTGCTTTGCAAACGGATACGCAAGCCCCTCACGCCAATCATTTCGGCACTTTTCATCCCACTGTTTCGCAGGCCAGAGTTTCGATGCCGTCAATTTCATTCTACAAGCAAATCCTTGCATAGCAGTTCAACCTACAATAGGTTGAACTGCTATAGTGAACGTACTTGACCATCTGTACAGATTGGCATGCTTCGCCTACGCCTTCCATTACGCTCCCCGCCTTTCGGGAGGCGCGGCAGGCCCATCGCGGAGCGCGGGGTTGGGCGTCCAGTGTACTTCCAGTACCCCCACTTGCGGCTCGCTCCATTATAGCGGTTCCCCTAAAGCTATGCTGATCGAATATGAAAACGCACACGCACGGCGATTTGGTGGATGCGGTGAAAACGGCCTTGGATGAGGTTTCTGCTTCGGACATCTCGGGCTGCTTCAGGCATAGCTAATACTGCTAATGTTTAGGGGAACCGCTATATCGGCGCAGTCCTCTCGGTATCCTGCGCTTGCGCTTGGATACGCGAGACATCCGCTGTCGGTAGTCTATATTGCTATATTTTACGGAACAGACCAGACCCGCTAAAGCATATATTTAACAATTCGCAAAGATAAGAGGTGCGATCTGAAATTGAACCCTTTTCTGGACGGCGGCGACTTGAACGATTTGTAATCCAACCAACAGAGCGTCAACAGACGCTTAACAGAACCCGAAACAGAAATCCAACAGACTGTCAGCATTGAAACTCTTGTAACTCCGAATAGAATAAAGATCAGAGGGGCGCAATTGGACGGCGACAACATAAACGACTTCCAGCAGACCGACACATTCAGCGACTGGCTTGGCAAACTCAAGGACAAAAAGGCCAGGTGGCGGATAAACGAGCGCATCAAACTGGCCATCCGAGGCGACCTTGGCGACTGCGAGACAGTCGAAGGTGGAGTCATCGAAATGAAGCTGCACTTTGGCCCGGCTATAGACTATACTGTTACCAGCACAGCCCGAACAAATACCGGCTGCTAGTCTGGGGAACGAAAAAAGAGCAGCAGCGCGACATTGGACGGGCGCAAAGAATGAAACGTGAACTGGAGGAGGGGGAATCATGACGACGCTGAGCAGGTGGAACATCTTGGAGCATCTCGACAGCGAAGAAGAAATAGCGGGCCATATCGCGAGGCGACGCTGGCGGAATGCGGCCCCCGCGCCCTTGCCAAGGCTGCCCAGGCCAGGGCCATCAACCAGCTTGCGAGGGAAACGGGCATAGACCGGAAAGCCCTTTGTGCCCTGTTCCTTGACGGCGGCGAAAACAGCGACGCCCCCCCGCTGGCCCCGGACGTGGCGGCGATGGTGGCCAAAGCGTTCATCGCGCCCGCCCATGCAGGGGCATAGGCCGCTCCTTTTTTTGGAAAATTCCAAATAACCCCAAGATGCCCACCAAATGGACTTTACAGCAAATTTCTTGTAAACTCAGCCAACACTGCATTTGCCAAAGGGTGTCATTTCAAATGCGGAAGTATTCCCCTTTATAGGGGGAAAACCAGCGCGGCCACAGACGGCTTTTGAAATCCGAAAATCGGATTTGAAATCCAAAAAAGGGGGGTGAAACGGATTCACCCCCTTTTGCTTTTTTGGGGCCTGACCCGTCCAGACCCCCGGTGCCGTGTGCAAAAGTGCAGAATTGAAAAGGCCGTGTGCAAAACGTTTTGCACACCTAAAAGCCTTATTTTTAAATGCTATTTTGAAGCGTGTGCAAATGTGCAACGATTTTCGCATATATACAAAGGAGAGGAAAAAGGCAGCAGACCCGGAGCGGGGGCGGGTCTGCGCCCAATATCGTCCAATAGTTTCCAATGCGGGTTTTGGGTACAGTTTGGGTACAGAAACATTTTTTGTTTAGGGCCACACACCAAAGCCCCGCAAGCACTAAACAAAAAACAAAAAAGCAAGCATTTCAGAGTATTCACAAAGCAAAAACCATGAAGATGCTTGCCACACTTGGCAGCCCCAACGGGAATCGAACCCGTGTTTGCGCCGTGAGAGAGCCACCGGACGTGAAATCGCGGATGGCAACGGCGATTTTTGAATGACAATAAATATTTGACAGATCAATGGTTTTACAGTTTTACTTGTAATTGCCATTCAGGAAATTTCACTGTGATTCAGGTACGGATTTGCAAAAATTTTGCAAATTTTTTGGAGGGCCAGATGGCAAGAAAAAAACCCAGCACGACAGGCATCGAATCAAAACAGCACCGGCTCTCCCTCAAGCCAAACGACCCACCTATCCCAGAGAGGATTTCAAGAGGCAAGTTCTTTGGATACAGGCGCTCGGCAAAGGGCGGGAATGGAACATGGTTCGCAAAGATGAGGGACTCCCAGACCGAGAAACGCTCTATGACCGAGCTTGGTAGTGCCGATGACTATTCCGACTCAAACGGAATTGACATATTGACCTATGCGGAAGCGCAGAAAAAGGCGGTGGAGTGGTTCGATGCAGAACTCATAAGAATGCGCTCCGAGGGGGGCGAAGATGTCAAGAAAAACAGACATTACACAGTAGCCGATGCCATGGAAGCCTACTTCAAGGATGCGGCGCGGCGCGGATTGAAGGGAATCAGGTCGGCAAAGCAGAGTTCCGACAAGCGGATAATCCCTCAGCTCGGCAAAATAGAAATTGACAAACTCACACAGGGCAAACTGGAAAAATGGCTTGAGGACTTGGCTGCCAGTCCAAAGATGGTTCACGGGAAGTTGAAGGAACCACCTAAAACGCCCGAAGAAATCAGGGCCAGACGCGAAACGAGCAAGCGAATCCTGAACACATTGAAGCCCGCGCCAACCTTCTTGTGTGGAGAGAGGTCAGGCCATTTAGGAACACCACAAGCGCAAGGGTGAGGTTCCTAGAGCCTGACGAAGCAGTGCGCCTCATCAACGTCTGCGATGGCGATTTCAAGGACTTTGTGATGGCGGGGCTGTTCACTGGAGCCAGATGCTCCGAGCTTGCCAGACTGCGCGTGAAGGACTACAGCAAGCAGGGCTAAACCCCGACCCTTTTCATTTCTGAATCCAAGAGCGGCCATTCGCGGTATGTATTGTTGGTCACTGATGAGATGGTCGCGTTCTTTGACAAAATGGTGGCGAAGCGGCATAGCCCGAATGATCTCATCTTTACGCACCAAATGGTAGATAAGCAGACGCAAGCCAGAGATGCCGAAACCAAGAAATTTAAGGCAGGCTCGGAAAACCTCATTGAAGTGTCATGGGGGGATGGATACCAGCGGCGCTTGATGATTCAGGCGTGCAAACTCGCTGGGCTGGAATACCTGACCTTTCACGAACTACGACACACAACCGCTACGATGCTGATAAACCAAGGATGCCCCCTCATGGTCGTTGCCCAGCAGCTTGGCCACGCAGACACAAGGATGGTAGAAAAGTACTACGGCCATCTGACGAAGAGCCACGCAGCGGCGATGCTCAAGGCGGCCATGCCTACGCTTGGAGTAGTAGAGCCTTCCAAAGTGGAGCCGCTAAAGATTGCCGGGACGTAAAGATGGGAGTACCATTATCAAGGGTTGGAGGTGCCTGTGCCGCTCATGGAGAGAACCCCGTTTGAAATAACCCACGACACCCCAAACGCCGAAACCATTGAAGCACTGGAGGAAGTCGAGCGCATGAAGAAAGACCCTTCCTTGGGCAAAGCATACACAGACGTTGACCAGATGATGTCAGAGTTGCTTGCCGATGTACACAGTTAAGCCGACTGGCAGATTCGCCAAAGGCTTGAAGTAGGCCAATAAGCGTGTGCGGCCTTTACAGCGGGGCATCCCCAAACACGCCAGCCACAAGGGAGAGAATGTCGGCCAGAGCGATTCCTTTAGCGTAAGGGTAGCTTTTGGCATACACCGCCCAGACCCTTGCTATCTCCGGGCTGTTCGCCATGTCCCGCAAATGCTTCGAGTAATCCTCTACGTCTTTCAGGCTGCCCCGCTCTTCAGCTTTGACGTGAATCGCGTGCAGCAGCGCCTCCCGCGACAGCGCGCCCATGTTCATGGACAGCAGCATGTAGGCATCGTAGAAATCGCGCCCCCTTGAGTTCGTGACGTTGCGGGAGAGCATGGTTTCAATCTTTTCCGCCAATATGGTGTATAGGTTGTACGCCATCAGCGGAATCGTCCTGTCCTCGAACATTAGCCTGTATTGGTATTCGACCTCATGCGGGATTATCGTATCCCCCGTGGTAACGTCAATCTTCATGTCGGCGCGGATGCTATGCACCCAAGCACGGACAGACACGCGGAAGTTGTCGTAATCGCTGATGTCGTGGATGCTCTTGATGCTGTTGATTTCAAAAGCTGCCCCGTCGTTGGCGTCCAGCGAGATGATTTCGCCAAGGACTCCCCTGAGTCCATCTTCACTGATGGGCAGACCTTTGGCCGTTGCGTCCAAGTCCTCGGTAGTCCGCTTGTCTATCCCAACCATCGCCGCAATCAGGAAGCCGCCCTTGAGGATCAGGTTGTTGCGGTATGGCGACATGGACACCCGCTCCAGCAGCCTCTCCATCATGTAAGTCCGCATTAGCGTGTTCGGGGGCGTCCCGGTCTGTTTTGATTTGTTCTTTATCCAGTCTTTCAACTGCCACGCGCTTGTGAACCTCATGCCAGAACCTCCAGATAGCGGTAGGCCATCTGGCGGATTTTCAGAGCGTCCGCATACTCCAGCAGCTTCGCGCTGTCCCTGCCCTTGCTTCTGGCATACCGCTTCAGCGCGGTGAGAACCAAATCCCTGTCCAGCCTGTCAATGTTCCGAATGCAGTCGCAGAGCGTGCGCTCGATGTCGTAAGCCGCCACTTTCATGCCGTATGGCGTTTCCATCTCGCAGACGCCGAGCCTCATCTTCTGCGGGCTGCTGTAGAAAAAAAGAAAGTCCCCGTCCTTCAGCAGCTTCGTGTTCCAGCCAGATGGAATCGTCATCATCAGCCTGAGCGGGTTCCGGTCGCTGAGGTCGTGCAGGAACAAAGCGGTCTCGTTTGAAAAAATGCCTTTGGGGCAGCGGTACTGCGCCACAAAAAACGGGTCGGGGAGATGGCGCGAGTCAAGGTAAAGCCCATGAGCAAGCCTGTCCATCAGGCCCTGCTCCACCATCCGTTGCAGGGTCTTGTTCTCCAAGCCGTTTTCCCGCGCTTCCCTTGTCCTCAGATAGCCCCCGCGCTCATTCAATAGCGCGTAAACTTTTTCGGTTCCTTCCATCGGTGCCACTCCAGTACAAGATATTGTAATCGTAAAAACATGAAGAATACGAACAATAATATCTTGCTTCAATTGACTTTCCCATAGGGGCAACACCCATGCTCAGAACAAATCCGAATGCGACCCTGTTGCAGCCAGCACCAGCACCAATATCCCGTGGTCTATTTTGTAAACCAGCAGCCAGTCTGATTCTATGTGGCACTCGCGCATCCCTTTCATGTCCCCCGTTAGCGGGTGGTCGCGGTACTTTGGCGGCAGGGAACCCTTTTCGGCGAGCAGTCCAATGGCCTCATCTAGTTTTTCCATTGGCAGACCGCGCTTGATGGCGAGCCTGTAGTCCTTTTTGAACTGAGTGGTGCGCCTGATTTTGTACTTCATTCAGTCGCTTCCGCCGTCCGACAGCAAGTCGCCCCTCAGTTCCTCCATGCTCTTGAACGACTTGGCGCGAGGGTCATTCAGCAGCCTCTCCGCCTCGGCTATGGCGGCTTGTGTCGCGGCGTTGGGCCTGTGGCGTACGATCTCGAATGGGAACCCGCCGCGCATGATTGACTGGCGAAGGAACACATTGACGGCATCTGTGACGGTCAATCCAAAGCTGCCAAATAGTTCCTCGGCGCTGGCCTTGACTTCCGGCTCGATTCGCAGATTCAGGATTGACGTTCTGGGCATACATACACCTCAGTTCAGATGCTATTACAATTGCAACACATTAGCAATACATCCATTTGTGCATTTTTGGGATTGCCAGCCAATCCTCCAACCCATTTCCATAGGAGCCATACCATGAGCAACGCTATTTACCAACTCGTTACAGGCACCATATTGAAAAAACTAGCCCAAGGGGTAATCCCTTGGAAACGCCCTTGGGATGCGCCGATGCCGCAGAACATCAGGGGCAATGAGTACAGGGGCATCAACCAAATCCTGCTCGGCATCGCGCCCTTCAAGTCCCCATTCTGGCTAACTTACCGCCAAGCCACAGAGCGCGGCGGCTACATCCGCAAAGGCGAGAGGTCGTCCATCGCCGTATTCTGGAAGCTCACAGAGATAGAGGACAAAGACCCCTCCAATGAGTCCAAGGTCAAGACAGTCCCCTACGTGCGAATCTACAAAGTGTTCAATTTGGAACAGACAGAGAACGTCAAGCTGGAGCCGAAGCTGCAAAAGAAGGTGGAGCGGCTGGATGGCAGCGCAGCTTCCTTTGACCCCATCGCCAAAGCAGAGTCCATCTGGGATGGCTTCAAGGGCCGGCCACGCCTAGAACATGGAGGCAGCGCGGCCTACTACGTGCCTTCGAGCGACACCATACACTTGCCATTCCGCAATACGTTCCAAGATGCCGATTCGTATTATGGAGTCCTGTTCCATGAGTCCGGCCACGCGACAGCTCACGAGAGCCGCCTCAATCGTGGCCTCGACACCAACCACGCCTCCAAGTCCTACGCCTACGAGGAACTGACCGCAGAACTGACATCGGCCTTTCTGCTTGCAAAAGCTGGCCTAGACCCAGAGCTACAGGCTGACCAGCAAGCTGCTTACATCCAATACTGGTCACAGAAGCTAAAGGACGACCCAAAACTCTTGGCTACAGCGGCTGGAAGGGCGCAGAGGGCGGCGAACTTCATACAAGGCATCAAGGTTGAAAAATGGGCCACTGACGAAGCCGAGCCAGCAGAGCCGCCCATCGGCGAGTGCGCCTGAACAACAAAAGCGCATGGACAACTAGCTATAACTTCCAATATTTCGCAGTTATGTCATTTGACTTAAAAAAATAATATAGTATCCTAAAAGCAAGGAGGTTAACTTGAAGAAACCTGTTTACTTGAAAGATATACTCTTTATGCCATACGAAGAGAGAGAGGACTTCAAAAGGCAGGCCAACTACAGGACGCTTGAGGGCGCGTATGATGTCATCTACGCCGACTACGAGGGTTCCAAAGAGGCTTGGCACCACATGAAAGGCAAAAAAAGAGACCATCCAAGTTACAACGAATATGCCGCAGCCTATGTCGCCAATTCCCTTTGCGATGAACTATTTGGCGAAACGGTTGCGCGGAAACTCCGCAGAATATACCCCGGCGGCTCCAGCGCATATCTCCCAGACGGCTGCACCAACTGGAGCAGGAAGCTGCCCAAGCGTCCGCCGCGCTTGAAGCTGCCACGCGAGAGGTTTATTTGGCCCCCGCCTATGACAAACGCATAGGCACCGCTAGACACCACACGCCGCGCCTCTTGGCGCGGCTTTTTTGTACCCCAAGGGAGGTGATACCATGACCACTTTTTTCCTTCGCACCCTTATCATCATATTGCCGGCCATACTTGAAATCATTGAGGTCTATCGCTCCCATAGAGAAGAATACCCACCCGACAACAACACGCATCTACAGGAATAGCCCCATGACCCAGCCATTTGACACCACAGCAGTCATCCACAGCCTCAGCGCGAACCGAGGCCCCAACCACCCAGACACCGACAACACCGGCACAGTCACAATCATCGAACACAGGAACAACAACAGCGTCATCGCCGAATACAAGGGCAGACGCTACAGTGCAGTCTTCAACCCATTCCACTGCATTTACTACGTGGACGACAAGTATGGCCTGATCGCCGAATGAGGCTCAGTGCTTCTTGCCGCCCGTCTGCCACATCTTCTTCAGTTTTAGGAACCTGTCCCTCACTTCCTCGTAAGCCGTGAACAGCGCGTGCTTCTCTGTGAGGGACAAGTCCTGCCGCGTGATGTCGGCATACATGGTGGAGGCAAAAACGCGCTCTTGCTCTGACAGTTTCGCCCATTGTTTCTTCTGCATTCCCGGCGGCGGTTCGCCCGGGTCGTCCACAAACTCGGACACGCTGCAACCCAACACGCCAGCTATGTGGGTCAGGGTGTCGAGATGCGGCCTGCCTCTTGATTTGTACTGCAAAAACTGTTTAAGGGTGTGTTCGCCCAGATTGAACAATTCCGCGACAACGGGCAGCTTGATTGCCCCGCGAGGTGTCAACAGGTTGTTGTCTATGCAGAACTGCTTAACACGCTCACAAAACCGTCCCTGCTGAGGCCACCTCACATTCGCCATATTGATACCCCAACAAAGATTTTTCAGAAAAAATAGACTCCCATATGTTGACTAGTGTTTGATACAATTGCCCATGGAGGGTAGTCCAATGGCCCCCTGCAACTGTTGCTCTCAATTGACTCAGACGCTGGGCCGCCCTTTTGCGGTCAGCACACAGCTATTCTTTGCCGCGCCGGATTACGTTCTGGCGCGGTTTTCTGTTTTTGCTCGTAAATGGTTTTTGAAAGGAAGGTGACGTGGGCAGCAGCTTCCGCCCTCAGCGCGGCTCGGCTCTCGAAGCTGTGTCAGGCTCTGCCCGAACTGTTGGCAGCCCAGCCAAATCGCCGCCTCGGTCAGTCGCCCTTTTCAGACGGCGAAGCCCACATCTTCTTCAGCCGCAGCAGCCTATCCTTCATCTGCTGGAAGTCCATGCACAGCTCGGCCTTCTCGTCAACGGACAGGTCGCTGGAGGCAATCTCGGCGACAAGCGTCACCACGATGGCCCTCTCCCTCTCGCTCAGGCCCTCCCAGCTTTCGCGGGATATGGGCGGGGGCGGGTCGTGGGGCGCGCCAAGGAACTCAAACGCCGAGCAGCCAATGATAGCGGCTATGGAGGTCAGGGTGTTGATGTGGGGGCGCATCCTAGTCGTGTCCTGCAAAAGCTGGCGCAGGGTGTCCTCATGGATGTTGAACCTGTCCGCCACGACGTTCATCTGGACGGCCCCGCGCTTGGTCAGAAGCCCATTCGCCTTGCAAAATTCCTTGACCTTTTCAGCAAAGACGGCCTGTTGCGGCCACTGCTTGTTCATAACCAGTACCCAAACAAAAAAACGCTTGGGCCAAAAGTGACAATTATTGTAATTAGACGTAGGAAGTATCATAATTCTACAATGGGAGGCGGACACTTGCAACAGACAGCACCCAATGCGGCTCGGACAGGGGCGGCGAATAAGGGTGGATCCGTTTCACCCCATCTGCAGCCCCGCCCAAGCTGGATGCTGAACGACAGATGATAGGGAGGGACATTTGTGGCACCTAAAACCTTCCCATTTGTGGCGCCTAAAACATTCCAGCGCAGTGGCCCACAGCAAGCACCAGATGCTGGGAGAAGGTCACACGCCCAGCCACACACAGCCCGCAGAAAGGCAGCCAAGGGGGTCAGAACGGAACTGGCCCCCAGCCTCTGCGATTCTGAGAAAAAATCTAGGTTCTTTCAGCCGAACCCTTCGCCGAGATTGGAGCAGAGCAACGCTTTTATAAATTTTTACCGATTTTACTGGGGTTTACGAGATGGACAAAAATGGCCTAGCGACACTTAAACAAATTGCCGACGAAACAGGGCGGACACAGCCGACGCTCAGAAAGTGGGTCATCGCCGGACACTTCGCCCCGAAGCTCAAAGCCACAATCAAGGGCAGGCCCGTCGACATGTACGACCGCGCCGAGGTCATCGCCGCACTGGAGGGCCACGGGGACATGGCAGCATTGCAGAACCACGCGGCTTACCTCGGAGGCGGCGGCAAAGGTGGACGGCCAAAGAAGCGGACTACAGCCAAAGCCAAAAAACAGCCGCAGCCCCGGCCGCAGACACTTCCGGCAGCGGCCACCTGTACCAGATGAAATTCCCAAAAAATATTTGCGAGCTTACGAGAAGGCTGATGGGCTTCTTCCGTGGCCACCACATCGAAAAACGCTACATGGATTATTTCTTCCACAAAGCTCCCATGAGCGATAGGCCACCAATGAAAAGCATTGACAACCTAGTTTACGCAGCGCTGGATGTGCCCCCCGTGGCGATGCTTATTTCTTGGATTGTAGAGGAATGTCTGTTGAAACTGATACCAGACACAGACGACCGGGTAGCAAGCGAGAGTCAGGTGCTGGAAGTTGAGAGGCGGGTGCTGGCTGCCGTCTATCACGCCCTATGGAACCTTGAAGAAGAATTGAAGGCAGAAGCGCAGGCCAAAGGACCGAAGGCCCCGCTGCCTGACTTTGGTGTGATGGACTCCGAAGAAGAGATGAAGCACTACATGGCCGAACTGGAGCGGGAACTGGAACTCTGAAACTCACGTAATCCCGGATAAACTGAAGATCAGAGGGGCGCAAGTGAACGAGGGGCAAAAAAACGACTTCCAGCAGACCGACATATTCAGTGACTGGCTAGAACACCTGACAGACAAACGGGGCGCTAGGCTGATAATACCAAGTTGCGTTCAGATGAACGCAACTTGGTATAAGGCGGCGGGAACCGACGCCCGCAAGTTTTTGAAACAACTGGGTTTCCCAGTTTTTCAAAAACTTTGGCGTACAGCGTTCAATGC
>Ga0268262_10006498_pt1 | contig 11186 bp, 11 predicted proteins | sample TergutNc150P3_FD_190354 | JGI IMG/M metagenome (GOLD analysis project Ga0268262, IMG submission 190354) | Nasutitermes corniger P3 segment gut microbial community from laboratory colony in Florida, USA - Nc150 P3 (SPAdes) (version 2) | ecosystem: Host-associated > Arthropoda: Insects >...
AAATGTTCGGATGTATAAACAGCTGGGAAGAACAACCAAATGGAGATATTATGGCTAATTTGCCTTCTATAGAAGATTTGCTCGCCGCTGGCTCGCACTTTGGGCACCAAACCAGACGCTGGAACCCCAAAATGAAACCCTACATTTTAACCGAAAAAAACAGCATCCACGTGCTGAATTTGGAAAAAACCAGGCAGCTTTTAGATACTGCTGGTCAGGCTATAGCCAGAATTTCTGGCAATAACCGCACTGTTCTTTTCGTTGGCACCAAACCCACCGCCCAAAAAGCCGTGCAAGACGCAGCTGCAAAATGCAACCATTTTTACGTCACAAACCGCTGGCTTGGCGGAATGCTAACCAATTTCCAAACCGTGCGCAAATCAATTAAGCAGATAGATAAAATAGACGATATGGAAAATCAGGGCATTTTCAGGCAAATGAGCAAAAAAGAGGTTTTAGACAAAAACCGCGAGCGCTCAAAGCTTTTGAATGTTTTTGGCGGTATTAGAGAGATGAGCCAGTTGCCCGGCGTTGTTGTTATAACCGATTTGAACCACGAACATATTGCCGTTTCCGAGGCTCGCCGCCTACGCATACCCATAATCGGGATTTGCGACACAAATGTAAACCCAGAACTTGTTCAATACCCAATTCCCGCAAACGATGACGCTCTGCGTTCCGTTGTGCTTATTGTGGATTATTTGGCGGCAAATGTTGTTCCGCGCCAAAATCCTTCGTTTAATTCACCAAACAACAAAGAAAAGACCGCAGAAAAAGCGGCTGAGGAGAAAGCATAATGGCAGCTATAACCGCATCTATGGTAAATACCCTGCGCGAAAAAACAGGCGTTGGTATGATGAAATGCAAAGCAGCTCTAACGGCTTGCGATGGAGACCTTGAAAAAGCCGTTGAGTACCTGCGCAAGCAAGGTGCAGATGTGGCATTGAAACGCGCAGACAAAGACGCAAAAGAAGGTTCCGTGTTTGTTGGCAGCACCGAAACCAAAGCTTATGCCTTTGTGCTAACTTGCGAAACAGATTTTGTTGCCAAAGGCGAAGATTTCATAAAACTAGGCTCTGATATTGCCGAAGCCATTAAAGCTAGCAATGCCAGCACAAAAGAAGAAGTACTGGCTTTGCCAGTTGGCTCAATTACCGTTAAGGGTCGCATAGATGAGGTACTCGCAAAAATAGGCGAGAAAATTGAAATCAGCAAATTTGCCATTTTGCCAATTGGCGCAAACGAAGCAGTTGCCTATTATTCTCACAGCGATGCTCACAGCGTTGGCAAAATAGGCACAGTTGTAAAGCTCGCTTATGAAGGTACTCCAAATGGTGGCAAAGAAGCCGTTCAAGCCGTAGCAAAAACCTTTGCCTTGCACGTAACAATGTCAAACCCAGTAGCACTTACAGAAAGCGATTTGCAGCCAGAACTTATTGAAAAGGAAAAAGGAATCGCTCTTGAGCAGGTTAAAAACGAAGGCAAAACCAAAGCTGAATTTTTAGACCGTGCTGTGGAAGGTCGCCTTAAAAAAGCCTTAAAGCAACTCTGCCTTTTAGAACAGGCGTTTTACAACGATGACAAAAAAACCGTTTCTAACATTTTGGCAGAAGAGCAAAAGAAACTTGGCCTTTCAAGCCTTTCGGTTGCTCAGTTCATAAGGTTTGAAAAAGGCGGTTAATTATTTTCTGGCGGTTTTAATTTCATTGACTCTGCTGCTGAAGGTCTGCTATATCTTGCCATTGTTCAGCAGTGTAGTCAACAGGCTCCCAATCAAATTCTGGAGGCAATGTCATTTCTTCAAATTCGGAACTTTCTCCCGTTTCATCGTACTCCTCTTCCAAATGCAACATTTTTTCGGGATCTTTTTCCGACAAATACTCATGATATTCAAGCCATTTTTCTTTCCATTTCAAAAAACTTGAATTGACATTGTCCAAGTTATCAAAATTTTCAAGACGCGGCACAATGAAGCGGTCAATAGCCTCAGTCATAAGCTTGCTTTTTTTCCACTGAAAGTGCCCCAACACATCATCAATTGAGTTTATTGCAAGCAGCAAATCCTTATCTTTTTTAATGTTCTCATTTACGCTGTCCTCAAATCGCTCCATGCCAATCAATTGCATAGCTATGACCATTTCTGATTTTTGTTTTCTTGCCATAAGCACAAAAGCTCCTTTTAAAGTATGCAATAAATATAGAAAACTATAAATGGCACTTACTATATTATCGCCATTATGCTCCTAGATGGCAAAGCTCTTGCTGCTCAAATAGAACAGGAACTCAAAAGCAGGGTTCAGGCGGTTATTCAAAAAATGGGCGGCAAAGTACCCGTTCTCGCCACTATTTTGGTTGGAGACGACCCTTCTAGCGCAACTTATGTTAAAATGAAGGGCAATGCCTGCAAAAGGGTTGGTTTGGAAAGCCTGCCAGTATTGCTACCAGCCTCTACTACCACAGAGGAATTGCTTGGCAAAATAAAAGAACTCAACGAAAATCCCCTTGTACGCGGAATTCTGCTGCAACATCCAGTTCCAAAGCAAATAAATGAGCGAAAATGCTTTGATGCAATTTCGATAGACAAAGACGTGGATGGAGTAAGCTCCCTAGGCTTTGGGCTTATGAGCATGGGAGAAAAGGTTTATGGCTCTGCAACCCCCAAAGGCATAATGAATCTTTTGGAGCATTATAAAATTCCTTTGGAAGGCAAACACGCCGTTGTGGTTGGGCGCAGTGCGATTTTGGGCAAGCCTATGGCAGCGATGCTCTTAAACAAAAACTGCACGGTTACAATTTGCCACAGCAAAACTCAAAATTTGCCGCACATAATAGGGCAAGCAGATATTGTGGTTGGCGCGGTTGGAATCCCGGAATTCATAAAAACCGAGTGGCTGAAAAACGGCACGGTAGCCATCGATGCAGGCTACCATAACGGCGGAATAGGCGATATTCAAAAAGAGGGATTAAGTTCTGTATGCTCTGCCTACACACCCGTGCCTGGAGGCGTTGGACCGATGACTATAGCAACGCTGATTAGGCAAACCGTTGAAGCGAGTGAGAAGGTTTTCTAAATTTCACAAATGTTAAATCTCGGTACTCCTTTAAAGGCAAACGCAAAAAAAGCCCTTATGCTCGGTTCGGGCGAGCTGGGCAAGGAAGTTATAATTGAACTTCAAAGGCTAGGCGTAGAGACCATAGCCTGCGACTCTTATGAAAATGCTCCGGCAATGCAGGTTGCACATCGCAGCCATACTTTCTCTATGCTGGACGGCAATGCCTTGCGCAAAGTTATAGAGCAGGAAAAACCGGATTACATAATTCCGGAAGTTGAAGCCATTGCAACCGATACTCTTTTGGAATTGGAAAAAGAGGGCTATAATGTAATTCCAACTGCAAAGGCTACAAAGCTGACGATGAACAGAGAGGGTATTCGCCGCCTTGCCGCAGAGGAACTCAAATTAAAAACAAGTGCGTATAAATTTGCGGAGACAAAAGAAGAATTTTTAGCGGCTATAAAGGAAATAGGAATTCCGTGCGTTGTGAAACCCATAATGAGTTCAAGCGGGCGCGGGCAGAGCACGGTTAAAACAGAAGCGGACATTGAACACGCTTGGGATTATTCGCAGAGAGGCGGCAGAACCGGCAGCGGCAAGGTTATAGTTGAAGGTTTTGTCCCTTTTGATTACGAGATAACGCTTTTAACCGTTCGCCACGTGAAAGGCACATCTTTTTGCGCACCCATAGGACACGTGCAAATTGAAGGCGATTATCGCTGGAGCTGGCAACCGCAAGATATGAGCAAAAAAGCCCTGGAAGAATCGGAGCGCATTGCAAAAACAGTTACAGATGCCTTGGGTGGCTACGGGATTTTTGGAGTTGAGCTTTTCATAAAAGGAGACGAAGTCTTTTTCTCCGAAGTTTCGCCCCGCCCACACGACACAGGAATGGTAACTTTGATTTCCCAAGACTTGAGCGAATTTGCCCTGCACGCGAGAGCAATTTTAGGGCTTCCAATTCCAAACATAAAACAGCACGGACCAAGTGCCTCCGTTGCCTTGCGAGTAGATGGCAAAAGCGATTTAATCTCCTATTCAGGTTTAGAAGAAGCATTGAGCGAACCAGACACCTCGCTTCGCCTTTTTGGCAAACCCAGCATCAATGGGCATCGCAGGTTGGGCGTGGTTTTGGCAAGGGGGGCAAACGTAAATGAAGCCATTGAAAAAGCCAAAAACGCAGCGAGCAAAATTAAAGTGGAATTTAGTTAATCGGCATTTACTATATTCTCCCCATAACCCTGGAGAACTAGGCTAATGGTAAGTCAGCGGTCTTGAAAACCGCCGCCGTAAGGCTTGGGGGTTCGAGTCCCTCGTTCTCCGCTAAATGCGTATAACAGCAGGCGATTTGCGGGGGCGTGCTTTGCCGCCCATAAAAGACAAAAGTGTTCGCCCCACATCTTCAAAAACCAGAGAAGCCCTTTTCAACATTATTGGCTCTGTTGATGGTTTCAATGTTTTGGATTTATATGCTGGAACAGGTGCCGTGGGTTTTGAAGCCATATCAAGAGGTGCAAGCTCTGCCGCAATGGTGGAAATTTCAAGCAACCTTCTGCAAGCGATAAAAGAAACCGCAGAGAAATGGAAAATCACAGAAAAAGTTATATGCCTCAGAAACGATGTTTTGCGCTTTGCCGCACAAAATTCACAGTCCACAGAAAAATACGATTTAATTTTCGCAGACCCACCATTCAACAAAGAATATCCCGACCTCAGAATCTTTTTGCCAAAATTAAATGAAGGCGGTTTTGCCGTTTTTGAAGTTCCCTCTAGGGCAATGCCAGCTTGGGCAGGCGAGGCTAAAAAGGTGAGAAGCTATGGGGAGTCTAGCTTGCTGATTTTCTAATCCTCTTTACACTCGCATTTATCGCCCTCGCACTCGGTTTCAAGCGTACAGTGATTAATGCCAAAGTGCAAGGCTTCGTGGCGAATTTCGTCTTTGATTTTTGGAATGTCGCCGAGGGATATTTCATTTTTTAGAACTATATGCGCGGTTAATGCGGTTTGCGTTGTGGAGAGTGCCCATATATGCAAATGATGAACGCTTTTAACGCCCTCTACCTTTGCTATTTCTTCGGTAACTTCTGCAAAATCTATATTGTATGGCACACCGTCCATACTAATTCTCAGAGTTTGCTTTAATAGCACCCAAGTGCTTATGAAAATTACAACTGCAACTAAAATGCTAACCGCGCTGTCTATCCAGTAAAAACCCGATAACATTATTATGGCACCGGAAATCACCACGCCAATAGACACAAGAGCATCTGCCATCAAGTGCAGATATGCACCCTTTACATTCAAATCATCGTCCTTGCTCTTGAAAAACAGCATCGCGGTAAAACCGTTTATAAAAATGCCTATGCCCGCCGTGATCATAACAACCTTTCCATTTATTTCCACAGGCGATGATATTCTCTCAATAGCCTCATAAACTATGGCAGCTATTGCGAACATAAGAATAAGTGCATTTGCAAGCGCAGCTAAAATAGTCGCTTTTTTGTAACCGTAGGTGTATTTTGGAGTGGGTTTTGCAAGGGCTAGGCGAAATGCCAAAAGTGCAATCACAAGGCTTGCCGTATCTGCCAGATTGTGACCCGCATCTGCTAAAATTGCGAGCGAACCGCCCACATAACCAACTATGGCTTCTGCCACAGTAAAAGTTATATTTAACGCAATGCCCCATACAAAGGCTTTTCGCACATTTTGAACATCAAAATGCGAGTGGTCGTGGTGGCTATGGTCGTGGCTGTGATTACCTGGCATTTAAATAGTCCAATACTTTTTGAGTTAAATCGTTCTCGTTTTTCCAAAAAAGCACCGCTCCGGTGGCTCTGTCCAAAACGTAATCATAGCCTTCGCTCAGGGCTATTTCTGTTATGGCTTTTTTTATCAAGGCTATTATGGGAGCACTTACTTTTTCGTTTTCGGTTAAAAGCTCGCCGTTTCTGCCATAGATTTTTTCAATGAATTTTTTAAGTTCTGTGTCTTTGCGGGCATATTCCGCCTCCAGTTCCCTTTTATGCTCATCGGAAATCATAAGGCTTTGCTTTTCCAGCCTTTCTTTCACATAACCCAGCTCTTTTTGGAGCAAATTAGCCTGCTGTTCCCACTTTGCAACCTGCCTGTCATACTCTTCCTGCGCTTTTCTTGTGCCCTTGTAACCCTCAAATATAAGCTTTGAATCCACGTGAGCAATGCGCATTCCGTCTGCTGCTGTAACTAAAGAAGCAGATAATAATAGAAAAAACAGGAATTTTCGGGGTAAAGTCATAGGGGGAATGTAGAAAATTTAGACCCCCCCTTGACAACCCGATGATTTTTTTCTATATTTTAGCCAAAGCTTTAACCTAGAGAGGATCCTCAAATGAATAAAATTGCTAAAATAGCGATTGTTGCTTCAATAGCCCTTGCTTTCACAGCTTGCGGTGAAGACAAAAAGAAAGCCGAAGCCGAGAAGGCCGCCGCTGAAAAAGCCGCCATCGAAGCCGCCAACGCAGAAGCTGCCAAATTAGCCGCCGATGCAGAAGCTGAAAGGCTAGCCGCCGAGCAGAAAGTCAAAGACTCCATAGCCGCTGCAGAAGAGGCAAAAAGAGTTGAAGACTCCATAGCTGCCGCCGCTGCTGCGAAGAAACCAGCAAAAGCCGCTAAAGCTCCTGCCGCCGCCGCTGTACCAGCACCTGTAGCTGAGCCAGTCAAGGCTTCTGAAGCTACACAAGAAAAAGCTGCTGGCAAACTGTCAAGATTGAAAAAATAAACAACAAATTCTTATTTTTTGTTAAAACCTGCACGTTCGTGCGGGTTTTTTTTATTAAAAAAGCTAAAAAATACATTTATTCCTTGACAAATCCTTTGAAATTTTCTATATTTATACTTGAAAATTTTCAAAATAGGAGTTTCTTATGTTCACAATGAAAAAATTTGCCATTTTGGCAACAGTCGGTTTCATCGCTTTCACAACAATTTCTTGTAGTGATGACAAAGATGATTCAGATCCACAACCCACCCCGCTTGGCGAAGGCTGGACAAATAAAGGCTCTGCAAAGCTTGGCGGTGCTTCAAATGCCGATTTGGGTTCATTCTTGGATGTTGACGCCATTAAGGTCTATAAATCCAGTGAGGCTGCTGCAGCTAAAAACGAGATAGACCTTGTATTTGACGGTTCTAACTTCCTAACACCAGAAGGTTGCGTTGCAACTAGCAATGCTCTTTGTGGAGAGAAGTTGGCTGGTTTCGATGAAGAAACAGCAGCCATCCTTATTGATGTATCAGCTATAAATGATATTACAGCAACGTCAACTCCTAATGATATTCAAGCTTATAATCTAGTTCATCAAGCTGAACTTGAGGCTAAAGTCGTTACTGCAGTGCAAGCTAAAGCAGGTGGAAAATTCCTTATGTTTACAACTAAGGACAATCTTGCTTTAGTCGTTGTTAACTCTGATCTTTCCACTACTTCTGTTACGCTTTCTCTTGGTACAATTCCTCTACCGGAATAATAACATAATTGTTTAACAGCATTGCCCCTCCCGTAAAAGGAGGGGTTTTTGTTTTTTTTCATAGCCTGTGGCGGAGGGTCATTTGTCCGTTTTGCAACCAAAAATTTGTTAATTGGAATTTAATTGCCCCGTTATCCTCTCATCTTCCTCGTGGTCATCGTGAGGGTCTAAATGTATAAGAACTTCCATAATTTCCAAATCAGAAGCTAGAAAAGAATCTCTAACTTTGTTGCCGATGAGGTGTGCGTTGTGCAAAGAAATGCTTGGCGTTAAAACTATGTGCATATCCACGCATAATAAACCGCCGGAATAGCGAGTGCGCAAATTGTGAACGCTTTTAACTTCGGGAATAGCCAAAGCCATATTCATAAGCCTATCGTCTATTTCTTTTGATGCTCCTCTGTCTATAATTTCTGAAATTCCGGGCCAGGCAATTTTAAAAGCTGCCTGCAAAATAAATATAGATACAAATATGGCGCCTACTGCATCCAAAAAGAACCACTGCGGAAGAGCAAAAGAAACCAAAACCGCCACAAGCACAGGAATTGAACTAATTGCATCTGAACGATGATGCCACGCATTCGCAATGGTGGCAGAACTTTTAACACGTTTACCCACGCTCAACGTATAGCGATACAGCCATTCTTTTACAACTATTGAAACAACTGCCATTACAGCGGCAACAAAAGTTGGCAAACTGGAGTTGCGCTCACCGCTCAAGGATTTTATAGCATCCAAAGCTAAAAGCAAGCCAACCGAAGCCAACACCAATCCTATAGCTACGGATATAAGAGTTTCTATGCGGCGATGCCCGTAAGGGTGTTCTATGTCTGGCGGCTGATTCCAAAAATGCGAACCTATGAGAATTGCAATATCTGTGCTTAAATCCGATAAACTGTGAATGGCATCGGCAACCAAAGCGCGTGAATTGCCAAAAATCCCAGCAATAAACTTAGATATGGTGAGAAATATATTAACACCCATACCCAGCAAAGTTACTTTGCGAACCTCCGTAGCATTGTCTTCTATAGCCTTGTGCAGAACAGACATGGTGGTAATATAGTAAAAAGCTGATTTACTTTTCTACATTTAAACAATGAAACTTTCATGGAAATTTTTAATTGTTTTGGTAATTATTTGCATAGCAGGAGGGGCTTTTTATTTTTATAAGCAAAAAAATTCAAAAAATAGCGCGAGTTTGGAAACTGTTTATCCAACTATAGGAAATATTGTTCAAACCATAACTGCAACAGGCCGTTTGCAGCCCATAGATCAGGTGGATGTTGGCACGGAAGTTTCTGGCACGGTTAGCAAAATTTATGCGGATTTCAATCAGCAGGTTGAAAAGGGGCAGGTGCTTTTGCAAATAGACCCGCTAAAAGCAAAGGCAAGAGTTCAGCAAACAAGAGCTGCTTATAGATCTGCGGAAAATGAAAGGCAATATCAAAAGCGAATTTACGAAAGAACATTGGAACTTTTTGAAAAAGGCTCCATTGCAAAAACCGAATTGGAAACAGCAGAATACAGATATGTAAATGCGCAGAACAGCTTGATAAATGCAAAGAGCAATTTGGAGCAGGCAGAGCTTGACTTGGACAACTGCACAATAAAAAGCCCCATAGACGGTATAGTTTTGAGCAGGGCAGTGGAAGCCGGTCAAACCGTGGCAGCCTCGCTTTCTGCACCTACCCTATTCACACTCGCTAGAGACTTAACCCAAATGGAGGTTAAAGCCGATGTTGATGAAGCTGATATTGGAATGGTAAAAATGGGGCAGAAAGTTGAGTTTTCTGTTGATGCTTTTCCAAGTTATAAATTCACAGGAGAGATACAAGAGGTTAGGCTTTCGCCCAATATTTTTTCAAATGTTGTGACCTATACCGTTATTATAAAAGCAAACAATCCAGAGCAAAAACTTTTACCTGGCATGACCGCAAACTGCAATATAATAGTTGAAGAGGCTTTGCAAGTTCTAACCATTCCGCTCCGCGCCCTGCAATTCAAGCCAGATGAAAATACACCCGGATATGTGCCATCACCTGGCGGGGAAGTTCCTCCTTTTGGTGGTGGTCGTGACGGCGGTGGCAAACGCATGGGAAATCAAAACAAAAACAGAATATGGGTGCTGGGCACCGATGGTTCTTTGGGTATGAAGCGGGTTAGCCTTGGTCTTTCTGACGGAGCAAAAATCCAAGTGCTGGAAGGTGTGGATGCTGCCACTTCCATTGTCATTGGTGTGCTAATTGCAAGCGAAAAAAACAGTCAAGCAACAAACAACCCTTTTATGCCGCAGCGGAATACAAAGAGTGGTGGTGCAATGAAGATGAGGTAATCTAGCCAGCCGCATTCGCCGCGCCATACAAACTAATGGAATAATCCTTTATCAAATAAACTGGTGTTTGCATCAAAAGCGGCTTTATGTTTTTGTTATAAGCCATTTCGTAATATTTCATAAATAGATTATCGCCAACGAGCCAGCGAAGTTCTTTTTGCGCAACCCCACCTGCCAAATACAAACCTCCAAAAGGCAAAAGAAGCGTGGAAATATCGCCTGCGTAGCGAGCCAGCATTTTAACGAATAAACGGAGCATAGAAGCAGCAACAGGGTCTGAGTCCGAAAGTCTGGAAATTAACTTGGGTCTGCCGGTTGGTTTTGCTTTTTCAATTTCTGCCCACGCATCGCTTTTTGGTAGTCCTTTTGTGTCCCTATGCCATTCATAAAGATTCTGAATTCCAGTGCCGGAAACCAGCACCTCTACATCGGGAACTTCGCCGAGCCGCTTTACCATATAATCTCTAAAAGACTGGCTTTCTTCATCAAAGGGAGCAAAAGTTAAATGCCCGCCCTCAGAGGAATTGGGAATGTAGCTTGTGCCAGTCCAGGCTAAATATCCCGCGCCCAAACCGGTTCCGGGACCAATCACTGCTTTGGTTGCCTTGCGAGGCTCGCAGATAGAGCCGTCTGTGTGCTTAAAAGCAAAAATCTGCTCTGGATTATTAACATCTAAAGTTGGTATGCCGTAGCTTATGCCCAGAAAGTCGTTGATTACGCTTATATCTACGCCTAATTCCTTTGAAAGTTCGTTGCCATCTATATTCCAGCTCAAGTTTGTCATTTTGCACACGTTTTGCGCAACAGGTCCGGCCGCGCACACACAGCCTTTGCTTGCTACCAAATCTGCTCTCTCTTGCTTTGCCGCGCTGAAAAGCTCCTTTATAGGTTCGGCAAGCCCATCAATTTCGCCAGATGGGAAAACAGCCTCCACCACAATGGTGAGTTTTTCGCCTTTTTTGCCTACCAATGCTAAATTTGTATTGGTTCCGCCAATATCACCAGCTAAAACCAGACGCTCAAAAGCGGCATCCTTGTTCTGCCATTTGAGTTTCATTTTGTCTTTGCAGTTTGTTTTTTCAGTCATAAAAACCTCTACTAGCAAGAAATGTAGAAAATTTTGGGAATGATAACTATATTTTCTAAATTTGTTTGATATGAAATTACTCCACTCCATGACCTTCCGAATAATTCTGCTATCAGTGACGGGTGTTTTATTGACCGTTATTGCCCTCATCGTTTCTGTGATTCTTTCGCAAAGCAAAACAGAGGAGATAGTTTTGCACAACAGAACCCAGATAG
>Ga0268262_10006499_pt1 | contig 11186 bp, 6 predicted proteins | sample TergutNc150P3_FD_190354 | JGI IMG/M metagenome (GOLD analysis project Ga0268262, IMG submission 190354) | Nasutitermes corniger P3 segment gut microbial community from laboratory colony in Florida, USA - Nc150 P3 (SPAdes) (version 2) | ecosystem: Host-associated > Arthropoda: Insects > Digestive...
CATACCTTGATTTGTGGGAAGAAGGGAAATTGGAATTTCAACGGGGCTTGCGGATTGTGCGGGAAGGCGGGCAGTATATTTCGCCGAAAGTTCAAAAACTAATTGATCATCGCGATGAATGGCCGGACACCAAAAGTAAAACGACCAGACGGCAGAAGGAATGCCTTGTCATGCTGTGCAACGGGTGTAGTATCGAGCAAATGTGTGAAATACTGAATATATCCAAAAAAACTGTTTATAACCACCTGAACAGTTTATACTGCGCCTTCCATGTGCGCAGCCGTGCGGAGATGATTGCGCTTGCATGTGAGATGGAACTGGTAACTCCCAGAGATTTTCATTTATACAACAAGAAAAAAGAACGCTTACCGCTTCCTGAATGGGCACGGAAAAGCAACAGGTTTTATTTTGATTGATGAAATTTTGTGCCTCTCATGACGGACTATTTGATTTATGAATACGATAGCGAGGACACCATGTTCGGTATATCCCATTCATCAGTATTCCTGGACGAAGCAGTACGCAAAAATATTAGTCTTTCCAATATAAATAACAACGAATATATGAAACTTGATTTTAGTTGAGAAGTGTCAGACGCTGTGTAATGGTAATTGACCTCTAACGCGACTTATAAAGAAATTATGACTTTTTTGTTATATTCAAGCAATGTAGAATAAAGTTTTTCTAATATTTTATCTTTATTATTGGATAATTGGCATTCCCAAATTATTATATAATTCCACCCGGCTTTCTTTAATTTTCTATAATTTCTTTTGTCCCGCATTTTATTTTTTGACAATTTATCATACCAAAATTCAGCATTAGTAGAAGGTAATACAAACTTTTTACATCCATGCATATGCCAAAAACAACCATTAACAAAAATAACAATACGGAGCCTTGGTAAGACTATATCAGGTTTACCGGGTAAGTCTTTTCTTTGTAGTCTGTATCTGAACCCTCTGCCCCATAAAAATTTTCTTACAATCAGTTCAGGCTTGGTATTTTTCGAACGTATTCTGGACATATTATAATGTCTTTGTTCATTTGTAAGTACATCCATGATTAAGCAACGATTTAATGTTTGATTAAACCAGAAAAATAACCCATTTGCCGATCATCTATTGTTCCAACCAACAAAGCACGGTCTAAAAAACGGTTTCCGTTCTCACAACAGGTTTCTGGTAATAAGGCACAATTATGACAAGCGGCTAAATTGCAATTGTCAGGTCCTTGTCCTGATGATTGAATACACACAGGATCGGAAGAACACCAGAAAGCATTTTCTATTGCCATTAATATTGCAGGTTCAATAATGCCCGGTTTTCCCTGACGAACAAGACCACCCATTGAACCTTCAGAATCACCGGATGCAGTATACAATAAAACACCGCACATATTGTAGCTGTCATCTGTCTTCCCGCAGTAAATACGTTCCCGAATTGCAGAACTTCCATAACCACAATTGAAACTTAATTGATTGATTAATAAATGGGCAAATGTATGAATCATTACAAATTTAACATTTAGTGTAATTTCAGTTGTATTTTTCATTTTTTTGAATGAATTTTCAAGTTTTTTAATTCTTTCTTGAACATCAGTTTTCATATACCATTCTTCCAGATATGATTCATTAAAATTAAAAAAGATTCCTTCTCCAAAAACCTGAATCGCCGGAAGCCAATTATCAGTTCCAAGCCGGAGTTCCTTTTTCTTGTCAGATATTGATTTTTCATCAGGCTGAAGACGCGAGAAACCAACTAATGCACGAGTCTCTTTCAATTTATGCACAAGGGAAATACTATTAAAATATTTTGAGATATTAGGACTAAAAACAGAAATATCACAAAACAATGAATGAAAATCATTTTCATCACTTCCACTTGATTTATTAAGAACATTATATTCAGCTATTCTGAATTCATCCTCAGATATTTCCTCTGTTACTTCTGTATATAGTTTAGTGTTTTCATCAATAGCAACAATAGCTTTATATAAAGCTTCTGCATCAACATGTTTATCGGCAGCAAACATGGCGATTATATTCTTATCAAATATACCATCTGTTCTTTGACTCTTTATTATTGGATAAAGTTTATCAGCAATATTTTGCAATCGTTTGGCTGACTCATCTGCTTCAATTGGAATATAAATAGAACTCCTTATATCAGCAAACCAGACATTTGTCCCACCTCGTTGTACTACTTTAACGTCAGTTCTTCCACAAGGATGATCGTGGTCTTCTTCAATTCCAAGCCAGGGTTTTGCCCCCTTGCATTTATAGCCAATCTTAGCCAATGCGCCTTCTGCTGTTGCTCCTTGCAGACTTCGTTTCGCACCACAAGTACATTCATAAAAAACCCCAGTTAATGCTGCTGATTTACCACCTGTACTTCTTCGTATCCTGCATGTTTTTGGATTATATGGATAATTCTTATCTGAATGAACCCATTCAATTATCGGGAAATCATCAACGTGTCCTTCAGGACAAATAACAATAAATCTTTCAGGTATCATTTTTCTCGGATATTTAAATTTTGAACAATCTCTCCCATGTGGCCATTTATATTGATCGCACTTTTCCTGTTGGGAAAAATAACCAGCCTTTGACATTGAACCGCAATTTGGACAGTAATGCCACCGTGGAAACCTTACAGCGGGAATTTTCAGGCATGAATTAATTTTACCTGAAGACGGGTCGTGAAAATCAGGTGGATACCGTAATTCATCTACACCAAGCCGTTTTTCAAGTCTTATATCCCTGATGATAAAGTCATCTTTATTTTCGCCAAATTCCCATCTGTCCAATCCGGCAATCATGAGGGATTCATCGCCTGGAAACGGTACGATTGCGCCTACACCCCATGGACTTATCAATTGAGATTGTCTTACAGGTTTCTTAGGATATATCATTATAACCTTCCTCTGCTGAATAGCCATTTGGTAATACAAATATTTCACATGGTAAATCTACATTACGCATTGACATCGGGGTTTCAAAACCTCTGCCTTCCCAATTGGCATTTGGTTTTGTTCCGGCAGGGTACATTAACGGAACGGGTTCTTTAGCCTTAAAATCATGATAGTATTGTGGTTTATTGTTTTTCCATTTTTCAAATATCAAAACAATATTCCTCAATGTATTTTCATATTCTGATTCATCAATTTTGGATACCCTTTTTCCTATGATATTTATCAATTTCTGAATTTCTTCCGGTTGAGGAATAATTGGTGGATCATCATAAGAATTTTTGTCTCCCAAAAGCCTGATTAGACCAAAAATAATCGCATGCAGGGCTCTTTTTCTCAATGGAGATGAAAACGGTGTAACACTCGTGGGTTCAACAAATGAATAAATCTTTGAATGATAAGATTTGAAATGTTCATAATGTGAACGATCTCGTGGTTTCCCTGGATTATAAACCGTAAAAATAATACCAGGGGCACTCCTCTTTCTTCCAACCCTGCTGGTTGCCTGTATATATTCAGCAGAAGTTTTTGGCTGGCCGGCAACGGTCATTAAGCCTAACCTGGATATATCAACCCCTACTGAAATCATATTTGTTGCAAGACATATGTCAATCGGAACATCATTATCTGTCTTTTTTGGATATGTAACAGCAAGACTTTGCAAACTGGAAGTAATTTTATCACTTTTTATTCTGCTGGTTAATTCTTCTACATGGTATATATAACGTCTGTTTTCTCTGTAACCTTCTTTTTTATCTTCGTAGCGTCGCTTATAGATTGTATGCAGGTATTCAGTTATATCCGCATTTATCCAGGTTGCTGCCTGCCCAAGTTCTCTCAAACTGTTATAATATCCCAAATTTGTCCAATAAGGATCTCTTTCTTCTTCATTTTTTACTACTAATGCCTTTGCAGCATATAACAGAGTCGCATATAGTCTTATATTTGTAGTTGCATGTGATGAAGCAGCGGGAGCAAAAACACCAACATAAATTCTTCCGACAGCATTTTTGTCTGTATATGCAAAAAAAGACTCCCCCGCATCAATACCGGGCGGAGGAAATTGTATGACATTTTCTTTCCCGCAACAATACAAGGCATGGCATTGTTCCTTTGCCCTGCTTATTGTCGCTGTTGATGCTATGATTTTTGGTACTATTTCTCTTCCTTCAGTTTCACGTATACACAAAGTATTTATCATTGTTTCATAATGCCCGACCATAGAACCCAAAGGACCGGATATAAGATGCAATTCATCCTGAATGATTAATTCCGGGGGAGACATTTTTTTACCGTCATTTATGCCAAATAATCTTTGGGCTTTAGGCCAGTATGGAAGCATTGCAAATTTATCTACTGTACCAATAATCAGTGTTGATGGATTCTCATATATTGCTTCATCAATTACATCAAGTGGAAGAATAAAATCATTCCTGCTGAAATCACAGTCTTCATTGTCACATTGAAATATGATTTTTTTCTTTTTGCCATTAACAGATTTTTTGTATCCTTTTATAAAATCAGTTTTGTTTTTTGTATTAATAATACCCATTTGTGCCCCGCACCACGGGCATTTCAAAATACCAAATGGATTATCTGTGGTACTCCCCCTGTACATTTTGTCAAATTCCTTTACCGCATCTTCCATGTAATTCGGTGTTGTTGCACCACCTACCCAGAGCCCAATTGTTATGCGATTTTTCCCCAGTTCAAATTCTTTTTCTTTTCTTATAATTTCACAGGCACATATCATTGAGGAAGCACGTTCATATTGCTGGGCTGTAAGCAATCTTAATGTGTAACGCATTATTATCGCAGTACCTGTATCATCTTTATTTTTTAATCTCCGAAGGAAAATAGTAAATGCAGACAAGCCCAAATATGCTTCAGTTTTACCTCCTCCTGTGGGAAACCAGATTAATTCAACCTGTTTTCTTTCATTGCTGTATGGATTATTTATGGATTCAATATTGATCAGAATAAAAGCAATCTGAAATGGACGCCATACCCCATATTCCTGATTTTCCATATCATACCATGTCGCTGGATCCAAAATATCAGGCATTTTTTCATATTGTCTGTCCAACCTGATATTATTGTCTGAATCTGCCTCCCATAATTGCAATGGCATCTTGTAATGTAATTGTTGAAGCAGCATAGCCCTGTTCATGTATGAAAATGCCTTCCGGGTATTCTCATCTGTTTCGAGTATTCTAATTCCATTCAACATTCTTTGATGGCATTTCCTGCATTTCTCAATGTTATCTCCGGCAATTTTAATGAATTCAGCAGGAAGTCCCTTCGCTACTGTCTCTGTTTCAATAATCCATTTTTGATATTGTTCACATAATAATTTCAGGCTCCTTTTTGAATATTCAAAATTACCATAATCACTCATATCCAGCATTTTAAGTTCCAGATTATCCAATTTATTCGGGAATATTGGCTTTATCTCATAAGACGGAATAATCGAACTTTTTATTGTCTTAACAACTTCATCGTCCTTCCAATCAGCAGAACAACCATGCCCTATAGCATAATTCTTTATTTTCCGGTATAATAACTTATTGGACAGGTAATCTTCGTCTTCCAATTCAGAATTCGAATATTCAGGCATGGAACCGAAACCAAGAATTGAATTGAGTTCGATTTCAACCTGAAAATAACAATCTGATTCCTTTGGAGACTGTAGCCCATAATCTATTTCTTTTGAATTCTCCAATGTGAAGGTATAAACTGAAAATGAACTATTCTTGTCAGTATATCTGTATGTGATACAAAATCTAAGATGTGTTTCGATATTATTATTTTTTACAGCAACCCGTTTTAATGGTTCTTTGTCTGATGGAAAATCCAAATAATCAGAATTATTATTCCAGAATATCGGTATGCGTTTATATGTCTTTTCTGATTTTTCGTATTGCCCTGCATTCACTTTTATTGAAATTTTATCATTGCGGTAAACTGCCGCAGTAATGCTGATTGCTGATTGCTTGTATGCATTTGATAAATTTATCAATTCTTCAGCTTCTTCAAGCATTTCTTTTGTTGAATACCCGTCTGTGATTGATGCTTCACTGCCTTCTATATCCGTGTTATCATCACTGTCATGCTCTTTCTGCTCATCGTCATTCTCATAATTTATGTTTAAGCCATGAGGATACAGTATTCCTGCGGAGTATCTTATCAGAGGATTGTCAGAGGTCAGTATTTCCTCCCCGTTTTCCTGTTTCATATCTTCTTCGGGCAACGGATCGGGACCAATAAACTCTTTTTTAATGATTTCTATTATTTGTTCTCGTCTTGTATCAGTCATTTCCAGCCGCCTTTAAGAGTAATTTTATCCTTTCTGCATGAGCAGCACCAGATTCAAAAATATATAATGCTGCCCTTGCACGACTCAATCCTACATATAATAACTTATTATCAGTATAAGATTCAACATCTGTCAGGATAACAATTGAATTCTCAAGTCCTTTATAAGACTGAATAGTACAAAATGACGGGCAATTATCTGGATTTTGGCTATAATTCAGGATCTTTCTTTTGCTTTTTCTCTTATCCGGGAAGAAAGAATAATTATTGTATCTGGCAAGATATGTTCTTTGTCCAGAAGTCTTTCAAGCAATAACTCAATCTTTTCCAATTGCTCATCGTCGTTTTTCCATATATAGTAATTTACAGGGAGACCATTTGCAGCCATTTTTGAATAATTCTGATTTGAGAATCCTGTTAAATTTTGTATTTCATTACATATTTGAGTAGTATTACGGCAGTTCAAAATTAATTTATAATTAACAAAAGAGGCTTTTTTTTCAATCATCTCCAACATTGATTCATAGGAAAGATCGGTGTAAAGAGATTGTCGTGAAAAATCACCAAATAAACTCCATTTTCCCCTGTCAAATCCTTTGATTAATATACTATCAAATATTTCTATATAATTATCATTAATCAAATCCTGTGACTCATCTATTATGATTTTATCAAGTCTTACAGGGCTTATATTTATTGCTTCAAGAAATAACAAAGGAATAATAGTATCCCAAAATTCCTTGCTTTGAAAATCATGCCTATCAATTTTTATGTTTGCATCTTTGATTATCTTTAACATAAAAGAATGAAATGTCCCTGTAAAATATGGCTGTCCATATTGGTTATTACGAAAGAAAAAATGTTTTAAATAATCTCCAAGTAAATTGTTAAAACAAACAAGTGCTGTATTCTCACTTCTGGAAAGAGAACGAATGGTATCTTCAATTGCAAGGATTGTCTTTCCGGTTCCTGCCGGCCCTTGTATTAAACAACGCGGATTGTCTTCAAGTGCATCCAGGCAACCGAATTGTTCATCTGTCAGTTTCTTTTGTGTAGTCTCAATTTCATTAATTTTCAATTGAAAAGGAACAGGTTTGTCAAAATCTCCACGTAAATATACAAAAATCTCCTTTATAGTTTTATTATCCGGTAATCGTTCTTCCGGAGAAATATTATTTTTATCAATTAATTGTTTTGAATAGTTCTTTGACAATCTTTTGATAAAGTCTTTCACATTACCATTATCATTTTTATCGAATACTTGCCACTTGTTAATGTCTATACTGTCATCCTCAAAAATAATATCAGGAAACATTACACCGTACCCGTAAAGTACCTTATTTATTTTACTTCCACTGCTGTTTTTTTTCTTCAGAACTTCCATTATACTGAATATGCCGGAGGCTGCCTGTTCAAATGGCCCCCTTGATTTTTTTGTTGTAGTACCATATTTGTCAGTATAATACCATTCACCTTCCTGTCTTTTTACTCTTCCCCCTTTGACTTCCAACGCAAAAATTCCTGTTTTTGGAGCCAAAACGAGAAAGTCAATCTCTCCGTAAATAAGGCTGACATGTTTTGAAATCCCTAAAGAATGTAAAACAATCCAGTCTTCTGTTTTTTCACTGTTTTTGAACCATTCAAATATCTTTTTTTCCGCATTGCTTTTTACATCCGGTGAAATATAAGGAGGTATCATCTGGGACATTTATTTTATCCTCCTGTATATCTTATTTTCATCAGGAATAAATCCTTTCGCCTTACAGTCTCCCAACCCTAAACTATATTCCATGAAAACTTCTCTTGTAGATCTGCCCTCTATATTATACTTATCTCTTGGAGATTCTGTCAGAAGTCTGTTTGTGTATATTATATCTACATCAATAGGCCCACCAATACTTATAACCTTCAGGATTTTGACTTTTCCCAATTCATCCAGTTGTAAGTCAATTGGATCCCAAATTTCATTTTTTCTTATTTCTGTTATTTTCGAAAGAGATTTTGCAATTCCATTTTTAAGTTTATTAGAAACTTCATTTCCGGCTTTTACATGCGCTTTACGAACGTGTTTACATATTTCCCATATTTCATCAATATTATTAATCAGGTAATTATCATTTAATGCAGCAGAAATATACAATAAATTTTCTTTGTCCTGTGGTGCAATAAAATCATCATCATCTACCCATGCTCTGAATGCTTGTATGCCAATATTCGCTCCCTCACTTATAATTTTTTCATATAACTCTTTAATTGAGCAAAATTTCCTTTTCTCATTTAACTTATTTTTCCATCTTGCTGATTTTTCCCTATATTCATTTTTACCCTCTTTTATTAAAATAGCATCAGCAAGTTCACGTATAAGACTTCTTTCTGTTTCTCGTATTACAATAAAGTCTCCTACCTGAATATCAGTTGTTATCTTTGATTTTGAATTATCTGAAATATTATTAATTATATCCGTTACGGTTATTATATTGCTAGATTTTTTATAAAATGAAAAATATCCGCTCACAAATGTAATGGGGATTGTTTCTACTGCCAAATTTCCCATATTCTGGGAATATTTTTTATATCTGTTTTCCCGGATAGATATTTCAACGTTATCTATATCCTCGTTTATTTCAATATCGTTGTTTTCTGTACTTTTATTTGTCTGGAACTCAATAGACGTAAATAATTTATCAAAATTACGCCTGCTTTCATTTTTTATAATTTCTTCCCATTCAGCAAGGTGATATTTTTTCCATTTTTCTTCAATTTTGTACAAAAGTATGTAAACATAAGATGCATTATTACTATAAATAATATTTTTCATCCTGTTTTTTCCAAGCCAGCCGCAGACTATAACTTCAGCATTAATATCTTGTGGATATGCAGAATATTCCTGAGGATACATTGTGTCTATTTTCTTTTTGACATCTGATTCTTCTAAAAATAAATTCCAATACGAATTATACGTATTTTTATCATCATTCTCTGGGATAATAATTACTATATTATCTGAGCTGGATGACTGTATCAATTCTTTGACCTTCTTTGTCTTTGCAAACAAATATGTTTCTTTCAATAATTCATATAAAACAGAAACAATTTCTTCAATATTTCCAATAATTTCTGTGGAAATGCTATATTTATATTTCATAAAACCATTTCTGATGTTATTTATTTTTGTCGAAATTATATCCTTGTATGAAGATGAAAAAACAATTATATTCCTTAATGATAAAATTGCTATTTCATATAACTGCCAGTATAAGTCAATAATATTTTGATTTGAATTCTCAATAACTTTTCTTATATTTATCATTGTCTTGACTATCATTGAAATATCATGGCTTTCACATAATTCATAATTTATTTTACAATTATGGCAATTAAATACTTTATAATCTATTACATTATCAGATTTTTCATTGATTAAGTCAGGAATTATGCTCTCTCTGTCCCATCTGAGTGTCTGAAATCCCCGATTTTCCAAATCAGTCATATTAAATGAATTAATTGTATCGGTTAGTATTATTATTGGTATATTAGTTTTTATATATTTATCCAGTGAAGGCAACTTTGTGTTCACAAGGTTATCACTATAATCAATAAATATTAAACTGGCATTTTCAACATGTTCTGAATGCAATTGATCAATATCATAATTAAAAAGTATTGCAGGCACACCATGAATTTGTCCCTTGTTTATAATATCAATGGTATTATCAATTTTTATTTTTCCAAATAATAATAAGTCCATAATATTAAGATTATCGAATTTTAAATCATAAGTAGTTTTTGCAAATTTATTCTCTGATGTGACATAAATAATGCTTTTTGTTTGGAATGATAAGTTTTGTTTAAGCATATTAATTATAGAAAACTTTTTATTTTCTATTGATAATCCACCGATATTATTTATTAATAATCCGGGATATTTTGAAAGTTTTCGTTTTGTTTCTGCTTTCTGAAAAGCCGGGAAATTACTTTTAAGAAATGAATTATTAATGTCGGCCCACTTTACCCATATTCTTTCTTTATTGCTTGAAATATATTCACAAACATAATTATCTATCTTTAATCTTTGTCCATTTTGAAGCGAATCAAAATCTTTGTTATTATCTGAATTACCTGATGAAATATTTGAAAAAGACTGGAATATTACGGTTAAAGAAGGTAAATATATCTTTTCAGGATATACAATGATGATTTTATTTATACCTTTTACCAAGGCATCTTCTATGAGTTTTAATGTAAGCTTTAGTATTTTTGGTAAATATACATTGACTGCATTTTCAGGAAATGATAACTGTATATTATCATAAGCTGAGTTGGATTTCAGTAAATTAGATGCAATCTCATTCCATGACAAAATAAACCTTCCTGATTATGATTACCATACTGAAAGCAAGCCATTGGCAATGCTTTCAGACAATAAAACCGGGACAGCATTTCCTATTTGTTGGAACGCTGATGTGCGGCTGGGAATACCGCTCTCTGATTCAAAATAATAATCGTCAGGAAACGTTTGTAATCGCGCCGCTTCCCTCGGAGTTATTGACCTGTTCTGTCTTATATCAGGGTGAATATAATAATGCCCGTCTTTTGATATATGGGCTACAACCGTATGGGCAAATTTCATATCACCCTCAACAACCTTAAAACGATCCGTAAAAGAATCACAATTATTATGCGTCTTTAACCGTTCAGGCAAATCATTATAGGAAAGTCGTTTATGACCATTATTCCAATAGTTTACGGCAATACGATAAATTTCCAAATCCTGTTCAGTATTTGGTCTTGATATATGCCATGTTATTGGAATAGAATCATTTTTGATTTTTGATTTATACAGGTATTCTCCTTTATAATCGAATGGTTTGCAGGGAGTTACCGTTCCTGACGCTGCTTGT
>Ga0268262_10006500_pt1 | contig 11185 bp, 9 predicted proteins | sample TergutNc150P3_FD_190354 | JGI IMG/M metagenome (GOLD analysis project Ga0268262, IMG submission 190354) | Nasutitermes corniger P3 segment gut microbial community from laboratory colony in Florida, USA - Nc150 P3 (SPAdes) (version 2) | ecosystem: Host-associated > Arthropoda: Insects > Digestive...
CTATTCTGTTGTTGAAAATCAAAATTCTAATAGGAGCATTTGTGAAATAATCTCTGTGTATAATTGCATTTGCAACCAATTCTTCAAAAACAATTTTTGGAATTTCTGGTATTCCAATGGAATTTACAGATTGCTCACCTTGAGAAGTTTTTGTGTTGTTGATTAAAAAAGAAATTGCACCCTTGAACTGCTCTTCCAGTTTTCCAAAAATATCCCTGCTATCCAAGTAATTTGTTTCTGCCACATCAATTCCGTTAAAAGCCACAGCCTTAATTATAAAACTAGGCAAAATAATTTGAGGTTGTACAGCAAATAACAAAACTCCGGCTAAATTAATGTTTTCGCCTTTCAACAGATAAATATTTTCCAAAAGTTTTTTAAACGGAATGTCTAAGTCGCCTGGAGCGTTTCCGTATTGTTCGGTAAAAAAGCTGCTGAAATAAAGAACATCTATATTTTTTTCACTTGTGTTTGGAATTAAGGTTTCATCTGCGTGAATTACAGCCGCGCTTTGGGCTAATCTTAAAATTTCTTCTCTTGAACTTGCCGGGCGTTTGTCTGCGCCGGTTTTTGTCCAAAAAATTCCGCTTTGGTCGGAATATGGCTTGCTAATTCCTTGTGGAACAGTTAGCACCAAAACCAAGCCGTTCGGAGTAGCTATATTTTCTGTAGTTGGATTTATAGCTGGGCGAACATTTTGAGAGCAAGCATTGGATATTAATTGATTCAGTCTTGAAATATCATTTAAATTCAAGCCACTTACTTCTCCATTGTCTTTAACGCCAATTAAAATTTGCCCGCCGTTTCCATTGCTAAAAGCCACTATTTCTGCTGCCAATTTGCTTGCATTTGTAAAATTTTCCTTAAATTGATGCCCAGAATCCTCGCCAGATTTAATAATGGTTTCTAATTCCGGAAGTTGCATAGGGAGTAATGTAGTAAATTTATGAGCTTCGCTTATAGGCTCAATTCATGGCATTCTATAAGTTATCTAGCAAGCAATTTTATATATTTTCACATAGATGATTAACGGAAAAAAAATAATAGTTGTTATGCCTGCCTATAACGCAGAGCAAACTTTAGAGCAAACCTATAAAGAAATACCGTTTGATATAGTTGATGACGTAATTTTAGTTGATGATTGTTCTAAAGATTTTACAACCGATATAGCAGAAAAACTAGGCATTAAACACATAATAAAGCATGAAAATAATAAAGGCTATGGCGGAAATCAAAAAACATGCTACAACAAAGCTCTGGAATTAAACGCAGATATTGTGATTATGCTACATCCAGATTACCAATACACACCAAAACTTATTCATTCAATGGCTTATATAATAGCAAACGGCCTTTATCCGGTGGCATTTGGTTGTAGAATTTTGGGACGCGGAGCAATAAAAGGCGGAATGCCGCTATATAAGTATATAAGCAACAGATTTTTGACTGTTTTTGAAAATATATTAACTGGGCAAAAACTCGGCGAATATCACACTGGATATAGAGCGTATTCTGCTGAGGTGTTAAAAGCTGTGAATTACAATAGATGCTCGGATAATTTTATTTTTGATAACGAGATAGTTGCTCAGATTTTTGGTAAAGGTTTTGATATAGCAGAAATAACCTGCCCAACAAAATATTTTAAAGAAGCTAGCTCTATAAACTTTAAGAATAGTACTATTTACGGTTTGAGCGTGTTAAGAGTTTCAATAAGATATTTTTTGCACAGAACCGGAATTTTAAAATATCGTTTGCTGGAAAATTAAAATGTTTAGTAAAATTCCTTTTAAACAGATTATACCTTATGGCTTAATAGGTTTATTCTGTTCAAGTTTGGATGCCAGTATATTTTCTGTTTTGCGTGAAAATGCTCTAAATCTTTATCTTGCAAATTTTATAAGCGTTAATATTGGCATATTCACTTCTTTTTGGTTGAATAGGCATTTTACCTTTAAGGTTAAAAATTTAATTTTAAAAAGAACTATAAAATTCTTTTGCGTGGACTATTGTGGGCTTGGGCTTTCGATGTTCATAATGTTCATTGGAACAACTCAATTTGGGCAAAAAGATATTCATGTAAAAATAGTTTCTATATTCTTTGTAGCAATTTTTCAATTTACACTGAATAAATTTGTGACTTTTAAACCTTCTACCGTGGGCTCATAATGAATATTAAAGTTAAGAAAATCTTGCGCGAACCTCTGTTTTATTTGTTCTTGTTATTTGCATTTACAACAGTTTGGCTTATTCCTCCTGAATTTTCAATAAGCAATGCAACATTAACAACCTATGATAATAGGCAGCGAGGAATAGCTATTCCATTTTTTGAGGATTTTTCTCATGGAGAGGTATTAAATATCGCTTTTGATTTGAACTTAAATAAAACTAATATATCTCTGCTTTACAATTTTATTCCCGATGATTGTATTGATGAAATGAAAATAAATGATCGCACAGTGCCGCTAACAAGTAACAATGGCAAATGTGATTATGATAGTAAAGGCATTGTTTTAGATTTATCTGATTATCTTGTTTCTGGCAAAAATCATATAGAATGCAAAGTTCGCAATGGTGGCGGAGGACCTGCCGGGCTTAACTTGAATTTATCTCAAAAATCATGGGTTAAAGTTGTCCATCTATTATCAATAGCTCTGTTTTTTTTGACTGTTTTTCTCATCCTTAGAAAATATAAGTTATCTGAAAAAAATCTTCTTTTATTACTGTTATCGGTATTATTGCTTGTAGGTGCATTTTTAAGACTTTACAAGCTGGGGAGTGTTCCGGGTGGTTTGAATCAAGATGAAGCGGCTTCGCTTTACAATGCCTATACTCTCTTAAAATGGGGTAGAGACTATGCGGGAAATCTTTTTCCTGTGCATTTAACTTCTTTTAATGCTGGGCAGTTCCCATTAGTTTCGTATTTAGCAATACCATTTGTAGCGCTGTTTGATGTAGATGTTTTTTCAATCAGAATATTTCCTGCTATTTTTAATACAATATGTCTTTTTGTTTTATTTTTAATATCTAAAAGAGTTGCAGGAGAACGTTTTGCTTTTGTTTCTCTGTTTTTGTTTGTAATTTGCCCTTGGCATATTCTTTTGAGCAGATGGGCACTTGAAACAACAATTTTGCCCGGAATAGTGTTGGTTTCTGTTTTGCTGTTTATTTTAGCGCAAGATAAAAAAGTTCCGCTTTTTGCGCCTTGTTCTTTGTTGTGCCTTTCCTTTTATGCTTACGCCTCTGCCGTTTCGTTTACGCCTCTGTTTTTATTGTTTTATTTTGCTTATGCTGTGTATAAAAAATATTATACACTAAAGCAATGGTTAATTGCTATAGCTTGCTGTATTGTTATTACCTTGCCTTTTGCTTTATTCTTTATAGTCAATAAATATAATCTACAACCTATGATTATAGGTTTTATAACAATTCCTAAATTGCCCGCAGGTTTTGAGCACTATACTGGAAAATTAAATTTTGAATTAAAGGCATGGTTTGAAAATACTAAAAGCTTAATAGAACTGATATTTTTGGAAGGCAGAGACGGATTGCCTTGGAATAGCGTTAACGGAATTCATAACTTATATTCTATAAGCCTGCCTTTGTTTGCTTATGGATTTGCAAAAGGCATATATGATTTCTTTAAAAATAGAACTGAAATTTTATTTTCAATGTTGTTATGGTTTTTATTGGCTTTTGTAACTTCAACTCTTGTATCTTTCAACATCAACAGAATTTGCCTTGTTTATATTCCTATAATATTTTTTGCAGCTTATGGATTTTCAGATATTTTAAAGAACGTTAAAGGTTTTGGTTATACTTTAATTGTGCTTTATTGCATTTCTTTTCTTCACTTCAATTCCATTTATTACGGAAAATGGGCAGCAGAAATACGAGAGCACTTTTTTTATTCTTATATAGATGCGGCAAAATATGCAACTGAGAATACTGAACAAAACGCTACTATTTATGTAACAAATCATGTAAATCAACCTTACGTTCACGTTTTGGTTGCCACCAAATATGATTTACGAAATTTTTTGGAAACCGCAGATATTCCAGATAGAAATACCGCAATTTTTCACACCGTGAGGTCTTTTGGAAGATATAAATTTGGCGTAAGCGGAGAAGCCTGGAGAAATGGAAAAGCTGTAATTATTAAGAACAACGAAGCTGAATGCCCAAATAATCAAGAATGGAGCATAAAAAGATTTGATAATTTCACAGTTTGTTTAAAGAAACGCGGGGAAATTTTATATGAAAATTAAAAAAATTCTGCGTGAGCCTTTACTTTATCTGTTACCATTGCTTGTGGCATCGTTTATTGTTCTTATTAACACAAATGAAGCTACAGAAATGTCAGAAATTAAATTGACAAGAGGTGATAAAACTCCGCAAAAAATAACATTGCCGTATTCGGTAGATATGGAACATAATGAGGTATTTTCAACATCTTTTGATTTAACGGTAAAAAATGAAAACTTGAATATTAATATTATTCCAGATGATTGCATACAGGAAGTTCTTGTTAATGGAGAGCAATTTCCGCTCGATAGCATTAAAGGGCTTTGCAGTGGCACAAGAGGAGCGTATTTTAATTTTTCAAAATATATTCAAAAAGGCTTGAATAGTTTTGATATTAGAATAATAAATTCTGGTGGCGGGCCTGCTGGAATTAATATTTTACTCTATGATGAGTATAGAAATTTTTCTTTAATTCATTATGTTTTTGTTTTGCTTTTTTTTATCTCCTTGTCTTTTATTTTAAAAAAACTTAATCCTGAATTTAATGATTTTCGCTGGTCTTTATTAAAGTTGTTTTTGTTGTTTGTGGCAACTGTGCTTTTGTATTTTACAGCTGGCTCAAGAATGGAAATTTTTCCAAGTCAAAGTGTAATATTTTTAACATGTATTTTTGTTGGTGCTTCTAGTATTTTCTTGTTCAATAAACGCATAAATTGTTTTGCTTATGCGTTTATATTAATCTCTCTTGTATCACTAATACTTGTTCGCGGCACAATGCTGTATTTTCAATCGGTTGATTATAATAATTTTTTATCGCATTGGGTTGCAAAAATGCGGGAATTATCAGTTGCCGAGGCAATGGTTACAAAAATTGGCGATTACAATATGCCTTATATGTATGTTTTAATGCTCATTTCGCGGCTTCAAATAAGCGATCTTTATTTGATAAAATTTGTTTCAATTAGTTTTGATATTGTGTTAGCATATTATGTTATGAAAATAGTATCTGTAAAATTTGAAAGCATAAATGTTCAAATTGCTGCATTTATAACAACCCTTTGCATTCCAACTGTTATATTGAATGGGGCGTTTTGGGCGCAGTGCGATACTATTTACACCGCTTTGGCTCTTGCTTTTATTTATTACAGCATAACAGGCAAAAGCATAAAAGCTTATTTATTTTTAGGTTTGGCATTTTCGGTAAAACTTCAAACTATTTTTATAGTTCCAATGTTGTTTGTGTTTTTATTTACTAAAAAAATTAACATAAAGCATATTTGGGCATTGCCTGTAACATTTATTGCAACCCTTGTGCCAGCGCTTATTGCAGGAAGGTCTTTTTTGCAAACAATTTCTATTTACAGCGAACAAACATATTCATATCCGAATATGGTGCTCAATACTCCGAATATATATGCTTTGCTTGGCAATGTGAAATTTGAAAATTTTAACTTTGCAGCCATTATGCTTGCAGGCGTTGCAACAATCAGCTTGCTTTATTTTTTATATATAAACCGAGAGAAAATTGCAACAGATACGCATTATGTGAGCATAGCTTTTGCTTTTGCTCTTTTAATACCTATGTTCTTGCCAAGAATGCACGAGAGATATTTTTTTATGGCAGATGTTCTTTCGGTGGTGTTGGTGTTTTTCAACAAAAAAAGATGGTATTTTGCTCCGATAATAATTTTAGGTTCTTATATGACTTATGTTAGATTTTTGCTAGGAAGGGAATATTTAATACCAATTGAATATGCTTCTATTGTTATGATTTTCATTACATTCATTGCAATTAAAGATTTAATATTTTCTATATTTTACGACAAATGAAAAAAATATTCAAAGAGCCATTGTTTTACCTGCTGTTTATGTTGGTAATATCTTGGCTTTGGCTAATACCTGAAAAAATGAATATTTCAGATATAAAATTGATGTATGAAGATAAAACCGAAACTGTAAAATTGCCTCTTCAAACAGATATGCCAGATAATACAGATTTCACCATATCTTTTAATTTATCAGTTGCAAAACAAAAAAAACATGAATATAAAGCTATTCCAGATGATTGTATAAAGAAAATTACCGTAAATGATAATGAAATTCAATTAGACAAAGTAAAAGGGCTTTGCGATGGCACAGAAGGAGCAATTATAGACTTTACTGAATATTTAAATATAGGGAACAACAGAATAGAATTTAAAATAAACAATAAAGGTGGTCCAGCAGGTTTGCGTTTAAGAGAAAAGGAGAAAGTTGGTTTAAAACATTTTGTTTTTGTTATTATTTTGCTGGTTTGCATATTTTTACTTTTACAAAAATTTAGATTTGGATTTAGGGCTAGTTTTGTTGTTATTTTGGGAATTGTAGTTAGAATTATTCTTTACAGCAACACTACAGCAGAAGATTTTAATTATGATTTTGGCCCTCACATGATGTATATAAATGTAATAGCGCAAGAGATGAGAATACCTGCAAATAATGAATGTTTTGTTTGTTATCACCCGCCTTTGTATTACATTATTTCTGCTCCTGCAAGTTACGATTTTAATGTTCTTAGGCAAATACAAATGCTGTTTTCTTTTTTAACATTATCTTTTGGAGTTGCGCTTATTTATAGAATGCTTGGAAAAAATATGGCAGCATTTTTAACGAGTTTGCTTTGGGTATTATGGCCTAGTTCTGTACTTAGTTCCGCACGCATAGGCAACGATATTCCCTTTTATTTTGGCTCAATTTTTTGCATTTACTTTGCTTGCAATTGGTGGCATAAACAAAAAAATTCTTACTTCATTTTGGCAACGCTAGGCGCGGTTCTCTCTGTGGCGTTTAAATCCACAGGATTTGTTATACTTGGAGTTTGGGCAATTATTTATATTTGCGGTGCATTTAAGAATTTAAAAATAGGTTCGCTCAAAGTGCTTATTGCAAGTTTTGTGATGGTTCTGTTGTTTTTAGGCATTTCTCAATACAAATTTATAACAAATATCATTGAACATAAAAAAGTATCTTTTGTGGGAAATACAGGTGGTTTGCCAGATGGCTTGAGAGTAAAAAATGAACCTGGCAATTATATTTATTTCGATATAAAAGATTTTTTAACAGAACCTTATGTAAACCCTTGGGGCGATGAAGGTGGGCGGCAATATTTTTGGAATTATTCACTAAAAACTTCGCTTTTTGGAGAGTTTAGAGCTTGGGATACCCCTATTGGCAAAGTTTTCGCAAGTTTGATAAGTTTATTCGCTTTGGTTTTGATAATATTATCTTTGTGGGGAATACTACATTCAAATATAAAGGAATTTCCGTTACTCTTGTTTTTACTTTCATTATTTGCAGCTTTAATGTTTGCCCGCATTCAATACCCTTATTCTTGTACAAACGATTTCCGTTATATTATGCCTGTTATATTGCCAATCTCTTATTTTTCACTCAAGGGAGTTCAAATTTTAACTTTCAAACGTTTGCAAGTTTTGGGCTATGTCAGCATAATGCTTTTTGCCGCTTTGTCTTTTGCATTTATTATTGGTCGGGCAATTTAACCACCCTCATTCCATACACAGGATTCCCTTCTTTTTCCCTATACAAACCAACCGCCTTTATAAAATGCGGAGCGAGTTCAAAAGTTCCATACATGGAATTAGACTCACCGTAAAGCCACTCGCCAACATCATCGTTTAATTTTTCTATTTCGCCGTTTTCTTTTGCCTTCTGCCATTCTTCCTTGGTTGGCAAACGATAGCCAGAACGGTTTGCCAAAACTTTTATATTTGGCAGCCAAAAAAGAGAATCTTCTGTGAACGCAGGATTGTCGTATTTATAAAGCGTGTCTAAGCCTTCTTCTAAAGACATTTTATTGCACAGGAGAATAGCATCGTAATAACTTATGCCCGTAAAAGAAAGCTCATATTTGCCAATTTGCAAAATTGGCTTGCTCTCCTGTGAACTGGAAGAAACCACCATCTCCGAGCTAGAAGAAATTTCCTGTTCCAAAGGAATTTCCACATACTCCAACTGCATGCAAGCGATTAAAACCAAGCCGCTTGCCACTAGCATTTTTTTCATATCCACATCTCCCATTTAAAAGATTCAAGATTTTTGCCGCCAAGCCAAAAGTTCTCAGAGAGGTTATTGTTCATAGCATTGCCCTCTGCTTTTGTGCTGAATTTAATTTTTATTTTGAAAGGAAATTTTTCCGTGATGAAATTCTTTTTTCTTTTCAACTCAATGCTGCGTTCCAGCGGAATGTTTTTTACCTCCACTCCCATAGCCTCTGTTATGCTCCAGCAGAATTTCCCCAAGAGCTGCGAGCCCTTCAAATTTGCCTTGCCCAAAATAATGGGATCTGGGTTTTTAATTCTGAGCGGTTCAAAGCAATGAACGGATATTTGAGCACTCGGAAACATTTTTGCAAAAAAACATCTCAAATATTCCGGTGAAAATTTTTCGTTATATGAGGCAAAACGCTCTTTCCATTTTTCATTTCCAAGTTTTTGCAATAAAAAACTGCTTTTCTCCAAAATAGCCTCAAACCTCAGCAATGATATTTGATGCTGCAATGAGTTCAAAAATTCTGAGAGTTCAAGGGAGTTTTCATTCTCTGTTCTTATGCCTCTCAAAAAATCGTCTGGCAGGGGAGAGTCTGCACCAGTTAAGCTCATTTCGTTTACGGCTAGCAGAACTTCTTTTTCTTTGCTTTCTGCAAAGTCTATATCCCCAAGCGGGTGTTTTAGCGAATTGCTCGCGATTATGCGGAGTTTTTTATCGCTTTTTTTTAAATAAAAGTTGAATACCCATTCAAAAAAAGAACTCTTTATTCCCATTTTAGCTCCATTCCAAAGGGTTCAATGCGCAAAACAAGTTCAACCACCATATTGCATATAAAAATTTTTTTGAACAGGTAAAAAAGCATTTCTCCAAATACCTTTAAAATTCCGGGGTTATCTATAGAATCAAGGTTCATAATTATTTTTATGTTCGCCGCAGGGACAAGGCAGCCTTTATGCACTGCGCTTTTGTTTTGCAAAGAAAGGCTTTTTATGCTCTGCGAGAGAAAGTTGCGTTTTCCCTGTGCATTCCATAGCTGTGTTTCAAGCGCGTTTTTCAAAGCGTTGCCTTCAAAAAATTGCAGATAATTTTTTTGCAAAAGGGAGAGAATTTGCCATTCTATGGATTTGCTGGCTTGTGGCGGCAAATATGGAGTGGCTTTCAGCACGGAATAAATTTCGCACATTTGCATTGCGGCATTTTTTGCCCCAAAAGGAGAGCCTTGTTCCAAAGATGATGCCGCGTTTCCATCGCAAACAAGGGCGGAGATGGAGAGAGTATCTGCATCGCTTGGTAAATTTGCAAAACTTATTTTCTCTGAGCCGTTGTAGCGATACTGAATTTCTTTGAAATTTGCCTCTCCTGCATTCCCTGCCAAAACGCTGCACAGCTTTAGAACGCTTTGCCTTTTTTCCAGTGCAAAAACTTTCGCTTCAATATCGCCGTAGTCTATTAAAATTGGCTCCAAATTTTGCTCAAAGGAATTTTCTATTGGCAAAACATTTATTTTAAAATTTTCTGCGCTTATATTGGAGAAAATTTCTTTTGGGATTTTTTTTGAGAAGCGAAGTTCGCTGGGCAATTCTTCCATATAAATATAGCGGAATTTTTCTTCAAAGCAAAAAAAGTCCCTGCAAAGTTCCCAAGGATTTTGCGGTTTTGCAACTATATAGGGCTTGGGGGAGTGGCTCGCGTATTCCAAAATCAAGTGCCACAAATTCCAAGCGAACTCGCTTTCGCCGTCAATGTAAATAACCCAAGGCCCGCTGCCACTGCTTTCAAACTCAATGCAGTCAAAGCCTTGGCTGTTTTGCACAGCTTTGGCGGTGGCAATTTTCTGTGCGGGGTTTAATGCGTGGCTCCCCGCAACCCGCCAAAAGAACGGTTTTTCCCTTGGGTTCTTGCTTTTGGAGCATAGCAGGGCACCGCACGGGATTTCCCTTTTTTGGTTGTCGTTTGGCGAGGGAATAATTTGCGCAAGCGAGCGGCACGGGAGCGGGAGCAGCAGTTCCGGCGCAACGCTCTCAACAAAATCCCGTGCAATCTCATTTTCTGCTTCTGCCATCTCTTGGCGAATCCTAGCGATTAAGGCCTCAAGCCCAGACAAAATCTCTGATTTTAATTCCTGTTCAAAAAAATCCATTTTTTTTGAACCTCAATTTAAGATAGAACCGTAGTTTTATCTGCCGATATAATAAAACGCTCCCCTTGAATTCAAATATAGTAAATTAAACAAAATGCTGAACCTAATCTTAAAACTCCTTGTGCTATCTTGGCGGGTGAAATTCAAAGGGCCTTTGCCAGAGGGTTCTGTTGTGATAGGTTTGTGGCACCAAGATTTGCCGGCTTGCCTCGCTGCTTTTAAACGGAGGAATATAGCGGTTTTGATAAGCAAAAGCGATGATGGGACTAAGTTCGCAAAACTCTCCCAAAGCCTCGGCTACGATGTTTTTAGAGGCTCGGGGAGCAGGGGGCAGAGCGAGGTTAGGCATTTATTGAAGGCTTTGGGTGAAGGCCGCTCGGCGGGAATGGCTTTGGACGGCCCCAAGGGGCCTGCACTCGTGGCAAAAGCCGGTGCGCAGTGGCTCTCTCGCAAGGCTTTGGTGCCGCTTGTGGAGGTTGCCGTTGAGTATAGCTGCGCTATTAGGCTAAAGAAATCTTGGGACAAAACCTTTATTCCTCTGCCTTTTAGCAGAATTACTATATTCCTAAATATAAAATGACGTTTTGGATTACTGGTAAAGGTGGGATGCTTGGGCAAGATTTGTGTGCTCTGGCAAAACGGGACTTTAAAATTTTTGAAAGCGACAAAGAGGTGGATATAACAAGCGAAAATGCTGTGATGGATTATATTCACGCAAATAAACCCGGCATTATAATTAACTGCGCAGCATATACC
>Ga0268262_10006501_pt1 | contig 11185 bp, 13 predicted proteins | sample TergutNc150P3_FD_190354 | JGI IMG/M metagenome (GOLD analysis project Ga0268262, IMG submission 190354) | Nasutitermes corniger P3 segment gut microbial community from laboratory colony in Florida, USA - Nc150 P3 (SPAdes) (version 2) | ecosystem: Host-associated > Arthropoda: Insects >...
AAAAATGAACGTCTGTTATTCAATTTTGTTAATTCATCTGTTACTGATAAAGCTTTTAATTTTTCATTTGCAGATGCGAGTTGTTCTGCCATCGTATTGAAATCATCAAATAATACCTCTAAATTATCTTTTTTCCCATCTTTGCGCCTGGGAGCAATACGAACTGAAAAATCTCCTTTTGCAATTTTGCGTGCCGCCGCACTCAGCTTGTCTAAATAGCGTATTGTGAAATGTTGATGAAGAAAACCTGCAATAACTGTTAAAACACCTGTAAATACTATTGTCAATAATATATTGGAAATACCTAAAAGTTGAGGGCGTGTTTCAAGCATATCATTTCTCAGAAAAAGATAAAATATCCGTCCTTGAAAACCAATAAATATACCAAAAATAAGGAAAAACAATAAATTAAGTTTCAGTGCTGAATGACGAACGTTAATTCGATTGTCTTTTTCTTCTTTCATTTAATATCGGTCTCCATATATAATATTGCTATTTTGTAACATAATACATGAATTTGTTTATTTTATCAAGTCTTTATTTCAATTTATTTGAAAATTGTCGCTTAACTATTATTAAGTGCAGTACGGGCGTACACTATTTTTCTTTTTTATATTTCCTAATTTTATCATCCCATATATACTTATTCCATTCTAATTCATTAAATTCATCATCTAATATTTCAAGTATTTTAAAACCATTTCCAATATATTCAACTGAAGGAAATGGATCATAATAATTTATATATACAGGGACTAAACATAATTCCTCCAATATACTTTCTATATAATTGAATCCATAAACTATAAATACATTACCAATATTCTTATAATCCGAATATAATAGAATTTCATTAACTCCATCATTATTATAATCTCCTATTGCAATATTTCCATATTCCAATATATTTCCATTTAATTTATCCATTAATATTCGATGATTTTGAAATGGAACATACTGTCCAATATAATAATGTTCTATTAAATTTTGATCATAATTGAAAATATATAGATAATAAACATATCCTTTTTGATTAAACCAGGAAACCAAAAATGTCAATAAATTTGGAATAAAATCATTTACTTTTTCAATTGAAGAAATATTCATATACTGTGTTATTTCCATTGATATATTCATAAATCCATAGTAATTATCCTGATATTTAATAATTTCATTTTTATAATATTCAATTGAGTGTAGCATTTCCACTTTATTATTATTTTTTTGGAAAAATAATTGAACATAATTACTTTCTATGGTATTTTCATTATTTATTACCTTACCGACATTCTTATTATTACAAGAAAACAATAAAATAGTAAGTATTAAAAATAATGTAATGAGTATTCTGTCCATTAGTATATTTATATACAATATTCAAATATTATACAATCAATTATTTACAAATTATTTATTATTTTAATTGCTTTTCCAACATCCTCTTTGATCATTTTAACTTTTGTTTTTTCCAAACCGAAACTATCACTGGTTTGTGTATATGACGGGAAAAATCTTATTCCATTTGATTCATAAACATCATTTCTTATTTTATATGTAGAACCTGTAGGGATTATTTTTTCATTGTATTTTCGTTTCCAAATATAGTTTATTGCCTTTATAGCAAAATCGCCCATTAACATTATGACTTTTTTATTTGCAAATTCATCCAATTCCTTTTCCAAATTTAGTGAACAATTTTTTATTGTTGTTGAACTTACTAAATAATCCCTTTTTATGCATTTTATTGCTGTCGTTAAATATATTCCATTATCTAAATAATTTTCATAGGTTCTATAATTATATCCGAGAGATTTGAAAATCATGTTCGTATTTTTTATGAATGTTGGTTCATTTTTCCCGTCAAAATAATCGTCGATCTTCTGTGGTAGTGCCTCTGATATAAGGATCAGTTTTATTCTATCCTTTTTTGAGACAATCTTTTGGAAATATTTTTTTATTAAAACATCTGAACAGTCAAAATCACATTTCATTGTTTTATCTCTATTACTTTACGGCGTTGTTTTTGTCCATGTATCTCCGTCTTTCTCACTACTTTCTTGTTTATTTAATCTGTCATTCGGACAGACATATCCATTTAAAAAAATAATTGGTTATGTATTAATAAGATTCTTTTATAAAAATATATGTTAACTAAGAATAGTCAAAAACAATTTTTTTACCAATGAAACTTAAGTCTTAAAAACGGCAACATAGGTCTTATTTTCGGCAAGTCAGAAAAAATCAGCTTGAGTTAAAACAAAATAAAACATAAAATAAAAACATGAAAATTACTATCAACACTAATGAAAGATATACGGAGACCGAAATTACGGTCAACTGCAACCGTATAAGTGATGATATTGAAAAATTGCTTGCCGCCATACGGCTGCTGGATATGAAATTAACAGGACGAAAGGACGGGAGGCAGTTTATTCTTGAAGCTTCGGATGTAATATATATTGACAGTATTGATAAACATACGTTTCTTTACACCTTAAATTGTGTATATGAAAGTTCTCTTAAATTATACGAACTTGAAACAAAACTTTCAGACTGTGATTTTTTACGCGCAAGCAAGAACAGTATTTTTAATATAAAACATAGATATTCGATTGAACCTGATTTTGATCGCAGGCTTATTTTATCTATGACAGGTGATGTTAAACTGATAGTATCGCGTCAATATGCCGCTGGGGTAAAAGAAATATTGGAGACTTATTATGATTAAAAAAAAATACAAAGTCGCGTTTGCAATAGAGTTTTTCAGAAGATTTACAGTTATTTTTTCATTATCAATAATCGCTATTACTATTGCGGGAATTTTAATCACGCTTTATGGTCAGGATATGCGTGAGTTATCAACTTTATTTTTGCTTAACAATGGATTACAATACAACACAATTTTACAAGTTGCCGGTTTTTCATTAATAATATCTATTTTTTCAGTATTATTGTTTTCTGAAAATATACAAACTAAAATAAATTTTTTGTTTCGAGGCATTTTATTGCTGCTTTCTACCCTGATTACCACTTCTATTTTCGCGATAATTTTCAATTGGTTTCCTCAGGATAATATTCAAGGTTGGATTGGTTTCGTTCTTTGTACCATTGCTTGCTTTGTCTTCAGTTTTACTTTGACACTGGTAAAATTAAAATTTGAAGGTAAAAAGTATGCAAAATTATTGGCAGACTATAAAAAGCGACATAATAAATAATTCGGTTATTTTTTATAAAACTTCAATAAAGACTTACACAGCATCGATTTTACATAGCCGGAATGAGTACCTTCAAAAACATCATAATCTAATGTTTTTATTCTGTATTTTTTTGTTCTTTTCAGAAAATTATTTATGTAAGATAACATATCACCGTACTCTTTGTCGCCGGCAGTCAGATATATTTCCTTATCCAGTTTTCTTTTCCTTTTATAATAATCTTTCTCAATATCATCATACTTCCAATATGATTGATTGTTCGTTATAAAAAAAGAAGGACTTGCAATTACATAATAATTAAACGGCTCATTTTTATATTTATCATGGTTGAACACCGCGTAGTATACAAATAAACCGCCCAAAGAATGTCCCATTAATGCGGAACGTTTGTAGTCTATTCTGTAAAGCTCTCCCAGATAAGGTACAAGATTATCGGTTATGAAGTTTAAGAAAAGGTCGCTTTTTTGCGCTAATTCTACAAGACGCGTTTTTTCTTTTTCAGCGTCTATTCCGTAATTGTAACCTATACTTACCATTATTATATCCTCAATTTCCCCGTTAACCATTAACGATCTAAGTTCGGCGTGATCGCTTAACCGCCAAATTCCATCGGTCATCATATACATCGGATACGATCTGTCTTTGTCATAATCTGGCGGCAAGGTTATATGAATAATGTAGGTACTGTCAAGTTCCTCATCATACACAGACATTTCATGAATATATTCAGCGACATCGGCAACTTCATCGTAATACTTCTGATTTTTTGAAACTTCGCTGAATACAACGCTGTTTCTTTCGGCAGATGACATATAATTTTTTAGTTTTTCATTATTTGTGTCATTTTGACAGGAAACAAAGAAAATGAGCGACATTAATAAAATCAAATACTTAATTTATAATACCTCTTTGTAAAACAAACACCCTGATAAGCCCGAATATAAATAAATGCAGAGGATAATAAATATAAAAAAACCATTTCATTCCTTTCCATGTCCCTCTTTGGCCGTTATAGTTATATAATAACGGAATTGCCAGGACAATTAGCATCTGCATTAATCCATAAACGACATTCAGAAAAATTGCGTATATTATCGCGTAAGCCGCTATGCAAATAACAAGAGAAATCATTTGTCTTTTGAAATTTCCGTAATTTAGTCCCATATACAGAATCGCAAAAGCGGCAGGCGAGCTCCAATCAGCAGGGAAAGCCGCCCATAAAACAGGGATAAGAATTAAATGTTTTTGCCATGTTTTTAGTTTTTCACTTTCTCTTATTACAAGCGCGATTAATCCGAGCATATACGCCCAAATTACGCTTGTCTGATCAAAAACTGAATTAAAATGTTTATCAAAGCAAAATGCATACGCAAAATGTGAAATAATCGCCAAGATAAACAACCTAAAAACATATTTTTTAACATTTCTTGTATGATGATACCCTTCCACAATAAGAAACATCATAATCGGGGCGGTTAATCTTCCTATACCGTTCATAAACAGCACAGGTATATCCAAACTATAACGCGGGAAGAAAACTGTGGCAAAATGAGCTATTGTCATCGTAAAAATGGCGATTAATTTTAACGCATTTGATGTTAGACCTGTTTTTACGCCTTCTTCGGGCAATTCTGTTTTATTCATTATTAATTTATTTTATCAAACATACAAAATAAAAAATTAACATTTTTGATCATTTTATTTTGCGGAAACAGGGGTATACCATTCAATTTGACAATATGTTCCGTCATAAAGATTATCGTCTATCATAACAAAATTGTTTCTATCGCTTACCAATACATATTTTATATTTTCATCCTTGGCAAAATTACCGACGGCGCTAGACATCATAGTCACGATATTCCCCGTAATGCCGGAATAACCATGCTGCCCCAGATAACGGAATCTGGCGCACATTGAAGTTTCGAAAGTTTCACCGGAAAGGCCGTTCGGTATGTTTTTTAAATTCGCAACTTGTATAGAAGGTAAATAATCAAATTGTCCTTCATTAATATTTATGTTACATGATAAACCGATAAATACATTGGGATCTACGGACTTCTCTATCAACTTACGTTCATTTTCCATGAATTGCTTTGCCAACAGCGGCTCTGTACGCATATCATTAAATGTTAAATGATGGCGTTTGCCTATAACATGAAACTGCGGGACCATTACAAAATCAGGCCCGAATAAAACGCCGTTATCCAGTCTTCTGTCGGCAAAAAGATGAAGCGGCGGTTTAATTTGTATTACCTGTCCTGTTTTTCTCAAATCGCCCGGCGTTATTCCGTACTCACGCTTGAAAGTCCTGATAAAAGATTGTTCATAATCAAAGCCGTATTCACCCGCAATATCAAGAATATTGGCGTCGGTTTCCAATAAATCATAAATGCTTGCCGCTAATGTGCGGGAACGAATATAAGCGGCAATAGGCTGATTAAAGGCAAAACTGAATAGTCTGCGCAAATGGCCTTCCGAAAAATTATATTTTTTTGAAAGATCGGCCGCGTTTATATTGTTTTTAATGCCGGTTTCAATATCAAGCAGTATATTTTCAAGTAAATCATACGGTTTGAGCATTTTATTTTCTTTCCTTGCTTGTATAATACCATAAATATTATATAAATCACTATGTAATATGTATAGTCTGTGTTATAATGGATATATAATTGAATGAAAACTTGATTTGGCTTAAAAATACGTTATATGGAGGGAACATGAAAAACTTGATTTACATTATTGTAATATTGACCATTATCTTTTTGTTCGGTTCGATGTTTGTTGGTTGTAAAGAAGATGAAAAACCCATTCAATACGGCCCTGAAGATATTCCCGGCGTATTAATAATGAATGACGGAACAGATATTACAACAGCGGCACAGTGGGCCGATCGCAGGGCTGAAATCAGCAAGATAATGCTTGATAATTCTTACGGCCAGTGGCGTTCCGGGGAAACTGTTACTTATGAAATATCAGAGAATTCATTTGGGAAAATATTGACTGCTAAAGTTTCGAATAATGGAATAAATGTTTCTTTTAATGCCTCTGTTGAACTGCCGACAGGTACGCCTCAGGCGGGCGGATGGCCTGTAATTATGGCTTTTAGTTACCTTGACGGCGAAGATTTTATGAGTAAGTCCAAAGGGAATCCACATCAATACGCGGCGGATAAAGGATATGCGATCATCAATCTTCCCACAGCCGGTGATATTGATTGGGATACCTTTCAAACTACAGATAAAAATGTTGTCGCCTCGGATGATAACGCTCACAAAGGCGCGTTCTATACCTTGTACCCTTACGGTTCAACGCCGGAATCTCAAACCGGAGTATTGATGGCTTGGGCATGGGGCGCAAGTAAAATGCTGGACGCTCTTGAAGCGGGAGCTGCCGAAGAGTTTAACATAAACGCTAATAACACAATCATTACAGGGACTTCAAGGAACGGAAAAGCTGCGGCCGTGGCGGGAGCTTTTGAGGAAAGGTTTAAAATTACAGTCCCCGCTTCTTCCGGCGCCGGGGGAACCGCAATATACCGTTACAAAAGCGCAGGGCAGACTTATGATCTTGGCGGCTATTTCAGTTATAACAACGGCGGCAGTTGGACAGTTGACGGCGACAATCCTCAAAGTCTTGGTTCTATACAGAATGATTCAGGCGGCGGATGGTTCAACGCTAAATTCAAGACATTCTCAAAACCCGAAAACCTGCCTTTCGATCAACATTATCTTTTAGCCTTATGCGCCGATACCGAAAGATACCTGTTTATGGTAAACGGATTTGAATGGGACAAATGGACGAATCCTCCCGGAGCCTTCTACGCGTTTGAGCTTACAAAACCTGTATTTGATCTTTTAGGCGTACCAGAAAACATCGCGGTTTCAATGCACCGTTACAGGCACGGCCTTGAACAGGAAGACATGGTCAAGCTGATTAAGTACGCGAATAATGTTTTCTACGGCATAAAAGATTTAACCTTTGATTACGCGGAAACCGGTAAACCGAAACCTTCAACATGGGAAACTTTTATTGATGATTTACACAAGACTCCGTTCTCAAAACCGGTAAGCTCAAGGAATAACGCAACTTATGAGAAAGGGAAACCAAGGAAAGCCGAATAGATTTTTATTGTCTTTCGGCAAGCCAGATTTTTTTCGCTTCCGTAGCCCTTTTGGTAATTTCTTTCCAGTCTTGCGCTCTGATTAGTTCCTTGTTCGCTATCCAGCTTCCGCCGACGGCAAGCACGGGATTGAATTTCGCGTAATCAATAAGGTTATTTACGGTTACGCCGCCCAAGGGGATGTACTTTATCCCAAGATGATTATACGGAGCGTCTATATTTTTCAGATAACTTAATCCTCCCATGCCTTCGGCGGGGAAAAATTTAACAACGCGGCAGCCGAGAGAGATTGCCTGCTCCAGCTCGCTTGGCGTCGCGATGCCGGGCGCAAAAGGTAAATCCACAGCTTCCGCTTCTTTGACAATATCAGGATTAAGCCCCGGAGAGACGCCGAAGCGCACATTGTCGAATTTTTTGGCCATTGCCGCCTGACCCGGTTCAATTATAGTGCCGATGCCTACATACATCTGCGGAACTTCTTTAGCGACAAGCGTAATTGAGGGGATCGCCGCGGGCGTGCGCAGGGCAAGCTCAATTATTTTAACGCCGCCCTCATAAAGCGCCTTTGCGGTATCAACCGCGCTATTTTCGTTCTCAATTTCCAGAACCGCGATAATTCCCTCTTTCGCGATAACGTCCCGGACTTCGTTTGGCATGGTTAATTTCATGCCTCTATTGTATTCAAGAATGGAATAATTGCCAATAAGGGGATTTTTTTATACGAAGGCAGGCGGTATGTATTCCTTATAATAGTATATAAAAAATTATCTTTTCGTTTACAGCATTTTATTGTATATTATATATTTATGGAGGAAAAGTATGGGACTTGTTCATGCGGAAATTACATTAAAAAATGCAATAGATGTTGGAGCCTGTAGACGTAACCTTATTAAAGAACCAGAAATTCGCCAAACTGTTGTAAAAGCTGTAGTTGATACAGGAGCTATGACATTGGTTATAAATGACCAACTGCGTAGGCAATTGGGGCTTGATGTTGTGGGAGCCAAGGTTGCTACTTTGGCGAACAATGTAAAGGAAAAAGTACAAATAGCTGAAGCGGTGGAAGTTCACTGGAAAAACCGTTCTATGACTTGCCAGCCTTGGGTAGTTAACGCCGGAAGAACCCTTTTAGGAGCCATTCCTCTTGAGAACATGGATTTAATTGTTGACCCTGCCGGACAAGAATTGATCGGCGCACACGGTGAAGAAGAAGTCGGCATGTTACTTTAAGCGATTTACTATTTGCCGCTTTCTCTTTGAAATAGCATGATACTCTCAATGAGAGAAAAACCGCCAACGGCAACTTTACAGACCATTACCTCAAGCATAACCTTAATTAGTTTTTTTTATCAATGTCTCGGTAACAAATGTTTCTCTTTTCAACTGTTCATTCCCCTGTAAATTATCAAACCAAACGCAATGTATAACTGTTTCTGCGTTATTTGAATTACGTGAACCAATCTTTTCAATCGTCATTTTGGGTCCATCACTTTTTAATACAACAATATCTCCTATTTTAAAATCCATAAAATCTCCTCAACAACTTTAGTTGTTATTAATTTGTTTTACCTGTCTCCCATACGAAATACAGTTTCATGTTATTCAGCATTACTTTTTCAATGAATACCTTTTTATTATTGCATCAATAGCAATATTGGCAACACCAAGTTGACTGAGCAGCTTTTCAAGTGTTTCCACTTCATGCGCCGTTAATCCATTCTCGGCACCATATAAAGCAGGATTTTCTTGAATTATTGAGAATTTTTCTTCAACAGCTTTAATTTCTGATAATGTTTTTGATATTATTTCTTGTGTTTCTTTATCCATATTTTTCTCCTTTTTACAACACTTATAACTTAAGCGTTTTTGCCTTTTTGTTTGTTACATTTCTTTTAATTCTTCTAAAACCTTTGGGATTTCCCCCGAAGAAAAACCAACAATACTAACAATATTATCTCTGGTTTCTTCAAGATATACATTACCTGAATCTCTGAATACTCGATATTTATTTCCTTCGTTTACATACTCATCAAGCTCTTTTGTTCCTGCTAAAAAATCAAAAAATCTACGAATAGCAAAACCCATGCGTGAAAGAGTTACAGGAGTGATATTATTGCCATTGTTTTTATTTATTTCTAATAATTCGCATGGAATAAGTAGAATATTCCCATTCTCCTGTTTCTTTACATACTTCGTATTTTCCATTATTTTCTCCTTTCTACACCAGCCGTTTTCTTTGAACAATAAATCCGGTATATAAATATTTTTAACTCCTTCATACGAGGACGGATGTTTTTTATCGCCCACGTTTCTGTCTGGCATTTTCAAGCCATTGTTTGTAATTGGAATTATTCGGATCAAGTTTTACTGCTTGGGTATAATCTGTGATTGCTCGATCATAATCATTCTTGTTAAAATATGCACTACCTCGGTTAAAATAAGCAGCCGAATAATTTGGATCAAGCCGTATTACTTGGGTAGAATCTGCGATTGCTTTATCATTGTCTCCTTTGTTAACGTATGAAATACCCCGGTTATAATAAGCATACTTATTATTTGGATCAAGCCGTATCGCTTGAGTTAAGTCTATGATTGCCTTATCATAATCACCTTTATAATTGTAAACATTGCCTCGGTTATTATATGCACTTGAAGAATTAGGATCAAGTTTTATCACTTGAGTATAATCTGCGATTGCCTTATCATAGTCGCCTTTATAATAGTACGCATTGCCTCGGTTAGCGTAGGAATACTTATCATTTGGATCAAGTCGTATCGCTTGGGAATAATCTGCGATTGCCTTATCATCATCACCCTTTTCATAATATGCATTGCCTCGTGAGCTATATGTACTTATATAATTAGGATTAAGACGTATCGCCTGTGAATAATCTGCGATTGCCTTATCATAGTCGCCTTTGTTCTTGTACGCATTGCCTCTGCCATCATAGGCATATGCATAATTAGGATCAAGTTTTATCGCTTGTGAATAATCTGCGATTGCACGATCATAGTCGCCTTTGTCCTTGTACGCATTGCCTCGGTTGTTGTAGGCTGATCTTTTACTGGGATCAATACGTATAGCCTGACTATAGTCTGAGATTGCTTTATCATTATCACCTTTTTCATTATATACAATACCACGGCTAATATATGCCCTAGAATTTCGGGGATTCAATCTTATCGCTTGATTGTAATCAGCTATTGCCTTATCATAATCTCTTTTATCAGTATATGCATCACCTCTCTCTACATATATAGCAGAATTATTTCCGTCTAGTCTTATGGCTTCGGTAAAATCCGCTATAGCTTGTTCATAAACCTGCTGTTCTTCTTTTTTAAGTTGCCGACCAGAATTTAAATTAGTATCGACACCTTTAAAATTTTCACCAATAGAAAGAACTTCAGCTACAGATGCAAATTTTGCTCTGCCACGTAGGAGATACGCAGAGCTTAAGCTTGGATTCAGTTTGATGGCTTGGGTAAAATCCTCTATCGCCAGCACAAATTCACCCTGACTGGCTAACAGTATTCCTCGATCAAGGAATGTTCCCGCTGTATCCGGCGCTTTATTTTGGCTGTTTCCGTATTTGGCAGATTTTATCGCTGTCTGTTGTTTTGCAATAGCAGCTACCATGCGCTGTGTTTCCTTATCGTTCTTCACATTAAGCCGCGTAACACTGGAACGGGCGGCTTCTTCAACGCTAACCGCGCTGGTACGGTAACGGTATGCTCCGCTAATATCTATCAATTGCCCGGTAATTACCGTAGACGCGCCGAGGAATTTGCCGATAGACTTTGCGCTTTCATCACTCACATCTCCGGACATCTGCAGATTAAGTTCCTT
>Ga0268262_10006502_pt1 | contig 11184 bp, 11 predicted proteins | sample TergutNc150P3_FD_190354 | JGI IMG/M metagenome (GOLD analysis project Ga0268262, IMG submission 190354) | Nasutitermes corniger P3 segment gut microbial community from laboratory colony in Florida, USA - Nc150 P3 (SPAdes) (version 2) | ecosystem: Host-associated > Arthropoda: Insects >...
CTGCCTTGCCTATCGTCTCGTTGAGATTTATTGAAATTTTCCGGAGCTTTTGGAATATCCATTGACTTTCTTTTGAATTCCGAATTGAATTTTTTAACCACAGGAGTGCGAAGGTCTTTGCGCAAGGCATTTAAACGAGTAAGCGCTATTGTCACGAGCCCCAAATTGAGCAGCGTTATGACCAGAGTTGAAACAGGAACTATTTGTGCAGTATCCATTTGTCTTTCCTTATTTTGTGTTACACCTGGCATTTATTTATCCTTTTTAGCTTCTGGAGTGGATAATTTTATTAAATTACCCACTTCTTGCAGTTTAGTTTCTGAATCGCTAATAATGGTTTCTATGCTGAGTATTTGCCTTTCCAACAAATTTATGCGGCTAAGAAGCGACAGTATAAATGTCAGCAACAGGAAAATAGATATACCCAGCACAGCGGTTACAAATGCCATAGCTAGAAATATAGAAAATAAAAATGTATATTACCGCATATTTACGATTTTGGGGGTATTGTTAAGAAAATGTCAACGTTAAAGAGCATAAGGGGGCGCAAGGCAGAAACTTATGCTTGCGCTTATCTGCTTCGCAAAGGCTGCAAGCTGCTCGCCAGGAATTATAGGTATGCGGGCGGGGAACTTGACATAGTGGCAAAGGAAAAAGGCGGGAAGTGGCTGTTTGTCGAGGTAAAGTCGGTTTGGAAAAACTCCTTTGGCTTGCCGGATGTGCGCGTTAATGCGGAAAAGCAGAGAAAAATTTGGCGAACCGCTCTGCACTTTTTATACAATAACGATAATATGGAGCAAAATTCAAGGTTTGACGTTATAGCGATGGATTTCAGGGGCAAGCCCCCGGTTTTAAGACATTACGAAAATGCTTTTGTAGCTTCACAAGTTGTACCGGATTTAAGGATAAAAAGCAAGGCAGGATATGCTCACTAAAAGATTGATTATTTGCTTGGATGTTCGCGACCGCAAGGTCACCAAAGGCGTTAAGTTCAAAGGCAACATAGATATTGGCGACCCTGTTGAGATGGGTGCGCAATACAGCAGGGACGGCGTTGACGAGCTTGTTTTTTACGATATAACCGCAAGCGCGGAGCACAGGCAATGCGATATTGAAATGGTTAGGGACATTGCAAAAAATGTGTTTATTCCGTTTTCCGTTGGCGGCGGTGTTCGCAACTTGGAGGATATGCACCTGATTTTGCAAGCCGGGGCAGAAAAGGTTAGCATCAATAGCCTTGCCGTGCTAAACCCCGAAATAATCGCAGAGGGTGCAAAGGCGTTTGGCAGCCAGTGCATGGTGCTTGGGATGGATGCGAAGTTTGTTGGCGTTTCGGAAAAAGTTCCGAGCGGTTATGAGATTGTAATTCGCGGTGGGCGCGAGCATACGGGCCTGGATGCGGTGGAGTGGGCAAAAAAAGCCGAGGGTTTGGGCATAGGCGAGATTTGCCTGAACAGCATAGACACAGACGGCGTTAAAAACGGTTATGAGCTTGCGATTACGGAAAAAATTTCACAGGCAGTTGCTGTTCCTGTTATAGCGAGCGGCGGGGCCGGCGAGCCAAAACACATAGCGGAGTTGTTTGCAAAAACCAGCGCGGATGCCGCATTAGTGGCTTCTATGGTTCATTTTGGGACTTATAGCGTTAAGCAGATAAAACAAGCTATGAAGGAAGCTGGGTTAACGGTTAGGTGAAGGTCAATCACTTATACATAAACATGCCTATTTCAAACGCAAAATCTGTATTGGCAAATTTTATCATATCCAAGCCAAAAAATCCTTTATCTTTGCGGGAGAACACGTGGTTAATAGGCGCATATTCAATGCGGAGAAGCGCTCTGAATCCAAATGCGGATTTTTTCCAAGGCAACATATCCCGCCCATAGCCAAGGGAAAAAAGAGGGGACTGCTCGGAATCTATGTTTATGTAGTCAACGCCCAAATGCAGATAGTTCTCAGCCAATTCCTTATGGAGTTTTCCTCTTGGCAAATAGTGCATAAAACCGCCCGCTAAAAATCCTGTTCTTGAAATATCCATTTCGCCTTTTGCGCCAACGGCAAATTTTTTACTAATTCTATAGCGAGCGCTCGCTCCGCCAAAATTATCCATTCCACCCGCAAAAAGCCTCCCAGCATAATGCGTTCCATAAACAAAATCCGGAGGCGGTTCTTCTTTTTCAATTGTCTCTAAAAAGAGAAAATTAGCATAAGATGCGCAAACGAGTAGCAAAACGATGGCTATGAGTTTGGAGTGCATAATTCCCTCGCCATTTTTTGCGCCGCCATCCACCGGAAAGCAAACACCGAATAAACCTGTACAAAATCCATGCCCTCGTCCAGCAAATCCCTTGCCTTTAAGCCGTGGTCAATTCCGCCACAGGCCACAACGGAGAGCTGCGGGAAATGTTTTTTTGCCAAGGTGCATTTTCTGAATGTGTTTTCGTAAAGGGGTCTTCCAGAAATTCCTCCGCTTGTTCCCTGGGCATTTAAAATTGGCAGGGAATAGAAGAGTTTTTCGCTGGGATGGGTGTTCCCCAAAATAACGCCGTTGACCCCTAATTGGGAGAGCAAATCCAAGAGCGAGAGCATTTGCTTATCGGTTAGGTCTGGGCTGAGTTTTGCGTAAATGGCTTTGCGGCTGGGAATGGTTTTTCTGTACTCGTTGAAAGCGTTAAAAGCCTGAGACATAAAGGCGGTGTCCAAATCCAAGCGACATTCGCCGGTATTTGGGCAGCTGACATTTATCTCCAAGTAGTCCGCTGTTTTATAGGCTATGGAAAAGGTTTCCAGCAGGTCTTGCAAGCGTTTTTGCTCCGCTATGCCGGGTGTTTCTGCAACGGAAATTCCAATGGCAAAATTGTTTTTGCGTTTGCGTTTTTGTTTTGCCACCCTTGCGGAAATTTTTTCTATTCCATCGTTGTTAAGCCCCATCGAGTTGTGAATAAGGCGGTTGAATTCGTCCAAGCCAACTCTTGGTTTATGGGTATTTCCAATCCTGAAATTTCTAGTAGCTGTGCCAACGGTTATTCCGCCAAGCCCAAGGTTTTGATAATCGTTTATGCCCTTGCCGTTTTTATTTGCCCCGGCCGCCAAAACTATTGGGCAGCTCAGATTTATGGGCTGGCTTTTGTCTTGGAAGCATATCTCTCTTTTCAGCGTTTCGTTTTCGCTTATGCCGCCGCCCCACAGCGGCGAAAATTTTGCATAAAGCCCAAGGCAAGAATGTCTGAACTCCGCATGGTTTTTGAATATAAGACGAATAAAAGCTAAAAGTTTATCACCTAAGTCGAGGGTATAGTCGTGGTTAACCATCAAAACATTTGCCTTACATTGTTATCCTGTTTGCCATGAGAACTATTGAACAGGGTTGTTCCGCTTTCTTTTGGCTGTTCATAATGGATTCCGTTGCACACTTCTTCCACTGAATGCCCCGCGGTATAAAGGCAGCTTGTAATCGCGTTGCAATATGCACCTTTAACCTTGCCGGTGTAGTTGCAAATATTTTTGCCTACAACCCCTATCGGAACTGGGAAAGGCAGCTTGGGCAAATCCTTATGTATTTCCGTCATGGAATTTATCCATACGGGGAGCGCATCTTCAGAGCCTGTGTGCCCCGGCCCCATCGGGACAAAATCGTCTGTTCCAACCCAAATGCCCATAGTGTATTGTTTTGTGAAACCTATGTACCAAGCATCGGTATAGTCGTTTGTGGTTCCGGTTTTTCCGCCGCTTGGATGGTGAAATCCGCTTCCCCAAACCCTTGCCGCAGTTCCGCCGGTGTTTACCGATTGCAGCATGGAAACCATTATATATGCGGCGGGCTTTTTTAAAACCTCATGCTCAACTTTGTAGTTAGTTTCTATAACCTCTCCGTTTTTCCCTACTATGGCTTCTATATAATACGGTTCAATTCGGGTTCCGCCGTTTGGGAAAACTGTATAGGCACTTGTCATCTCCATAAGGGTTGCTCCTACCGAGCCAAGCGCAAGGCTGGGCACAGCTTGCAGCGGTGCTTTTTTAACACCAAATTTGCGGGCATAGTTCACCACGGAATTCAAGCCGTATTTCATGCCAACTTGTATAGCGGGCAAATTTTGCGAAAGAGCCAGAGCTTTGCGGTAAGTCATCATCCCTTTGAATTCTTTTGAGTAGTTGCCTGGGCGCCAGTATTTTGCCGTATCCAAAGGGTCTGGTATTGTGATAGGGGCGTCGTTCACCGAGTCGCAGGGCGAAGCACCGTTATCCATTGCAACCGCATAGACAAATGGCTTAAACGAAGAGCCTGGTTGCCTTAAAGTTTGCACTGCGCGGTTCCATTTGCTCTCGTTAAAATCTTTACCGCCCACCATGGCTCTAATTGCCCCAGTCTCGTTCTCTATCAAAATCACAGCTATCTGCCCTTGGCGGTAGCGCAGCGAATCGGGATAAATTCTCTTTGCGGTGTCTTTTTCCAAATAATTTTTTGTGAAATCCGCATAGATGGAATCAAAATGCACCAACACGCTGTCGCTAGACATATCGTATTTTTTAGGAATCCCAAATCTCGAAAGGGTACGCAAGCGGAGCCGCCTATCAACTTTAGCCCGTTGTTCAAAAGCCGCGTTTTCAACTATTTTTTGTATCTCAGGGTCTATGGTGCTATAGACGGAAATGCCATCCGAATAGAGTGAATTTTCACCGTATTTATTCTCTAAATATTTGCGAATTTCTTCCATGTAATATGGAGCAACAGAAACATCCGCCCGCTCTTCCACCCTTAAAGGGGTTTTAATATAGCTATCGTAATCCGCTCGCGAAATATAGCCAGCATCCATCATGGCGTATAGAACTGTGTTCCTGCGGGCAAGGGCGGCTTCGGGTTTGCGGTCCGGGCGGTATGCCTCAGGGCGTTGCAGCATTCCTGTTAGCACGGCAATTTCCGGGATGGTAAGGCTGTCCAAGGGTTTGCCAAAATAGAACTGCCCAGCGGACTGAAAACCGTAATTCCCGCCAGCCAAATAAACTTCGTTCAGGTAAAATTCCAGTATCTCTTTTTTTGTGTATGTTTTTTCTATGCGTATGGCGGTCATCGCTTCCCGTATTTTGCGGGTCATGGAACGTTCCGGCGTTAGGAATAAAAGTTTTGCCAACTGCTGGGTTAGGGAGCTTGCGCCTCTCATTCTGTTGCCTGTTCTAAAGCTCTCCACCACCGCGCTGGGAATAGCTAGCGGATTCATGCCCCAGTGTTCCCAAAATTTGCGGTCTTCCGTTGCTATAACAGCGTTTTTTACAATATCGGGGATGCTGTCTATAGAGGTCCATATCCTTTTTTCAACATAAAATTCATGGGCTAAAAGCGAATCTTTATCGTAAATTTTTGTGATTAGGCGGGGTTCTATGGTTTCCAGCTTTTCAAAAGAGGGGAGCGTTGGAATCAGTTTATCCCAAACTATTTTAACAGCCACAGTCCCCAAAATTACTGGAAACCCCAAAATCAAAATCCAGAGCAACTTTTTTTTGCCGAGATTTCGCTCTCCATGCTTAGATTCCCTTTCGTTTTCGCTCTGATTAGGCATAAATTAAATATAGTAAAATTTAATTTACTATATTACCCCTCATTGTAATCGGAGGTAAAACAATGAGAACACAGCTCACTAAAATTGTATTGGCGGCAAGCATTGGGCTTGCTTTGGCACTCACCATTTCCTGCTCCGGCAAAGAAAGCGTCAGCGGGGTTGTTATAGGTAGCAAAACTTGGACTACTAAGAACTTGGATATCAATGTTCCAGGTAGCAAATGCTACGGCGAAGGCAGCGAATCCCCTGCTTTATCAGAAGCTGAAGTACAGGCCAACTGCGCCAAATACGGCAGATTGTATGATTGGGCTGCCGTGATGGCTCTTCCTTCAAAATGCAACAGCACCCTTTCCACAAAAGATGAGGAATGTACCGTAACAACTCCATATCATCGCGGTATTTGCCCTGAAGGCTGGCATGTTCCAAACAACGAGGAGTGGGATGACTTGTTCCGCATTGCGGACGGCACTAACGGCACTAATGGCCCTTACGATAGCCACACAGCTGGCAGGTATTTAAAGGCAAAAGAGGGCTGGGAGAATTGCGGTCCTTTAGGTTCTGGCAGGAGCTACATGTGCGAGGACACTAAGGGCTTTGCGGCTCTGCCGGGTGGCAGCGGCAACCCAAATGGCAATTTTTCCGATATTGGCCGTCGTGGCTATTGGTGGAGCAGCTCGGCAAGCGAGGCCAACTACGCCTATTTTAGGGAAACGGACTACAGCGGTGAAGGTGCCCGCTGGCACAACAACAGCAAGAAAGGCTTGTATAGCGTTCGTTGCATAAAGGATTAATCGCTTCATTTACTATATTTACCCCATTATGATTCTTACTGCCATTGCCGTTATTTTTATACTGGGGTACCTTGCCATAGCATTAGAACATCCTTTGAGGGTTAACAAATCCGCGAGTGCATTGTTTTTGGGAACATTACTTTGGCTTTTGTGGCTCAAGGCTTCGGGAGTTGTAAACCCTGAGGTTAACCCTAATGAGCAGTTATTTGAATCTTTTGGCGAACTAGCCGAAATACTCTTCTTTTTGATGGGCGCAATGACCATAGTTGCCATTATAGATGCAAACGATGGTTTTTCTGTAATAACATCTCGCATAAAAACCAAAAACGTAAAAGTTTTGTTGTGGATAATTGCCTGGATATCTTTCTTTTTGAGCGTTGTTTTGGATAATTTAACAACGACCATAGTGATGATGACCCTTGCCCGCAAGCTCATCAGTGATCCAAAGAGCAGACTTTATATGGCAGGTGTGATAGTTATAGCGGCAAATGCCGGCGGAGCTTGGAGCCCCATTGGAGATGTAACCACAACAATGCTTTGGATTGGCGGGCAAATTTCAGCACTGGGCATAATAAAAGATCTTTTTTTGCCAAGCGTAGTGAGCTTGCTCATTCCGGTGATAGTTTTTACTTTCCTCATAAAAGGAGATGTAAACCATTCAGTTTCGCAAACTTCCAAGGATGCTCCCTCTTCTTTTGAGAAGGATATATTGTTCATATTTGGAATAGGCGGCCTTTTAATGGTGCCTGTCATTAAAACTATTTTCCATGCCCCGCCTTTTGTTGCCATGCTTTTTGTTTTGGGCATACTTTGGACTGTGGTTGAGCTACTAGGCCGTAGGCACAAAGGAGATGGCGTTCCAAATAGGCTCAATGTTCTAAACGTGCTAAAGGATGTTGATACTCCAAGCGTACTGTTCTTTGCGGGAATTTTGATGGCTGTTGGTGTTTTGGGAGCAACCGGGCAGCTTGAAGCCCTTGCAAATATATTGGAAAATTCTTTGGGCGATATTCGCGTAATCACACTCATAATAGGCTTTTTATCCGCTGTTGTGGATAATGTTCCCTTGGTCGCGGCTACAATGCACATGTACGACATAAGCTCTTTCCCTTGTGACCATTTGATGTGGGAATTTATATCCTATTGCGCTGGCACTGGTGGTTCTATACTGATAATTGGCTCTGCGGCTGGAGTTGCAGCTATGGGCATAGACAGAAACATCTCTTTTGGCTGGTATTTAAAAAGGATAACCCCTTTGGCATTGCTAGGTTATTTGGCAGGAGCTGGAATGTATCTGCTGATGAATATGAATGGCAATTGGTCGATGGTAGGCGGATAATTTACTATATTCCCCCAATATGATAACTACAATGAGCAGAATTGTGGTTGCTGCCACAGACGCAAGCAAAGAAAAAACTCTAAACAGCCTTAGAGAATGGGGTCTTTTGCATGTTTTGCCACTGCAAACCCCGGAAAATGAGAAGGTAGCGGCTGCAAAAGCAGCCCTTGCCAATGCCCAAAGGGTTCTTGAGGCCCTGCCCAATAAGGGAGCCTCTGCCACTAGCTCTGCGCAAGGCGATTTGCTTTCCCAAATAAACGAAGTAATACATAACAAAAAAGCAGCGGAAGATGCCTTGGCTCTAAACTCGGCAGAATTGAAAAGGGTTGAGGCTTATGGCGAATTTGACCCCCACAAAGTGAAAAAGTTGCAGAAATACGGCATAAACGTAAAACTCTACAGCGCAGAAGAAAAAAAATTCAAAGACGCAGAAGAGGGCATTGTAATTAAAGAATTCAAAAGGGCGAATGGCGAGGTGTTTTTCGCGGCCATCAGCAAAGAGCAGATAGATTTGCCGTACAAAGAAATATCCCTGCCCCCAAAATCCGTAAAAGAACTAAAACAAGATATTGAAAACGCAGCAAAGACAATTGAAGAATGCGATAAAAAATTATCCGAATATTCCAGCAAGAGAAAAGAGGTTGGGGAGCTTGTGTTACAGGCTTCCGATAACCTTGCGTTCAAGGCTGCGGAAGCCGGAATGCGCTCGGAAATAGGGATTTGCTTTATACAGGGTTATTGCCCAAAAGAAAAGCTGGCATCGCTCAATGAACTGGCGGCAAAAAATGGCTGGGGAATTTCCACGCAAGAGCCAACAGAGGAAGAAGCCGTTCCCACGCTCTTAAAGCACAAAAAAATAGTTAAGCCAATAGATGCTCTTTACAATGTTATAGGCATAAACCCTGGCTACCGAGAAATAGATGTAAGTGCTGTGTTCCTGTGCTTCTTTAGCATTTTCTTTGCCATGATTGTGGGCGATGTCGCTTATGGCTTGCTCTTTGCTGCAATAACTTTTATAGCTTCAAAAAAATTAAAAAATGCCCCGCGCTATCCATTTCAGTTCCTCTATTTGATGAGCGGCTGCACAATAATCTGGGGCTTTTTAAATGCTAACTATTTGGGCTTGTTCAGAGACGGCGATGTTATGATGATTCCCGCTGTTTTGGATATATGCAAGGCATCTTGGTCTCCCCAAGGGTTAAAGGATTTTGCCGCCTGGGTTCGCGATGATAACAATACTCAATTTCTCTGTTTTAATTTGGCGGTTATTCATTTAACCATAGCTCGCGTATGGAACGCTTTTGCCAACAGAGACAATAAAGCAGCAGTAATCACGCAAATGGGTTGGACTTGCACAACTTGGATGATGTTCTTTTTGGTTTGCAACTTGGTGCTGGGGCGTGTTTTTCCGCAAGAAGCTCTTTATGTGGGCATTGGCGGAGCTGTGCTTATCATAATAGGTTCGGCTATGAAATCAGATTGGTTCAGCGTAGGGATGCTGCCTTTGAATTTGGTCAGTAATCTTGTGGATGTTATAAGTTATATCCGTTTGTTTGCAGTTGGAATGGCAGGTTACAGCGTGGCAAATGCCTTTAGCGGAATGGTTGCCCCTATGTTTGGCTCCATTGTTGGTTCTGTTTGCGCGGCTTTAATTCTTTTATTAGTTCATTCTTTGAATATAGCGCTTTCGGCTATGGGCGTGGCGGTTCACGCTGTGCGCTTGAATACTTTGGAATTTTCAAACAGTGTGGGTGTAGAGTGGAGCGGAAGACCATATATGCCTTTCAGGAAAAACGTTTAACCCTTTAACAAAGAGGATACAATGGAAACACATTTAATGAAAACGCTTGGTGAAATAGGTGCAGTCGCAGCTCTTGGCATATCTGCTGCAGGCTCTGCCTATGGCATTGGCAAAGCTGGTTGTGCCGCTATTGGCGCGTGGAAAAAGTCTTATGCCCAAGGCAAAACAGCTCTTTTCACTTTGCTGGTATTTGTGGGAGCGCCTATGTCGCAAACCATTTACGGCATGATTATGCTGATTTTTATAAATAACGCAGTAGCAACGCACCCCGAAAACTGGGCTGCTTATGCTGGCGCAGGCATTTTTGGCGGCCTTGGCATGGGAGCTTCCGCTCTCTTTCAGGGCACAACAGCCGCAGCCGCAGCAGACGCCCTGAACGAAACAGGCAAAGGCTTTGCGAACTACCTTATGGTGCTTGGCGTTGTGGAAACAGTATCCTTGTTTGTGCTGGTATTCTCGCGAATGGCATTTGTGAACGTTGCAAATTAGCTCATTTTGCTCCGTGCTCTAGAACTCGCTACTTATGCGATAAAAGGTTGCCGCCCTAACCCAGCGGTGGGTGCGGTTATTGTGAAAGACGGCGTAGCGGCAGGGGAGGGTTATACCCAAGAGCCGGGCAAAGAACACGCGGAAATAGTAGCTTTAAATAATGCAGGCGAAAATGCAAAAGGTGCGGATTTACATGTAACTTTAGAACCGTGCAGCCATTACGGGCGAACTCCGCCTTGCGCGGATGCGATAATAAAAGCTGGAATAAAAAAGGTTTACTACGGGTATTTAGACCCAAATCCTGAGGTTTCGGGAAAGGGGATTGAGAAATTAAAAGCTGCTGGCATAGAGGTTGAAAGGGAAAGTTTAGATGGGCTTATAGATAATTTTTATGAATCTTATCATTGGTTTGTGAAAAACAGAACTCCTTTTATAACATTGAAAATAGCCCAGACTATGGATGGTTTTATAGCAAACAGCGACCGAACTTCGCTAAAAATCACAGGCGAGGAATCCCAGACGGAGTTGCACAGGTTGCGGAGTTTTTGTGATGCCGTTGTGGTTGGCGGCGGAACTTTTCGCACGGATAATCCGCAACTGACGGTGAGGAATGTTAATGGAGCAAATCCTGAGAAAATAATTTTTAGCAGAGACAATTTTAGCGGTGGAACTTTTGAAGAGAATTGGAATTCAATGCTTGCGGATTGTGCTAAAAAAGGAATGCACCATATCTTGGTTGAAGCCGGCACAACGTTGGCAAAGAATTTATTTGAAATGGAAAACGCCTTTCAGCAATTTTTATTGTGGACCTCTCCGCTCCGCATAGGCAAAGGCCTTCCTTGGAATGTGGCAAGCAGCGACTGGCAAAAGAATTTCACCCTGCGAAAAACCTATATGCAGGGCAAGGACTTTTGCGAGGAGTATAGATTTCGCTATACCGAAAACTTTTAGCTAAAATAGCCTTGCTTTTCGTTATAAAATTTGCGGTGGCATATTGAATTTCATATTTTATGTTTCATATTTTATGTTTTTTACTATATTACGGTTATGGACAAAAAGCCTAAAAAAGAGCGCAAAGACCATTTACATTGCCATAGATGAATTTCAGCAAATTATGGACTATCCCGAAAAGGGAATAGAAGCTCTGCTTCGTTCTTACCTGCAATTTTTGCCAAATGTTCATTTCATTTTTTCCGGAAGCAAAAAACA
>Ga0268262_10006503_pt1 | contig 11184 bp, 7 predicted proteins | sample TergutNc150P3_FD_190354 | JGI IMG/M metagenome (GOLD analysis project Ga0268262, IMG submission 190354) | Nasutitermes corniger P3 segment gut microbial community from laboratory colony in Florida, USA - Nc150 P3 (SPAdes) (version 2) | ecosystem: Host-associated > Arthropoda: Insects > Digestive...
TTACATCCATTAATCAAAATAAACGAAATTATTAAATTTAAAATTAATAAATTGTTTTTCATAAAAACTCCTTAAAAATATATTAAGTATATAATATTCAATATTATTTGTCAATAATATTTATAATAATCTCCTATGGTACAACTCAAAAAACTTGCGCTTAACGTCCTTTATATGAACTTTTTGTCCGTTTAATTTTTATTAAGCGAACAAAAGTTTCGTATACACCTCCGAAATTACGCATTAAGGTATACGCATATGGTGTCCGACACCATTTTTTAATGAGCGCCTGAAGATGTATGCCAAATAAAATACTTGAGTCCAGGCGAGCAGGCGCGCGTGATGGAAAAACATCTTCTGCGGGTTCCTGCAATTCGGCTAGACCGAATTGCTAAGGAGTTTTGCCAAAGGGAAAACTAAAGTCTTTACTGTTTTTTCTTTGGCAAAATCTCATGTTTTTTTATGATTGTTTGTATTTGGCAAAACTCCCTCGTTAAAAAAGCCGTAGGCTTTTTTAACACAGCGCGCGCGACTGCCCGCCTGGACTAAATAAATTCTTTAGGCATACATCGTGCAACCCCACAGCCGTTTATTATACATAAACGCATATTGATCTTTTCTAAAAAATAAACTAATATAACTTTTAATAACAATCAATTTTCAGGAGGTATTATAATGAAAAAATTGTTTTTTATCGTCATTACGTTGTTGGTTATTGCCGGCTTGACTTTTACCGGATGTTCCCAATCAAAATCCAAGGGCGTTACATTTACCATAGCTCTGAGCGAAGACATCAGGGCGGTGGACGCGGGAGTGGCATGGAACTATGTCACCAATCAGGTTACAAATCAGATCACCGAAGGACTGGTGACTTTTGACGCCAATAACAATATTATTCCGGAACTGGCGAAAAGCTGGAGTCAGCCTGACGAGTTAACCTATGTCTATAATGTCAGGGATGATATTGTTTTCTCGGACGGAAGTAAAATGACAATGGACGACGTGTTGTTTTCTTTTGAAAGGTCAAAAGACCCCGACGGCGGAACCTATTTTTCTGACTTCTTCAACGACGTGGAGAGCTTTACCGCCGACGGCTGGCAGTTCACCATTAAGCTTAGCCAACCCTCCGCGGTGTTCAAGTATGTTCCGGCAACCGGCGCGGGACGGATAATCAGCAAGGCTTATCATCAGAAGCACACCAATGATTTTGGAACCGCAACGGGAGGCATTGTCGCGACAGGCCCCTTCGTTTACCAGAAATGGACAAGCGGACAGGAAATAGTATTAAAGAAAAATAAAAACTACTGGAACAAGGAAAAACTGGCGGCCAATATTATTGACACTCTGGTTTTCAAAATTATCCCCGAAGACACATCGCGGGTAATCGCGCTCCAGACCGGAAACGCCGATTTCTGCGCCAACCTGCCGCAGGATATGCTGGATAAATTAAGCGCGGATCAGAATCTGACATTTACCAGCGTGGATTCTTTCAGCCTTACCTACGTTGCCCTCAACACGCAACGCGCCCCCATGAACGATGTAAATGTACGCAAAGCGATTTCACGGGCAATGGACATTCCCGAATTCCAGAAACGCATTATTAAGAACGCGGGAAAAGCGGGAACAATTCTGCCTTTCGGTCAGGCCCTCTACGGCGATAACGCCGCCAAATGGCAGCAGTATTTAAATAATACTCAGGGTTACACTTATGATTTAGCCGCAGCGAAACAGCATCTTGCAAAATCGGCGTATCCCAACGGTTTTAACTGCGACCTGATTGTAAGCGAAAATTCACTCGCCAATCAGAGAGCGCTGTACATCCAGGAATCCCTAAAGGCGCTTAATATCAACGTGAATATCAAGAAGATGTCAGGCGATGAGCAGGATACCTACCAGATGGGCGGCGTTCTGGACGCCAACGGCAAACGTGATTACGATATGCTCATCGGCGGATGGGAAGCGGATTATCCCGATCTTAACGGCAATATTGAGATCATGTATGCGGAGAGTCAGGCGGGCGAAGACGGCTACAATGCCGCGGCTTACATCAATCCGGTAATTGACGCCATGATTGAAGCCCAGAGAACTACTGTAGATTCCGCCAAGCGTTTCGATATTCAGTCCAAGATGATGGATATTATAGTAAACGATGTTCCCTATATCGTATTTGATTACACATCACGGCAGAGCGTTATAAACAAAAAATATACCGGCCTTGCCGTTTCTCCCTCGTGGCTGTGGGTGCTTCCCGCGCAGAACGTCCGCACTGCAAATTAGCGTCTTTTAAAGAAAGCCGTAAAAGCCCGATGCGCCATATAAATATCGGCTTTTGCGGCTGCCTCAAACGGGGAGTGCATTGAAAGGAGAGGCACGCCGAGATCAACGGTGGGAATATCAAGGTTTGTGAAAAACCGCGATAAAGTCCCGCTGGCTCCGGCGTCAACCTTTCCCCCTTCTCCCGTCTGCCAGATTATATCAGCTTCTTCCAAAATTTTTATAATAGCCGCAACAGTCTGGGCGTCGGCGTCGTTTGTATTCTCTTTTCCCTTTTCCCCCCAGCAGCGGAAAAGCACGATGCCATGGTTCAGTTTTGCATCTCCATGCTCGTCAAAAACTTCCTTATAAAGAGGGTATTGGCAGGTATTAACATCCGCGGAAACGCAGAACGAATTTGAAAAAACTTCGCCCCCAGTTGAGGACTCTCCCGCGGCTTCAACAAGTTCATTGATAAAGTACGGGAAAAAAGCCGACTTCATTCCGCTAATCCCAAAAGAGCCTGTCTCTTCCTTGTCGGCAAGAACCAGACACGATGTAAAATCCGGCTCATTTACGGAAAGAAACGCTGTAAGAGCAGAATAAGCGCATACCTTGTCATCCTGACCATAAGCGCCTACCATGCTCCTGTCGAGTCCCATATCAGAAGCGGCGAATGCCGGAACCGCGCAAATCTCCGCCGACACAAAGTCTTTTTCGGTAATTCCGTATTTTTCGTACAGCAGGCGTAGTATATTGAGTTTAACCGCCCCTGCGCCGCTTTCACCAGGCGCGGAATTGAGTCCCGCAAGAATATCAAGGTTCTCCGCCGGAACCGCGTCTTTTACGGGTTTCTTCATCTGTTCTGCCCCAAGATGAGGAAGGAGATCCGCAATAAAGAAACGCGGGTCGTCATGCCCTTTGCCGATTTGTATGTTAAGCTCCTGCCCGTCTTTAAGGACAAAAAATCCGTGAAGGGCAAGGGGAATACCCGTCCATTGATAAGGTTTAATATCTCCGTAATAATGGGTGTCAAAAAAAGCCATACCGGAATCTTCATAAAGGGGCTGCATTTTAAGATCAAGCCGCGTGGAGTCTATATGGGAAGCGATAATTGAAATGCCCTGGGCAAAATTTTTCCTGCCAATATTGCAAAAAACCGCAGCCTTTCCACGGCGGTTAAGATAGACTTTATCGCCGCTTTTTATTTTCATGCCCTTTTTAAAGGGAATAAAACCTTCTTTCTCCGCCTTTGCTATGGCTGCGCTTACGGTTTCCCTTTCGGTTTTAGCGGCGTTAAGAAAAGAGATATAAGCCCTGCAATACTCGTCCGCCGCTTTAATTTCTTCAGGTCTAATAAAAACAGAAGCGTCCTTACGGGGAAAAAGAATTTTGTTTTTCATGTCAGAATCCATAATGTTTTCCTTACCGCGTGTTATGCGATGTTTGCGCGATACTATGATTTATTATATATATTATATTTTTTGTTTACAAGTGGTAGCAAAATGTATGCCTAAAGATTTGTACTATAAGCATACATCTTAATCGCATTTTAAAAAATTTGTGTCTGACACCATGTGCTATCTAATAAAATAACGAAAGTTAAAAAAGTCTTATATGAAATGCTGGTAGAATAAAGGAAGATATTTATGGTGGGCTTTCGCCCACCACCTTTTACTTAAATCGTCCTTTTATACCTAAATACTAATTTTTGGTGAAAGTTGGAAAACCGTCAATGCTACTGCTTGTCATCGTCATTGTTTTATCAGATAAAGTTGCTGTGATGATGATGCCTTTAGCACCGGCAGGAGCAGTAACAGTGAGTGTTGCGATATTGCCTTGATAGGTATAGTTGCCAGACCAATTGCTAGCACCATATACAAGAGTAAAACTGGTTTCAGTCATAGTAAGAGTAGCAGTACCATAACTTCCAGTTCCGACATAATTACCCGCAAATGGGTGATTACTGCCTCCATTATTATTGTTAGATGGATCGTCATCGTTATCGCAACCAACAAAAACAAGCCCCATTGCCAGTAGAACTACCAGCAATCCCAGAAAAATCACATTCTTCTTTTTCATAAAAACCTTCCTTAGGGATTTGACCTATTCAAATCCCGATGAAATATGACCGCCCATACGAGCGCCTGTCAAAAAGCCGAAAATCGGCATTTTTACACAAATAAATACAATATCCCGCTTGTATTCCTTTTTTCACAAGAAAACACAAGTAATTAACTTCAATTTGTAATTTAATAGTAATGAATTTGTAGATGTTTGTCAAGTAAAGATAGAATGGATAGAGTGGCAATATACAATTTACCGTTTAATATATGAATATACAGGAAATAAAAAACCTTTTTGGCAGAAATATCAAATACTATCGGTTCCACAGACAACTTTCACAAGCCGCATTAGCCGAAAAAGCCGATATTTCGGTTACATTTTTATCCAATATTGAGCGTGGAAAGATGTTCCCCAAGGTTGAAACGCTTTCCAGATTAACCGAAAGTTTGGAAATTGACGTTCATGAACTTTTTAGGGTTGATCTTATCCCCGATGACCAAAGAGAAATGATGAATCGCCTCACAAAAGACATTAAAGGCACAGTAATCGCCGCATTGGACGAAGTTTTTAAGCAGTATTTGGGCTGAAACCCATTTTTGAAGACTCGGCGAAGTATATCTGCTGCCGAGACGCATTGCGGGCGGACAGGACTCTTACTTTCTTCTTTTTTCTATTGCTTTTGGTTGATGGGGCAAGCGGTTTTTAAAAAGCCCTGAGGGAGGAATAAAGCTTTGGAAATCATTGCGATTGAAGACGAAGAACAAGATTGTCTTGTGGTCATTCATGCAATGAGATTAACCAAGCAGTATTACTTTTTGTTAGAAGGGGTATGATATGAATTATGATGAAATTGACGTTGATAAAATAGTAAACGAGGTATCTGCTGCCGTAGTACAAGGGAATTACCGCAATGCGACAAAAAAAGAGTCTATGGAAGTCCGTCTTGCCGCCCTTGCCATGATTGTTAAAAATATGCAGAGTGAAATGCACGACATTGTTTAAAAAGAAAAATAATTAGTAGGAGCCTAATTCCTTTGGACAAAATTATAAAAAGTCTAAATATTTGAACGAATTTCCTTGTCTAATATGGTGATTTTTTTGATATTTATAGTAAAGGCTTTTACAAAATCATAAAAGCCTCTTAAAACCGAAGTTTAAAAAGTTCATACACTTAACAATTACATCAATATTTACCGCAAAAAAATGAAAATCGGCTCCGTGTTTCGGAACGATTAAATAACATCACTCAAACTTCAATTATCTATCAATGTTATCCGGCTGAGCCGGATAATACACCGCTGTCGCGGTAAAAAAAGGAGAAAGAAAATGAAAATCAAATTCAAACTGAGTATTCTGGTGATCGCAATTGTTGCGATAGTAACAGGGGGCATTGCCATACTGCTGTTACAGAAGGCTTCCAGCATAAGCCTTTCACTGAGCCTTCAGGGGCTTGAGTATGTCGCCAATAACCAGGCCACATACGTACAAGGACAGGAAAACGGATATCTTAAGGTAGTGCAATCGGTGGCGGGTATTATGAGTGATTATGAAGCAATTCCCGCGAATGAACCGCGCACCCGCTTTGATTATATGCTGCGTTCTACCCTGGATTCACATCCCGATTTTGTCCGTGTATCTTCCATTTGGAAACCAAACGTATTAGACGGCATGGACGATAGCTCCATAAGCCGTCCCGGCTCAACAGCCACAGGTCAGTATGCTATGACATGGGGCAGGGATACCGGAAAGATTATGGTTACTCAAAATACCAATGTTGAAGAAACCATGTCCTATATTAACGGCCCTGATGCGCGTAAAGACAGGGTGGGGCATCCAGTTCCGCTTAGGGTAAACGGAAAGGACACATATACAATCAGAATGAGCACCCCTATTGTTAATCCGCGTACTGACGAAGTAGTCGGAACCGTGACATGTCAGGTAACAATAGACGCATTGCAGCCATTAGTTGAAAAAACCATAAAAGATTACGATGAAATCGCCTTAATGGTCATATATTCGGGTGACGGGACAATTATGGGGCATTTTATTCCCGACCGCATAGGTAAAAATACGATTAATGTCGATGTTGAAGTCGGCGCTAATCAGGCGGCGATGTTAAAGGCAATAAATGAAGGGAAAAGTTTTTCGGGCTACACTTATGATCCAACCTTAAAAACAAACGTCTACTTTAATATGCAGTCGTGCAAAATCGGCGATTCAGACATGACATGGTCGGTATTGGTGGGAACCACTGAATCGTATGCGTTAAAAGAAGTCAGCGCGATAACCAGTTTTACCATCATTCTAGCCGTTATAGCCATTGCGTTAACCGCATTAATTGTATACTTCTCCCTTAGTAACATTACCAAACCAATCTCCAAAGTAGCTGACACTCTTAAAGACATCTCCGAAGGCGAAGGGGATCTGACCCGGACTATTTCCGTCAAATCCAATGATGAAATAGGCGACCTTGCCCTTTACTTTAACAAGACTCTGGAGAAAATTAAAAACCTCATTGTAAATATCAAGAAAGAAGCGGATGGATTATCCAATATAGGCAACGATCTTGCCAGCAACATGAACCAAACTGCCGCCGCGGTGAATCAAATTACCTCCAATATTCAGAGTATCAAAGAACGTGTTATAAATCAGAGCGCCAGCGTTACCCAAACAAACTCCACTATAGGACAGGTTATCACCAATATCAATAAACTCAACGGGCATGTGGCGGATCAGAGCAGTAATATTTCCCAGGCGTCATCCGCGATTGAGGAAATGGTAGCGAATATTAATTCAGTAACAAAAACGCTGGTTAGTAACGCGGAAAATGTAAAAACACTGGAAGAAGCTTCGGAAGTGGGCCGCAGCGGATTGCAGGAAGTCGCGTCGAATATTAATGAAGTAGCCCGTGAATCTGAAGATCTGCTGAAAATTAATTCTGTAATAAAAAGCATCGCAAGCCAGACCAATCTGCTTTCGATGAACGCGGCGATAGAAGCGGCTCACGCGGGAGATTCAGGCAGAGGTTTTGCCGTAGTCGCCGATGAAATTCGTAAATTAGCGGAAAGTTCCAGCATGCAATCAAAAACAATCAGCAATGTATTGAAAAAGATTATGGAATCAATCAATAAGATTACAAAATCCACGGAAAACGTGCTTAACGAATTTGAAGCGATTGACTCAAGCGTTAAGACGGTGGCGGAGCAGGAGGATAATATCCGCAACGCAATGGAAGAACAGGGCGAAGGTAGCAAACAAATCCTTAACGGCGTGAGCAATGTAAATGAAATTACCAGCCATGTAAAAAGCGGCAGTGAGGATATGCTTGAGGAAAGCAAGGAAGTAATGGATGAAAGCCACAATCTTGAAATGGTTACGCAGGAAATAACCGGCGGCATGAACGAGATGGCCTCAGGCGCGGATCAGGTGAATGTGGCGGTAAATCATGTTAATGATATATGCACAAAGAACCGCGAGAGTATTTTACATTTATTACAGGAGGTTTCACGCTTTAAAGTAGCGTAGTAATAAAGCAGTGTAATAGAGCTCCGCCGTGGAACGTGATGTTCTGCGGCGGAGTTTTTTTATTTATTATAGAAGAGAATCCTAAAAATTTAGTTTTTTAGGATTATTTTTGATTTACGGCTTGCTTTTTTACAAAGACAATAATATATTGTAAATATGGATATACAATCATTATCAGTAGATATGAGCCAAGCGCAAGTACAGGAACAAGCCGCAGTACAAGTACAGTCAATGGAACTTGATACAGCAAAACAACAAGCGCAAGCTGTTGATAACCTTCTTTCAACCGTACCTGTACCTGAGCCCAATCTTGGACAAAATATAGACTTAACCGCCTAAAATCTCTTTTTTGTAAGTAGTGTATTTTTTACAAAAAAGTGATATGCTCTAAAAATGGCAAATTACAAACATATTAAAAATGAACATCAATTACGTTCTCTTGTTTTCGATGATTATTTCAAAAGTAAAGACATATCATGGGAACTTGAAATAGAAAAAATAGATTTTATTGTTACTGAAAAAAAATCAAGAAAAAGCAAAGAAGGCGGTGCTGAAAAGCATTATTATTGGGCTGAAACAAAGAGCAGTGTTACCGAAGATTATGATATGCTGACTCAATTATTATTGACCATAAAAAAGCCTTATGACAAAAACGAATATATAATTCCAAATTATGTAGGCTGTTTCGATACAGAAAAAATAATATTTGTACCTACAAGATTATTTCTTTCTATATTTAAGGACAATGATGTAAAATGGAATATACCACCAAACGATATAAAAAATGAATATTTTAAAAAACTAAAAAGGAAAATAATATATGAATTAGGGCAAAATAAAAAAGAAGTAAAAATATTTCAGTTTGGAATAAACGATGAAGAAGTAAAAGATTTTATTAAGAATAATGTTATAAAAGGGAATGTTGAAAATAAATTTGAAATAACAGATAATAATTTTGACAGAGTTTATTTGAATTGGCTTGAAAAAGTTAAACCTTCTTTAGCTGTTAATTGGGAAGAAGAAAAGAAAAATGGGCTTTATGACTCACATTTTTATCTTGCAGATTTGCTATCAATAGAAAATTTAGCAATTATAAATAAATTATTAATTATATTACAAACTGATCATTACAAATTAACAAAGGTAATGAAAAAGAGTAATGCTTTAATTGCAGATGATATTTATTATTTCAAGGATAAACAAAAAGCGTATTTTGAATTTTGGAGCATCTATAAAAGACCGCCGTTACCTCAATTTTGGGATAATATATTATTAAGACAAGATTTATTAGTACCGCAGGATATAAGAGAAAGAAAAGGCTCATTTTTTACACCTCAAATATGGGTAGAAAAATCACAAGAATATATAGCGGAAGTATTCGGCGATAATTGGCAAGATAAATATTATATATGGGATTGTTGCGCCGGTACAGGTAATTTGCTTGTTGGAATAAACAGAAAAATTGAAAATGTATTTGCAAGTACCATAGATGAAGCGGACGTTAAAGTAATGTATGACCGTATAGAAAATGGTGCGAAATTACTAAAGAAAAATGTGTTTAAATTTGACTTCTTAAATGATGATTTTAAGAAGTTGCCAAAAGCACTAAAAGAAATTATTGATGACCCCAAAAAAAGAGAAAAACTTATAATATATATAAATCCACCATATGCGGAAAGTTCAGGCGGTGAAAAAGCAAAATCTGGTGTTTCTACACTTCATAAAACAAAAGATAAATATCAGTCAAGAATAGGAAAAGCAACAAATGAAATATTTTCTCAATTCCTTGCCCGTATATATGATGAAATTTCTGGTTGTAAATTAGGTTTCTTTTCTAAACTTAAATATGTAAATGGTTCAAACTTTAATAATTTTAGAAGTTTTTTTAATGCCTCTTTTTTAAAAGGTTTTGTTTGTAAAGGTAATACTTTTGATAATGTTACTGGTGAATTTCCAATAGGTTTTTCTATTTGGGATTTAAATTCTAAAAAATTTCCTCATAAATTACAATATTTTGTTTATGATGAAAAAGGGAATAAAATAGATAAAAAAAGTTTTTATAATAATAAACCATATATAAATAAATGGCTTTCTTCTATAGAAATTCCCAGTAATAATATTGGTAAATTATATTATACTAGTAATGATTTTCAACAAAATAAACTTGTATTTATTAGTTTAATGGATACTACAAGTCATCTTTCATTTACTCCAATAAGTAAAAATAATTTTTTTGAAATAGCAATTTATTTTTCAGTCCGTCTTTGTATTGAACAAACATGGCTTAATGATAGAGATCAATTTTTATACCCAAATTCTGAATGGGAAAATGATAATGAATTTCAAAATGATTGTGTAATTTTTACATTATTTCATGGTCAAAATCGTATTACTTCTAATGATGGTGATAATCATTGGATACCTTTTACAGAAGAAGAAATAGGAATAACTGGTAAATTCAAAAGTCATTTTATGTCTAATTTTATAGCTGGAAAAGTTGATATAAATAAAGAAAATGATTTTTTCAAAAACAATGAAAATAAAAAAAGAAGTAAACTAAAATTCTCAAAAGAAGCAAAAGATGTTTATAATGCTGGCTTGAAATTATGGAAATATTATCTTAGTAAATCAAGAGTAAATATAAATGCTTCTTTTTATGATATTAGGGCATATTTTCAAGGTTTCAATAAGGATAAAATGAACATTAAAAGTACAGATGAGGAATACAATACTCTAATTGGCAATCTTCGTGAAAAGATGAAAATACTAGCTAAAAAGATAGAACCAAAAGTATACGAATACGGTTTTTTATTGGAGTAGTGGTGTAATATGAAAAAAATCAATCGGATTATTACACACAAGACCTTTTCTCAGACAACGAAAATGAAACTATCCCAAAAAAAGAACCTGAAAAATTAGGAATAATACCGTTTGGAAAATATAAAGGGCAAACTATTGAAACTTTGTCTTATGACCTTGATTATTGTAATTACCTCAAAGATCAGCCTTGGTTTAAGGAAAAGTATAATTTTATATATCAGATAATAATAAATAATTTTGGAGAGCCGGATGATACGTCCATACATAATGCCTTACAAGCCATTATATTAATGAATTGTTATCATTGAATGAGCCTTTATTACCTGAGACAGAATGAGATTAAATTATGTTTGAATTTAGTTTTTTATACTCCCCCTTAAATAATCTCCGTGGAGAGGATTCGAACCTCTGACATAATGATTAACAGTCATTCGCTCTGCCAACTGAGCTACCACGGATAAAAATGCAAAGGGACGGACTTGAACCGTCAATCTTAACCTTATGAGAGTTCTGCTCTAG
>Ga0268262_10006504_pt1 | contig 11184 bp, 10 predicted proteins | sample TergutNc150P3_FD_190354 | JGI IMG/M metagenome (GOLD analysis project Ga0268262, IMG submission 190354) | Nasutitermes corniger P3 segment gut microbial community from laboratory colony in Florida, USA - Nc150 P3 (SPAdes) (version 2) | ecosystem: Host-associated > Arthropoda: Insects >...
TGGCAGAGCAGCGGCACGGGCGACATATTGTCTATGTCGTATTTGCCGAAATCGCTCTGCACGACCTGCATATCCTTTAGATCAAGGATGTTGATCTTGCTATTAGTGACCAAATCCACAACGAAGGAGGGCGTGGCGCTCTCGTACCAGTAGTCGGAGAACTTTCCGCCGCTGTAAAAGTGCTTGAGCAACCCGAACGGGCAGTAGACCGTAAGCGGGGCTTCTGAAAAGCGGTAGCCGTTGTAAAATAGGCGCAATTGGTCCATGTACTCTTCGCGGCTGCGCCCGGTGCTTTCCAAAACGTTCTCTATTTCCGGCCCGAAATTGGCCGTCATCTCCTCCTGGGTCAGTCCGCAGATGTCTGCGCAGCGCGGGTCAAAGGTCAGGTCGGTTACCTGATTCAGACCGGAGAAGACGCTTACGTGGGAGAACTTGCTCACGCCGGTAATTAATATAAAGCGAAGGTGGGCGTCGCAAGATTTCAGAATACCGTAGAACGCCTTTAGCGCGTCTCGCAGCTCAACATGGACATCACGCTTGTTTAGGGTATTCGTAAGCGGGCTGTCATACTCGTCGACGATGACGACGACCGTTTCGTTAAAGCGCTCGCGCAGGTCAGCTATGAGGTTTGCGAACCGCAACGGCACAGTTTGCCCGCGCAACGCCACCCCGTAGCGCCGCGACGCGTTATCAAGCGTATTTTGCAATACGGCATTTAGGACGGGCGTACCCTCGCTGTAGTTCCCGGTGCTCAGGTCAAACCGGATCACCGGATGCGCTTTCCACTCCCAACCGAGGGTATCGATGGCCAGCGCCGGCCTCCCGGCGATCTCGCCGAAAAGCTCACGCCGACCCTCAAAGATCGCCCCGAGCGTAGAGCAGAGCAACGACTTACCGAAGCGCCGCGGACGGGAGAGGAAGAACGCTTCGCCGGAACCGGTGAGGAGTTCGTAGACGCGGGCGGTCTTGTCCACGTAGACGAAACCGCGCTCCCGAATCTTCGGAAAGTCTTGGATGCCTACGGGCAGGATTCTTGCGGTATTTGTCGACATGATATGTATAAACTAATATTTGCGCAACATCAAAAGGCTAAAATCACGATACACGCAAAACATTTCTGAAACAATAGGAACGCTGTCCGGGTGAGGGACTTAGGTTCCCCTGTTTATTCGGCGGGACGACGCCTTTATTCAGGCCAAGGCCAGCAACGGCGTCAGTTTCTTCCGCAGCGTCAAAATATTTTTATCCCTATCGCGCCTGTACTCCACGCTGTCCATGAGCTTCTTGACCATAAAGACCCCAAGCCCGCCCACCTCGCGTTTATCCGCGCCGGCCGTTATGTCAGGATCCTTCTTGTCTATGGGGTTGTAGGGCTTTCCGCAGTCCTCAAACTCAACCACGACCTCGTCGCCGACCGACACCCGCACCGTGGCGCCGCCGCCGCCCTGGCCGTAGGCGTAGCGGGCGATGTTCACGAACACCTCCTCCGCCGCGATCGTCATCTGCGCCTGCTGCTTCATAGTGCAACCGGACGCCTCCAATCTCTCGGAGATAAAGCGGACAACCATATTGAGGTTGCCCACACGCGCATCAATAGTCAGCTCGTCCATGGCAGTAACCCCCTTCCTTTAGTAAGAATACGGCTAACTATACTAATAAATTAAGATTTTTTTAAAATCAAAGTCTTTAAGTCTTTTTTAGACGGAAGGCTACGCCTTCCATAGATAAATCGGGGGCTAAACCCCCGATTTTCAGTCAAAATCAAAAGAAAAAAGCCTTCTTTGGTGATTTTGACTTTGATTTTGATTGAAAATGCGGGGTTTAGCCCCGCATTTATCTATGAAGCCGAAGGCTTCGTCTAAAAAAGAATTTGATTTTAAGGCTTTAAGGCTTCGTCTAAAAAAGATTTAGACTTTAACTTTCAATACCAGCATAGTAATATCGTCCGCCTGCTCCGCCCCGTCGGCGAACTTGTCTATTTCCGACTTTATTGCGTCCGAGAACTCTTTCAGCGGCAATTCGGCGCTGTTATTCACAGCTTCCGTTAGGCGCGTTTGGCCGAAAAGCGCGTCTTGATTGTTTACGGCCTCCGTTATGCCGTCGGTGTATAGGAAGAGTTCGTCGCCGGTACGCATTGTCAGCTCGCCCTCCGTATAGCGGACGCTCTCCATGCCGGCAAGGACAAATCCGGGTTTTACGTTTACTACAGCGCATTTGCCGCCCGTAATAAGAATGGGGGGAGTGTGTCCGGCGTTTACGTATTGGAATCTTCCCGTATCTATATGCAAGTAGCCCATAAACGCGGTGACGAACATCCCGGCTTCGTTGCCGTCGCATAGGATGTCGTTCACTTTCTCAAAGACCTCTTTGGGGCAAATGCCTGACTGCGCGTTGTTTTTGATGAGCGTCTTGGCGATTACCATGAACAGAGCCGCCGGCACGCCCTTGCCGGATACGTCGGCGACTATCACGGCCAGGGTATTGTCGTTGACAAAGAAGAAATCGTAGAAATCGCCGCCGACCTCTTTGGCAGGCTGCATAGAGGCGTATATATCGAACTCGTTGCGGTTCGGGAACGGGGGGAAGACGCGGGGCAGCATGCTCGCCTGTATCTTTGTGGCCACGCTGAGTTCCGCGGATATGCGCTCTTTCTCGGCCGTTACATGCTGCAGGTTGCTTATGTACTGCTTGAGTTCCAACGCCATTGCGTTTACGCTGTCGCCCAGCTGCTCTATTTCATCGCCGGTTTTAAGGTTGATATGCGTGTCGAGCGCGCCGCTCGCTATACGGGCTAAAGCGGCCTCAAGCGTTATGATGGGACTGCTGATCTTCGCCGAGAGCATTCTGGCAAGGTAGAAAACGGCGACCACGCCAATCGCCAAAACGACGACAAACGCGGTCAGCACGTACATTATGGCATTGTTCACGCCGCCTATCACCCGTTTCGTCACTCTCTTTATGGCGGCGCTGTTTTCCGTGACAGGGCCCATGACGTCCGAAACCGGGCGCATCAGCGCCACGCTCCAGCCGGTCACAGGAATAGGCGCGTAGGCCATATACACCTCTTTACCTTCGGTACTTACACTGTCAAACCCGCTCTCCCCGTCAATCATCCTTTTTATCACATTGTTGTATCTTAGGTTGCCTTCCTCGTAGGCGCTCTTCGCCTCAAAGACGCCGTCCGCGCCCTTCTTCATGTCGCTAAACGCTATGATCATCCCATCAGCGCTCACAACAATGGCTTTGCCGTGCTGACCGGAATCGGCGTTGACAATCTTGTTTAAATCCTCTATAAATACGTCAATCCCGACGACGCCCTTAAACGCGCCGTCCGCCCCTTTGAACGGGTGCGAGCAGGTGACAAGCAGCTTATTGTTCGAGGAGGTATCGTTGTACGGATCCGTCCAGTAGGTTCGGCAACTATCCCTATATGTTCTGCAAATATCCCCGGCGCCCTTATACCACTGTTGATTACGCGGGTCAAAGAACCGCGTCTTGTCGTCGGAAAATCTATCGTAGGAGATGAGGAAACCCGACTCCGTGCCGAGGTACAAGGACTTGGTCAGCGTCTCCATGTCGTCGGCGTTGCTCAAAAAAACCGACCTTATATTGCCGAGAAGCCCGGCCTCGTTTTTGATGCGCGGATAATCGGCCATACCGTTGGCGCTCGCCAACCACAGAGCGAGTTTACCGTTATTCTCGGACGACGAGTATGGAATGTAAACCGGCGGCAGTTTTCCGGCGCTCTTGTATATCTCGGCGACATTCTCGGCGAAATAGACCGCGTCCTTCGCGATGCTGGAAAGCCGCTCGTTTATGAAACGCGACTGCCCCTGCGCCTGATCCAAAAGCCTGCCGACCACCTCCTGCTCAAGAATGCGGCTGCTGCTGGTGTTGGCGAAATCACCCAACTCCTCGCTGGCCTGGAGCACTTTGTCGCCTACGCCGTAGAGCACACCGACCGCAACCGCGCAAAACGCGATTAGGGAAATTACGGATATGCCTACCACAACGGATAGGATCTTGCGCTCGATGCTTTTCTTTTTCATTGTCAATAGACCGCCGATATGCGTTGGATCGGTATTGATCAATAACCGCATCTACACAATATTAAGTATATCAGAGAATCCTGTCATGTCGAAAACCTCCTTTATGTCTTGCGACACGTTGCGGAGTGACATGGTGGCGCCTTTCGACTTGGCGGTCTTCTCGCCCAGGAGCAGCACGCGCAGCCCCGCCGAAGAGACGTAGGTCAGGGCGGAGAAGTCGAGTTCGACAAAGTTCGCCCCGTCGAACGCCGGTATTAGCTCCGCCTGAAAATCCGGCGCGGCGTTGGCGTCCAGCCTGCCGGAAACGGCAAACGTCACCTTGCCGCCGCATTGCGTTTTCGTGACTTCCATTCGATGCCTCCTAATCTGGATTGCTTCGTCGCTTCGCTCCTCGCAACGACCGTCATTGCGAGCGTAGCGAAGCAATCCAGTATGTTCAATAATAGTGCAATATTTAATTATCTCAGCGCACATCGCCGATCTTCAGCCCGCACTCCTTCATCCGGCGCTTATCGCCGTACATCCGCTCGTCGGCGAACTTCATCACTTCGGCAAGCGCGTACTCGCCCTCCCCGAAGGCGGTGCCGTGGGCTATGGTGCAGCGTACCTGGCCCCCGCCGGAGGCGTTCAGCCCGTCAAGCGCCTCCTGCCACTTGGCGACTACGGCGTCCATATCGCTCTCCGCGCAATTCGGCATAACCGCGACGAACTCGTCGCCGCCGGTACGGAAGATATGCACCCCGTCCCCCGTGACGGCGTGGAAGCTCTCCGCCGCCCTCTGCAGCAGCAGGTCGCCGGCGTGGTGCCCCACGGTATCGTTGCAGTGCTTCAGGTCGTTCACGTCGAACACGATAAAGCCGACGCTCTTCGCCGGATGCGCGGTCAGCTCCGCTATAAGCTCGTGGTACTTGTTGCTCCCGGGCAGCCCGGTGAGCGAGTCAAGCTCAAGTTTTTTGAGCAGGCGGCGATAGTAGTCCGACATCTCGCGCATCAGCAGAAGCGCGCTCTTGCCCTCATCGGAGAGTTCGCTCAACAGTTCGTCCACTGCGGCCATGTCTTTCCTCCCTTATTACCCCTTTTTTTTCTTAGCAAGCGTCTGATTAACCCGCTTCTTCAACTGCAACGCCGGCTCGAAGACCGGTTTTATACCGGCTTTTACCTCTATGACCTCGTTCGTCCGCGGGTTGCGGGCGGTACGCGGTTTCTTCTCCCTTATCTTGAAGCGCCCGAAGCCGCGGATCTCTATGCCGTTGCCCTGAACCAGCGAGTCGGAGAGCGCGTTTAAGAAGCAATCCAACACGATCTTCGTATCCACCTGGGTCAGGCCGGTGCGGATAGCCACCTTTTCAACCAAATCTCTTTTTGTGACATTGCTCATATTTTCTTCCCCCGAAGAGCTTTTTTACAGACGCATCCCCCCTTTTTTACAGACGCATCCCCCTAATTAGAATTTGTATTATGGGCGCGCAAAAAGCAAGCCGTCCCGCCGAATAATTATTTTTTTATTTTTTCCCCGCCATACGCGCCGACTGCGCCGCAGCCTCCGCGACGGCGGACATGACCGTGCTCTTAAACGCCGCTTGTTCCAACGCCTCAAGCCCCTTGACCGTCGTCCCCCCCGGCGACATCACCTGCGAACGCAGCACCGAGGGATGCTCCGCGGTGGTCTGCACCATACGCGCCGCGCCGACCACCGTCTGAACCGCCATCTCAATAGCCAGCTTGTAAGAGAGACCCGCGCCGACCCCGCCCTCCGCGAGCGCCTCAATGAAACTGTAAACAAAGGCCGGCCCGCTGCCGGAAAGACCGGTAACCGCGTCCATCAGGCTCTCGGCAACTTTTACAACCTTCCCGCAGGCTTTAAACACGTACTCTACGAGGTCGGCGTCGCTTTGCTGACAATTATCGGAGAGCGAGTAGGCGCTCATACCCTCGCCTATCAGCGCCGGGGTATTGGGCATAACGCGGCAGACGCGGGCGGTGTTCCCCAAGGATAACCGTACCGCGTGTATCGATACGCCGGCGGCCACGGAAACGGTGAGAAAGTTCATTCCATGCTCTTTTATCAACGGGGCGACATCGTCGCAAAGCAACTCAGGAACGTCGGCGGGCTTTACGGAAACTATCACAATATCGGGAACAAAATCGGCAGTCTTCCACTCGTGCTCGGACGGGCCGACGACCTCCACGCCGTCGGCAAGACCCTCAAGAGCGCCGGGGGTCTTGTCCCAAGCAACAACGCGCACATCGCCGCCGTAGGCCTTTTTGAGTCCGCCGATGACGGCTTTTCCCATATTGCCCGTGCCGAAAATCGCTATATTCATATAGATTTTGACCTTTTCTAACTCTTCATAATATCCAAGAACTCTTTATTATTCTTGGTAGCGCCCATCTTCTCGTTCATAAACTCCATAGCCTCGATAGGCGACATGGAGGCCATGAACTTGCGGAGTATCCACATCCTGTTCAACTCCTCCTGGCTCAGCAGCATCTCCTCTTTTCTAGTACCGCTCTTGAAGGGGTCTATGGCCGGGAAGACGCGCCGTTCGGCTATCTTCCTATCCAGCACCAACTCCATGTTGCCCGTACCTTTGAACTCCTCGAAGATCACCTCGTCCATGCGGCTGCCGGTCTCTATCAGGGCTGTGGCGATGATGGTGAGCGACCCGCCGTTGTCTATGTTGCGCGCCGCGCCGAAGAAGCGCTTGGGCTTGTAGAGCGCCTGCGAATCCACACCGCCGGAGAGGACGCGGCCGGAGTGGGGCGCCACGGTATTGTGGGCGCGGGCCAGGCGGGTGATGCTGTCGAGCAGGATCACAACGTCGCGGTTGTGCTCCACAAGGCGTTTGGCGCGCTCTATCGCCATCTCGGCCACGACCACGTGGCGGTCGGCGGGTTCGTCGAAGGTCGAGCTTATGATCTCGGCGTTTACGCTGCGCTGCATGTCGGTGACCTCTTCCGGGCGCTCGTCTATGAGCAGCACGATCAGGTGCACCTCTTTGTGGTTGGCCAAGATGGCGTTCGCCAGGTTTTTGAGCAAAACGGTCTTACCGGTGCGCGGCGGCGCCACTATGAGGCCGCGCTGCCCCTTGCCGATGGGGGCCATCAGGTTGATTATGCGGGTGGCGGTCTCCTTCGGGTTGTACTCCAGATCGAACTTTTTGTCGGGGAAGAGCGGCGTGAGGTCGTCGAAGTTGACCTTGCGTTTGCACTGCTCCGGATCCTCGTAGTTGATCATCTCGACCCTGAGCAGCGCGAAGTAGCGCTCCGAGTCCTTGGGCGGCCTGACCTGCCCGGAGACGGTGTCCCCGGTCTTCAGGTAGAACCTCTTGATCTGCGACGGCGAGACGTAGATGTCGTCCGGGCCGCTGAGGTAGCTGTTTGACGGTGAGCGGAGGAACCCGAAGCCGTCCGGCATAATCTCGAGCACACCCTCGGCGAACATCTGCCCGTTCTGCGTGGCCTGAGATTGCAGTATCCTAAAGACAAGCTCCTGCCGGCGCAAACTGCGGCTCTCCTCCACGCCCTGGCTCTCGGCCAACGCGTAAAGGTCGGTCATCGACATCGACTTCAAATCTACAACATTCATTAATACACCCCAGACAAAAAGGTTTTATGGTATTATGGACAACGACGAATCAACGTAACAACGGGGCGAGGGGGCTACCCTGCCAAAAAAAGTTTAAACTGCACGGGTTCTTTTACATTTTACTCCGAAATAGGCGCCAAGCAAAGCAACTTCGCGCCGTGAGACCCAAAGGGTAACCTATAAATGGCGATTCTGATGGTTCATAACGACTTTCACATATAAAAATATGTTAATGGCAAGCGTATGTCAAGATTTTTGTTATTTTTTTTTATTTTGATTTCCGCAGGGTATAAAGTATATTTATATTCATTCCGCGGCGGCACCGAATGCCGTAACTCTTAGCTCTGAGGTGATAACCATGAAATTCAACGATATTGTAGACGCCCTGAACGCCCGCGTGGTCGCCAAATCCACGGCGTTCGACGACTGTACGGCCGACAGCGTGATCGTATCCGACCTAATGAGCGACGTCCTCATGATGGAGAAGACCTCGCCGCTCATCGTCAGCTCGCTATCCTCCGATCAAACCATCCGCACCGCCTCCATGGTAGACGCCGTCGGCGTGGTCATAGCCCAAAACAAGCCCCTGCCGGACAAAATGGCGAGCTTGGCGGAGGAACTCGACATCACGCTGCTCCACTCGCAACTCGAAAAATTCGAGTGCTGCGTGCGCCTGGGGAAGCTGCTGGATAGGGACGGTGCCGCTTGACCGCGAAGACCGCGCCCCTAGTCGAAACCTCTCATTCGTCGCTCCTCACCCTCGAAATCGTCTTCAAACTGAAGGTGCGGGACGTCATGACGGTCGACCTCGTCACCGCCACGCGCTCTGACAAACTGCGCCACGTGCAAAAACTCATGCAGGAACACCACATCTCCGGCGTGCCGGTAGTCGAAGACGGACGGCTCTTCGGGCTGGTGAGCGTAGACAACATACTGCGGGCGCTCGACTTCGGGTACATAGAGGATCCGGTAGAGGGACGGATGACGCGCAACCTAGTGGTGCTAGACGCCGACATGCCGCTGACGTTCGCCCTATCATGGTTCGAACGCTACGATTTCAGCCGCTTCCCGGTGCTTGACAAAGAGGAAAAATTGGTGGGCATCGTCACCGCGGGCGACATTATATCCAAGATACTCGTTGAGATGAACAAAGAGGTCAACAAGATGGAGAGCGGCAACGTGCTCACACCGCCTACCGCCGCCGCAAACGCCCCGAGCGCCGCCGGCGGCCGGTACTATAGGGAATTCCCCATAATAAAATTCGACTTCGAGCGCGGCGGCAGCGCCTCAAACGAAATCAGACGAGTGCTTAAAGAAAGAAAACTGAGTCCAAAAATCATACGCCGCGTCGCAATAGCAAGCTACGAACTGGAGATAAACCTGGTGGCGCACTCCGACGGCGGCAAACTCTCGTGCTACATCGGCGACGACAAGATCGAGATCATCGCCAAAGACACCGGCCCCGGCATTCCCGACGTGGAAATGGCCATGAAAGAGGGATTCTCCACGGCGACAGACTGGATAAGAAGCCTCGGCTTCGGAGCAGGCCTCGGCCTCCCCAACGTAAAGCGCGCCTCGGACAGCTTCGACATAAGCTCGCAAGTAGGCCTGGGAACCATCGTAAAATCCACGGTATTCCTCGACGAGGGGGCGCTCATAAGCCAGCTGGGGGAGAATGCTATGGTGCGGCGGTAGGAAGATCATGGTGATTTACCGGTTTTGACCACGGAAAACCCCGCAAAAGCCGCCGAATGTTTATAACTTTTTGATTAGATAACAATTGACACTATTTGCCGGAGGCTTTTATGGACTTCTTTAATAGGCAGGGACGGGAACGGACGCTGTCGCTTATGGCGGCGGCGGTGATCGGGGCTGGTTTTGCGGCGGTGGTGTTTGCGCAAGAGTATGATTCCGCGTCTGTGCCGTTCTTGGTGAACGTCGGCGCGACGGTCAGCGCGACGGACGGCGCGGCGCAAAGGCAGATTTCCGTGACGGCCGGTCAGGAAGCCGTTCTGCGTCTGCCGGTTTTAAAGACGACGGGCATAGCGGACGGGGCGCGGAGACAGATAAACGCTCCGGCAGCCATTAGAAACATCGGCGGAAAAGTTACCGTAAACTTACCCGCGCAGCCATATAGTAACGCGGAAGTTTTATTATACACGGTAAACGGGAAGCGGATTTTACATTCTAAGGTGTCCGCCGCGGATAACATAACGCATCCGAATTTAGCAACCGGGGTCTACCTGCTCTCGGTAAGAGGGCTGGACGGCAATGTTATCACGACCCGCTTGACGCATAACGGCGGGGGGTTGAATATCGGCGCGGCGTTCGGCGGCGAAGACGTATCTACAGGCAAGCGTTTGGCGAAAAAAGCGGCGGACGGGGACTGGACGATAACCGTATCGGCGGCGGGATACGTTGACAGCGTGTACACGCTTCATCCTATAATAGGTACAAATCCGCCGCAGAATATAACGTTGCGTTCAGTGTCGGGCGGGGATGATCCATACGGGTTTGTGTCGATAGGCGGTAAGAGGTGGATGACGAAAAATCTGAACGTTAGTACGGATAGTTCTTGGTGTTATAAAGATAGTAACTCCTATTGCGACAAGTACGGCAGGCTGTATACGTGGGAAGCGGCGAAGACGGCGTGTCAGTCGATTGGGTGGAGACTGCCCGATACCGCGGATTGGCGCAGATTGGTTGCGGCGGCAGGCGGAGCGGAGATTGCGGGCAAGAAGTTTAAATCAAAGAACGGGTGGAATGACAATGGCAACGGTACGGATGATTTCGGATTTTCGGCCCTGCCTGGCGGCTACCGCCTCAACAGCGGCGGTTTCAACGATGCCGGCAACTACGGCGGCTGGTGGACGGCCACGGAGAGCAATGACGGGTACGCCCGCTACCGGTACATGTACTACTACTACGACAGCGCGGACGAGAACAACAGACAAATGAGCTACGGGTTTTCGGCGCGTTGCGTTCAGGACTGAAGCGCGGTACGGTAAACGAAGCCAACCGTATCACACCGATACTTAAATGTGTTTATGATGGAGAGCGGCAACGTGCTCGCGCCGCCCGCCTCCGCCGCAAACGCCCCAAGCGCTATGGAGCGGCGGTAGGAAGATTATTAGGGCGATTTGCCCGGTTTTGACCCCGGAAAACCCCGCAAAAGCCGCCGACAGGCAAGAGTTTTTGCGGATTTGCGAACTTTGCGAAAATTTTTTACAAAAAACTTGATTTTTCACGTGCTTGATTACTATATTGAGAAAGTAGACAAAACCCTGCCGTAATAACGGTTTGACGATGGTCGGAGTGGCTAAGTCGTTGATTTTGGCTGTTTGACGTGAGATGGCGCCGATAATAGGCTGATCGGCAGCGGCAGGCCGGAGTACCGGCGCGGGAGGGGCTGACCTGACCGTTGGCAGAAATGAGGGGGCGGTTGGAATGACTGAAATATACGGTAAAACTATGAAAACAAACGAACCGCACACCGCGCACGCCACGCCAGCGGCTCGTGCTTGGGCTGATACGCGCCGCCTCGCA
>Ga0268262_10006505_pt1 | contig 11184 bp, 3 predicted proteins | sample TergutNc150P3_FD_190354 | JGI IMG/M metagenome (GOLD analysis project Ga0268262, IMG submission 190354) | Nasutitermes corniger P3 segment gut microbial community from laboratory colony in Florida, USA - Nc150 P3 (SPAdes) (version 2) | ecosystem: Host-associated > Arthropoda: Insects > Digestive...
CAAGCATCAGAAGAGACAGCCGTCGCAGATTCGCTTCTATAACAATTATTACTAAACCTATGGATCCGCGCAAAGTAAAAAAAGAGTTGGTCGGAGTATTCAAAAAATTAGAACTCGATCCCGGCTATTCCGTAGAATTTGATCCTGAAGCCGTAAAACAAAGTGAAAATTTATCTGCTTCTATTTTTTCGCTTGTTTTAGCGATCATTTTCTGTTACATGATCATCGCGTCAATTAATGAATCGTTTACCGTTCCGTTGCTTGTCCTCTCGGCAATTCCTCCGTCTTTAGCCGTTCCCGCTCTATTACTGGTCTTAACCGGAAACGCATATAATTCCGCCGTCGCTTGCGCGTTTATCGTCGTAAGCGGCATGACAGTTAATGCGGCGATTTTATGCGTAGACGGTCTTCGCTCAAAAATTAAATCAGGAAAAGAAAAAAACTCGTTCAGCATTTATTACGCTCTCCGTTTAAAAATGCCCGCCCTGTTCTCCACCACCGGTACAACCGTTGCCGGCGCAATTCCCTTTCTTTTCCTGACAGAAGGCGCTAACTCCTTGATACGGACATTATCACTTGTAAGCGCGCTTGGAGTAACTTGTTCTTTTTTTTGTTCAATAACCGTAATTCCATCTATTTTATCAATTAAACACAACACAAAAAAAATTCCGCTTGTGCGGGATAAAAATTAAAATTTGGGAGAATAATATGTTAAGTAAAATCAATAAAATAATTTCAATCTTATTAACAATGATATTTATTACCGGAATATTTCCTCCGGTAATTTTTGCGGAACCGAACCAAACGTCTTTTGGAGAGGTTAAAGGATTTAACAGAGCTGTCATAGATAATCATTTCAGCAAAGCGGACAGAGAAACAAGTCCGGAGCACTGGTTTGCGGAAGCAAAATTTGGCGTAACGCAGGCAATTTGCGCGTGGGAATTAATTGCCGGAAGTTTATACGATAATCCGCTTCTCTATGAAGAAGCAAAAGCGCAAATTGCAAAATGGAGCGATGAAGAACTGGAAAAACGTTTTTCACAATGGCTCACGGGGAGATTTTTCGGCAAAGCGGCGGAAGAGGCTCTGATTAATTTATCATCGGTGTTCAGCGCGTCTCAAAAAAATTATTCGTGGCATCTTGATAAAGATGGAAATGTTATTTACGACGAAAAAACGGGCGCTCCTCTGGTAATACGTCCAAACGAGGAAGGCAGGGAGTTTTCAAACGATTTAGCGTCATGGCGCGGCGATACAAATGATATTGTAAAAAACACAGGCGCTGCTTTTGATAACGCCATTACTCGTTTGTATCCCGAATTGCTTGCGTATATCCCCGCTGAATCGCGCGAATCAATGAGCGCAATTATCAGCGAATCGTTAAATGTTCAAAGAAATGTTATAAAGCAAGAATTTGAAAATATCGCCGCCAGAGAAGAAAGAATTTTTACAAACCGCAGGACAAGGGATATTTGGAGTCTGCGAAAAAAGAGCAATGATGAAGCCGCCAAAATATTCACGGAAAATTTAATCGCGGAAACTGACGCATCCTGCAAAAAAGGCATCGAAGAATTAAACGCGAAAATAGAACAGGCTTACGCAGGCGCGGGCGATCTCGCGCTTTTAGGCGAAGAATGGCTCCGCTTGTACAAAGAACAATTTGAAAGAGGATTAAAAGCGTGGGAAGACGCGGAAGAAAGATTTTTTGTAAGGCGTATTGAATGGGAACAGGACTCTTTTAAATTGTTTTCGGAAGGAGAAGAAATTTGGCTTTCAGCCTTTAATCAATTTGAGGAAGAGAGACAAAAATGGGAATTAAACGCAAAAGAGTTGTTTCAGACAGGCGAAAATCTTTTTGCAAAAATTTCCGAAGATTTTGAAAAAAATATTGCCGACGCAAAAAAAGAATTTGAATTAAACGTCGCGATTCGCGCGGAAGAAGGAACAAGTAAAGCAAAAGCGTTAATCGACATATATCTTGTTTGCGCTTCGACTGCCATATCATCTATGGATAATGTAAAATTTTGGTTAAACCAGTACGGTAACAGCGAAAAAAATGTGAAGGACGAAGATTTTGCCGATTGGCTATCGAATGAAATAAACAAATATAGCGTCAATAATTCAAACTACAAGACGCTTATTGAAGCGCAGAATTCTTATAACACGTATCTTTCATATTTGGAAAAGAGCCATGACGCACAAAGCAAAATTTATGAAAATTACACTGAACTTTTCGGAACAGGAGCGTTAAAAGACATACTCTCTTCCGATGTATCAAGCGACGATTTTTATCTTGATGAATATCAAATCGCTCTGCTCCGCGCAAAAGCGCTTGTCTCATATTGGGAACGAAAATCCTCAATTGTTGACGCTGTAAAGAATTATGCCGAAGTATTAAGCTCCGGAAGAATGACGGAAGCTGAGGGAATACGGATTTGGGAAGAAGCGAAAAAGGCTTACAACGAATCTCTTGCCGCTTATGAAAATGAATTAAGTGAGCTAAGTAATATCGGAAATGATGTTAAAGAACAACAGGTAATTTTATCTAACCTGACCGCTCAGCTTCAATCTAAAGAAAATAAATTAAATAATTTATATTCTCAAAAAAATTCTCTTCTTTCCATGTCCGTAGCAAATCTGGAGAATTTTTATTCAAAGGACTTTAATGATAAATATACAACGCTGGTAATAAAATACGAAAATCTCCTGAAAACAGGAGATGATTCAGTTTATTTTAACGCTCTTAAAGCCGGTATGTTACGGGACAAAACAAAACAAAACGAAGCTATTGAAACAATCAATACTATACTTGAAAACAGCGATGATCTCTCAGAAGAAGAATTAACGAAGCTTTATAACGATTTAAACGCTCTTAGTCCTGATTTTCAACAGGAACTTTGGCAAAATACATGTAACGCTTTATCACAATTATTCGCGAATTACAATCTTGGAACAGAACAAAATATTTTTCCGGATATTCAATTGCTTTGTCAGGCTATTTTTAATGAATCGGGAAACTTCCTTGAAAATACGACTCAATTTTTGTCAGCTTTTGATAAATGTTTTTCTACAGTTCCCGAATGGCTGTATTATGAAATAAAAAACTGGGAAGCGTCGCTTATTGAGTATATTACAATGTTCGCGGTTTCCCGGAATTTACAACCTGAGCAAAGCGTTGATGAACTTACTCAACCATATAATAATTATTTAAATTTAATTATTATTGAAACAATAAAATATACGGATAATGAAATAGTTGAATATATTAATGACGAAGCAATAGAACAAATAAAAAATAATGATGAATTTTTATCCATATCAAATAATTTAATACTGCTTAATTATAAGATAAAAATTGCCGAATCATGGGAAGAAATGAATTCCTTTGCATCAACGAATAATGAAAAACATTGGCGTCAATATCTGACAAATGATTTAATAAAAAATGAACTGTCTTCTTTAGACGAAGAACAAAATTTGACGAATACCGCTTTATTTGTTTCATCATTGAAAGAAGGTATTTTAGCGGACACTTTGTTTTATGCAACTTATTATACAAATCGAATTAATGATTCATTTAATATTTATGCTCAAAAAGATATTTATAATACAAATCTAGATTTCGAACAATTAATAAATCTATACGATAAAGAAATAGATAAAATAACTTATTATTTTGATTCATTATATTCTCAATATAATATAATAATTGACGCGGCAAAAGCTTATACATTGTCAAAACTATCTCCGGAACAAATACTGGAAAAAATATCCGATTTAGAAAATGAAATAAACGCGCAGGAAACTGCGGTTAATTCATTAAAAGGACAATTTTTTATCGAAGTTGAAAATTTTATTGACATCGGCTCTCAGTACGATAATCAATACAAAATTTTAAATACAGCGCATAACAATACGGATCAAAAACGGCTTGAATATGAAAAACAGGACGCCATACAAAGATGGGCAAGCACCTCGTATATAAGCGTCAATAACATCGATCCTGATGACTGTAAAACTAAATTAGTAAAAGCGCAAACTGTTTTAAACGTTCTTTCTGATATTTCAAAAAACAAAAATAGAATTACCTACGAGAATCCTGAGTATGAAGCGTTATATACCGCTTATGAACAGAGTTTTAAAAATAAACTTAAAGTACTTGAAACTTTTCAAACTATATCAGCCACGTATATGCAAGAAGCGATGTACAATAATGATATTTATGAAAAATATCAAAAAAGTTTGTTCCAACTTGGAACAAACTTCAATTATCAGGATTATACTTTGCCGGAATCAGAAAAAGAATGGAGAATAGAAAATGTAATTGTTGTTAACGACGGACATTTAGCTTTTTCAAGAGGCAATTCCATGACTCTTTCCGGATTAGATTCAGAACAAGCGGCTTCCGTTATTGATTTTTTTAACACAAAAAAATCTGTAGACGGCGAGCGAATTAAAATTTCCGATTTTGAAAAAGCTCTTAGGGAATTAAGTGAAAGAATGTCCGGATATTTTAAAAATTCAGACAAATTCGAACAATGGAGTTATGCCAGAAATTATCTTATTTCTTCCTTAATAAGCGCAAATGGTAATTTATCTTTTTTAAGTAAAAATTATTCAATAAAAGGCGAATTTGATAAGAACGGCTCTTTAGCAAATCAATATATCAAACCGGATTGTAATATTAAATCAATCACTCTTAGTTCATTTATGGAAAATTATTTTAAAAAATTTCCCGAAACTTTATTTAGAGACGCATGGAACAACTTAAACGCGGAAGAAAAAGCGGATCTTGAATTCTATGTTATTTTGACATTAACAGCAGATGCAAATAAAGATTATTTTGCCGGTTTTAAAGATATATATACTAATGAGGCTTACGCATTTGCAAAAAGAATAACTTACGCTTTATATTTAGAAGCATATACTGTTTTAAATACACCTTATCGATTTCTTGAATGGCCGGCTTGGAAAGAAATTTCCTCTGTAAACAAAAATACACATGACAGAATAAATCCGGTTTATTCCGCAACATCCATTCGCATTAATAAATGGAAAACCGGTCTATATGGTAATTTTAATTTGATAAAAAATACATCATCTTTATATGAGGCATCATGTCAAAAATTAAATGAACTTGATGGAGTAAAAAAAGAAGGGGAAAAAGTTACTTGGGCGGATTTAGAAATGTCTCTTTTATTATCAAAAATAAATTCAGATGATATTGCCCTTATAAAAACCTGCTGGGAAACAATGCAAACAGATAATAACGACTCAACATACCATGGTGTTTCTGAAGCGCTTACGGATTTGTTATCTTGGGCGGATGAACAAGTAACATTATCAAAAAACAATCTGGAAACTAAATTTGCCAAGGATATGCAAAAGCAACAAGAAAAAGAAGATTCCTTTTTATCATTAGTAAACAATTATATTAACGGAAAAACAAACATCAACAATGTTAAAACCGCGGCGGAAAATGCTTATACGAAAAATACAATTTCCTCAAAATATTTTCTTGACAATATGTACGGTACATTGATTGACAATTTATCAATGTATATGGATACGGATTTTAATTTTTATTCATTGTTCAGCGATAAAGAGAACGAAATAATTTCGCTGACTAAAGAAACAATAAATAACAAATATAACGCGGAGCTTACAGCCAGAGAAGCGGAATGGATGATGACGAGAAAAAACTTAGCGGAAAAGTATAATGAATGGCAGAAAACAGCGGAACTAATACTTGAAAACGGAAGAACAGACTGGACTGAAAGCGCAAAAAAATTACAAGACGCATATAAACAATGGAACGTGAATTTTCAAAGCGAATATAAACGCGTCAATAATGAATGGGCTTATGCTTATCTTGCGGGTCTTGAGGACAAAGAAAAATGGCTGGAACAAGCGGCGGACGCTGTAAATCATGCGTCATCGGAAGCGTTTTTATCGCTCGTAGGCGCGGAAGGAGAACGTTTATCCAGATTCATGGACACAAGAGAACCTTTTGGAATCAGGGACGCGCTTCCCGAAGCTCAAGCTCTTATGACAAGCCTTTTACAATCATCAGGTATTGTCAATATGGCAAGCGCGTTTAGCTCATTAAACAATTACACCGGAATAACATCTCCTCTTGTAAAACGCGGTATAGGCGGTTCTTCTTCATGGGATTCCGCGCTTGTAAAAGCCGAGGCTTCTAATTACGCAAAAGAAGCAAACGCGGAAATTGCAAAAAGCGAATCAAAAAAACTTGCTTACAACGCCCGTTTATCCGCAGAGGAAGCGGTCAAGGGGTTAGCTGACAATGTAAACACAGCTAACCAAAACTTCGGAGAGAATATGGATAATGTTTTTTGTAAAGGACTCTGGAATAAAAAGGGCAATAATTATGTAAAAGACATAATAAAAGGTTCAACGGTTTTTACACCTTTAATTACACAAACGGTTAATATTACAGTATATAAAAATTACATAATGGAGCCGGTAATATTAAAAACAAATTTGGATGATGATTTTCTTTCCGGTTTAGATAGCATTACTATTCAAGAACTGATATATAATGTTTACGCTGAAGTACAAACAATAGCAGGCGATATATTCGGAAACGATCAAAAACCAATACCTATTAGCTATGATCGTGAACAGTCTCCCGGAAAATTCGGAACGCATATAGGATACGGTCCGGCGGAAAAAGGGCAAGGGACAAAATCCAGAAGCGAAATGTTTTACGATGAAGGAGCCGGAGAGCTGGGTCGGCTTATGTCCGATTTTCAATACTGGGATGTTATTGACAGAGCGGGAAGCGCAGAGCTTTCAATAGCCCCCTGGGATAAACGAATGTGGGATGACGAAGGAAGCTGGTTTAAAGCGCCTTCAATTCGCACTGTTGGCGTAATTGCAGGTTCAGTACTCGCAGGCATCGCTACAGCGGAAGCAGGAGGTGTCGGGGGAATAGCAGCAGGCATTTTACTTTCTTCCGCCAGCGATATTATTTGCGGTTCTCTTGACGCGTCTTTAGGATATAAAACATTAGATGAAGCCGCTGTCAGCATCGGTAAAACCGTACTAACAAATACCGCAACCAGCCTAATAGGCGGCGTTTTCAGCGGCGTTAATTTTGCCGGTAGTAGTTCAGTCCTTGCACAAACAGCAACGGCAGGAGCGCAAACCCTCACAACAGGAATTGCTGTAAACGCGATAAGCGGAATTACCTACACCAGCGAAAAAGGTTTTGGTTATTCAATAGAAACTTTCAACGCAGGCATGAAAGGAACGCTTAACGGCTCTCTAACATCTATGGCAACCTCATTTACTTCCGCCGGTTTAACAGCTATTAATAGCGGAATAAATAACAGCGAAAAAGGATTAGATTACAGCAAATTAAAAGGATTTAATATATCAAACCAAGCCGATCTTAAAAGCCTTAACGGACTTATCGGCTCCCTTGCGGGGCAAGGGGTAAATTATGCCTTAGGAAACGACTTTACCTTGAATGTGCTGAATCTAAATTCATTTACAAAAAATACTTTAAGCAGCGGACTTCTTGAACTTCACCTTGGGCATGACGGCGTAAATATGAACCTAGGCACGGGCGGCGCAGACGTCAGCATTGAAAGTTTAAAAACCGCTTACAGAGGCGCACAAGTATGGAACGTAAATACAAAAATAAGCAATTATGGAAAAGAAGAAAATTTTGACGCATTAATAGCGCTACGCCTCCAATACGGCTATGGAGATGATCGACAAAAAGAGCAATTATGGGATATACTAAATGGCAAAGCATTAATTAATACCGAGGCTGAAGGAGATTATTTTGCTGAAACCACGATTAATGAGGACGGAAAAAGAGTGATAAATCTTGCTGGTTACAAAAAAGGTATGAGCCAAGAAGATCAATATCTCCTTGGCGTAGTACTTGGATACGAAGCGTACAGAGACGGGTATACTATTGGACAAACAGACGCGAACGGCGTAAAGGTAACTTATACAGCGCAATCAGAAGAATTTAAAAATGCTCAAATCGCAAAACTGGCAATGGGAGATCGTATTCAGGTAGAAAATAAATGGTTTTATGAAAAATTTGAAGGAATGGCACAAGAAAGTCTTTTATTAAAGTTTGCAAAAGCAAATAATAATATATCATTATTTGATGATTATATGGAATTTGCTTACGATAACAGCAAAGATTATTTATGTATACCTGTAACAAACGGAAATGATTATCAAAGTTATTATACAAAAACTCTTCTTTTTAATTCGGAATATAAAAATACAGAAAAAGAAGCAAAAATTAATGAACAAAGATTGCAGGAAGCATTTGAAAAATATAATGCAAAGAAAAATCCAGATGGTTATTGGCAAGTATCCCAAGAACTATATGATAACTTTATAAAAAATAAAGATCTTCAAACAGAATATGGATATAGAGCAATTAGCACAACGACCATAGCTGATGCCGGATGTATGTTTATGTCTACAAAATATGCTATTGAAGCTTTTACCGGTAAACCTGTTAACACACTTGGTCTTCATTATTTTATTAAAGAGAATAAGCTTTTTGTTGGTGATAATTTGTTATCAAAACAATCAATGGAAAAAATTATGACAACATATTCAAATAACGAGTATAATGTAACATATATGAAAGATTTTGGAGAGTCACCAACTATTGAAACATTAAATAAAATTGAGTCGCCGGATGATAAATATGTTATCCATCTAAGAATAAAAAATCCGAATAATCCGAATGAAGGTACTCATTCTGTAATGGTAACAAGTATTGATTATACCTATGATAATGAGGGTAAAATTACTGGTATAGAAAAAATAAATGTCGCAAATTCATTACAACAATCAAGTCACATAAACACAAAAACAAGTTATTCACCGGACGAGATATTTCGTTGGGATGTCTTCAAGGTTACTGAAAACAAAAAATAAAATTATTAGGAGAATATATGAAAAAATTAATTTATTTTACTCTATTTTTTATGGTTTCCCTGTCTCTTTTTGCAGAGGAAAAATATGATTGGCTTATCAATCATAATTGGTTTCTTGAAACGGAGTTATTTGACAGGAATGAACCTTATCAGGTAATTTTTCGGAAGCTAGAAGTATTGCCCGGAAGTATTATGTACCATAGACGTCTTAGAAAAGAAAGATTCTCATTAGAATATCAAACAGATCAACCGGATAAACTTTTCATTTTGGAAGATACTCTTTATAAAGGTGTTTATGACGTAATATTTAACGATAACTATACCTCTTTAGAGTTGGTGAAAGGCAGAGTAGGTTATGGATCACAAAACAGAGTTGGTAAACAAGAAAATAAGAAATATCCTCTTGTTGGTATCTGGGGAGAATTACCGCGTTTATCTGAATACCGCATTGTCGATCCTAAAGACTGTTTTATCTATATGGAAATTGAAAACCTATTTTTACCTTGGATTATACGCAAAGGAACTTATCTGTTAAAACAGATAGACGAAAAAACATTTGAAACCGTATCTTCATTCCCCGACGGGCGATTAAGGCTTACGGTAGAAAATGAAAAACGAATCATTTTAACGCCATTATTCACATTGCCTAAAGACGAACGTGGAAGACTTGATCCACTGATAATACGCCGTTTCCCATAACTAATTAATTTCTCACCCGGGCAAGACTGGCTCACAAGCCAAGTTTTGCCCGGGTTATTTTAAAAATCGCCCCTTGACAAAACCCAATCTTACAAATAATCTGCAAAAAAGGGGATAAGAGTAACATTTGAAAACTATTTTTGTTGTAGATGACAGCGACACAAACCTGGCAAAAGCGGAAGAGGCTCTGGAGGACCAGTTTAACGTGATGACTCTCCCCTCTGCGGCAAAAATGTTCGAGCTTTTAGAAAAAATTAAGCCGGATTTGATACTATTGGACATAGAAATGCCCGTAATGGACGGATTTTCCGCTTTGGAAAGATTAAAAACGGGTAATTGGGCTGCTATTCCGGTACTTTTCCTTACAGGAACCATAAACGCGGCTATAGAAGAGCGAAGTTCGGCTCTGGGCGCCGTTGGTATCGTTACAAAACCCTTCTCCCCATCCGGTTTACTTGAACAAATTACTTCTCATATTTAATACCTTTTTCTGCAATAATCGCTTATAATTAATAGTGTCTGTATTAAAAACGGTTGATATTATACGATAAATAGCAATAAAATGCCATTTATTTCCAAATCTCATCTGTTATTTGTTTTTTCGGAGGAGCGATTTGCAGCCTATATTTGAAAAAAACCGGGCAATAAATTCTATTTATATTCAAATGTTCATCATTGTTATTGCTTTTGTAATTATGGGTATATCAAGCTTCTTCTTTGCCAATAGCATAGAAAAAAAACATCTGGTGAAAGAAGCGGAAACCGCCATGGCTTTTTCAGAAGCCGAAATATCCGCAACTCTCCTTGAACCCGAAACCTTTCTTAGCAGTTATTCGGAAACAATCCGCAGTATGCTCTTAAGAGGCGAATCTTTTTCTGTTTTATCCGCCTATATAAAATACGTTACTAATTACATGTTTAAAGACAGAGACCTTATGTCAGGATTGATAACCACACATGGTTATTTTTTTACTTGGGGCGGCAAATATCTGACCGCAAGAGACTGGACGCCGCGTGAAGATTTTTCGCCGGAAAACCAATTATGGTATCAAAAGGCAATGGAATCCAAAGGAAAAATAATTATTTCTGAACCATATAAAGATTTTGTTACAAATAATTATATTCTTACGCTTTCACGCTGTATTACAGATGATAATAATAATCCGTTAGCAATAATATGTATTGATATTGAACTAAATAGAATTACCAAATACGCAGTTTCAATAAATCTGACAGAAAACAGTTATGGCGTATTGATTAATAACGATATGATAATTATTGCGCATCGCGAACCGTATTTTATCGGCGAAAAATTAAATTATGTTGACAGCGGAATTGCGTTATTAGCAAAAGAATTGGAAATGGGCAAAAATGTATCGGAACGCCACGTTAAAAACTACATGAATGAAGATACTATCGTTTATTTTATAAAAATTAAATATAACTGGTTTTTAGGTATTGTAATACCTATAAATGAATATTACAAAAACGTAAACCAAATGGCGGCTTTCCTTCTTTTGCTTGGTTCGCTATTAGCATGGGG
>Ga0268262_10006507_pt1 | contig 11182 bp, 22 predicted proteins | sample TergutNc150P3_FD_190354 | JGI IMG/M metagenome (GOLD analysis project Ga0268262, IMG submission 190354) | Nasutitermes corniger P3 segment gut microbial community from laboratory colony in Florida, USA - Nc150 P3 (SPAdes) (version 2) | ecosystem: Host-associated > Arthropoda: Insects >...
GTGAATAGGCCTTTTCGCAATTTCGCGAATCTGCCTTAGCTGTTCCTTAGTCGGCTTTTGACCAGCCATGACCGTCGATCTGGTAATTCCCATGATAGCTTCTCCGTTCCGCCTTATTGGCCAGGCGTGCCGATATGATCCGCTTCCTCTCCCCGCGCTCCGTATAGACCGCGAAAAGAACCTTCCCCGCCATGCCCAGGGTCTGCCACCGCTCCTCCCCGGACGTGTTGCTTTCGCTTCGGTCGAGGCGCTCAAGGCGGTTCGGATCGGCAAATACGAGCTGGGCCAGTTCAAAACTCATTCCCTCATGTTCGCGCTTGTTGGCCTCGTTCTTGTCGTCGTCCCATTCAACGTCCGTCCCGCGCATGGTTAAAGTGTAATACGTTTTGTATTTAATATCAAGGGGTTGTTTTGATTTTCCGGTTATCGGGCTTTATTGTGGCCGCACGTCCTCGTCTATTCTCCCAAATCTGGAATTACGGTTTTATAGCTTTATGCCATGTTCCTTAGCTGCCTTCATTATTTCTTGGTATTCTTTATATGCTTTTATGGCTTTCTGCGGGGCATCCTTTACCAGCCCTATATCCGCTATTGCTTTCTCTTTCCGCGAACCATCGGGTTTATCAAGATAGTCAGTGAAACATTTTAAGCACCTATTCGCGGCTTTTGACAGACACTCCTGCAATTGTTCTGCCCTTTCTTTTCTTTCACTCGCCATCATTTCTTTATACTCATTAAAAGCGTCTATTGCAGATTGCGGAGCACCGTCCCGCAAGCCTGCCGCTTCCCAACTGTCAATATTCAGCCTTACTGCTTTTTCGTCAACTTCATCGGTTACATCATTGAGCCAATCATAAAATACTGGTATTTCTCTCATCTCAATTCCTTTTTAAAAAATTGAATCACCCTGTAACCAGGCCTTATCTGCCTATCGGGCAGTACCGGCGCGGCCAGGCAGGGCAGCGTTTAGTGGGGAAAGGGAAAGTACAGAAGCGCGAAAACGCTTGTAGACCTTGTAATCCCTTGCCGGGTCCAGGGTCATATCCCTTCCCCGGTGTTGTCACGCCCATATGAACATACCGAACCGAGCGGCAAGCTAAGCCGGAGATCAAGGTCAAAACTTTTTAGAAGGAATAACAGGCCATGGGAACCGTGGTCATAAAAATCTTCTTGTCTTATTGTATGGGCATGATTAATTATTCTGCCTTCAAGGTCAGAGATTTTTGTTTTAAGCTCATTATAAAGGCGTAATAGTAAGCATTCTAAAAAGACAGAAAATTGATCACCTTCAAATTGACCAATATAAGCATGAATCATTTCGTGTAATATAACTTTTTTATCATCGACATACTCAGGGTCAATGGTGATAGTACGGGATTCTGTATTGCATATACTGACAACACCGTCAAGATCCGCTATTTTAATATCATAAGGTGTTTCATAACAAAAAAGGCTTGTATCTGGTTGATCCTCGGCATATTTAAACCAATTACCGGAAGCGTCTTTTGTTTCATAGCATAAAAAATCATGCAAAATAGAATCTGGCTTTAATGTGAAATCTTCAAAGAAAGCCTCTTCATATTCCATCATTTTTTCCTCTAACCTTTCTTCTTCCGTTGTCATGTCTATACCTTTTCTCCGCTTTCATTCACGTGAAAACTGACAGGGCTTGCGCTACAGTACAGTTCATAGCTTTTGCTATCGCATCCAAATCGTCAAGGCTGAAATTCCCGGCCTTCATTTTACGGTTGAAGTTTTGCGGGGTTTTTCCAAGTCTCCGGGCAAGTTCCTAATGCGAAAGCGCTTATAAACCATGTAAGACCTTGCCGCAAGCCATAGTTATATTTTTTCCCCGGTTTTGGTTACAAAATAATAATCATGTTCTTCATGGTATTCTGCACCGAGAAATTTACCTATAGCTGTCATCTCATCAAAATCAAAGCTACCAGCCTTCATTTTGCGCGAAAGGTTTTGCGGGTTTACGTTCAGAAGCTCCGCTATCTCTTTTTCCTTCACATCGGCCCTCTGGCTTAGTAAGGCGCGTATCTTTGCCGTTTTTATAGGCGTTTGTTTTGCCCCTGGCTTTTCAGTTATTTTCTTTCCCATGTCCATAATATAGCCCCTTTCCCTTTTATCGGTCAATAACTTTTGATAATAAATAATCAATTTAAGGAAATAAATTATCTTTTCCTAAGAAATTGTTATCATTTACTATTGACAACTTATCAGAAAAAGTGTATTATTTATCATGTAAGACAAAGAAATAGCCAATAAAGGAGATTTTAACCATGGCAAACAAAGCAATGAAAAGCAAGGTTATGAGCCTGGGCAACCGGCTGGCCCCGCGCATGGGCGGCGACCGCAAAGCGGCCTTTATACGGGCCTGGGCAATCGTAAAGGCCGGGGGCCTGGAGCTGGCAGTTAAGGGCACGTCCTTTGGCAACAGGCAAGAGGCGCTGAAAAGGCTTTCCGGCTATGCCCCGGATCAGGTCAGGGCGGTATTGGTGCCGGAGCCTTCCAATCCGGCAGACCCTGCGGCGGTCGCCGTGATGGTCGGCGTCCAGAACGGGCGCGGCCTCTACCGCCTGGGCTACGTCCCGGCAAACATGGCCGCCGTTGTTACGGCAATGGGCGCGAAACTTCCGGCATTGCGTGTAGTGTCCGGCACATGGGGCTGGGCTTCAAAAACAACCTACGGGGCGCGTGTTGCCCTGGCGGTTTAGGGATAAGGGGCAATGCCATGATGCGGGAAGAGTTTGAAAAACTGATCGGCCTGGAAATCAAACAGGAAGAATACGAGCCGATTGAAGCCTACTACATGAGTATGCCCAGCTCTATCGACAAACAGAAGTTTGCAAAAAGCTGGCTTAAAGACGGCGGCATCCAGAAGCTTTTTGACAGGAGGGCGGAAGACCTGGTCATATTGCGGGCAAGGTTCAACGACATAGCCGAACAGTTGGAGCGGCAAGCCGAGGACAACATGGAATTGATAAGGCTATCCAATGCACAGCATAACCGCATCCGCGAGCTTGAGGAAAAGCTGGCGGCCATAAATGCCATGACAGCGGCATGATAAGGGAAGGCGGGGCCGGAAGCTCCGCGCACCCATAACACCGGGGCCGTATGGCTTCCGGCAATTCAACAACCCCCGCCGACAGGGCAGCGTCGGCAAAGGAAACGAAGATGGCGTTGAAACTTGACTTCACGCAGGGGAAAAAGCAGCGCCCCCTTACGAAAGACGAAATAAACGAGCTGGCAATAGCGGCGCAAGCGGCACGGGACATTGCCAGGGTTATGGCAGAGTTCGCCGGCGATTGTTCAGGCGACGTGGAAAGCCTCGGCATTTTCATCTCGATGTTTTCCGTCCTGGAATGGCTTACAGAGCCAGTCGTGGATTACTTGGACGAATACGCAGGCGACCCGGCGGCCCCGGAAAAAGGGGAAACGCCATGAAAAAAGAACGGCGCATAGAAATCAGGGTAGGCGTTCCCGCCTTCTTCGCCCTGGAGCTTGAAGGCGTTTACAGGCACACCGAGGGCGCACACCGCGCCCTGGCCTTCCCGAACTTCGTAGGATTGCTTGTCGGCCTGGGCCTGGAAGCGTACCGGAAGGGAAACGCGACCGCGCCCATCGGCAATGACGAAGCCCCGGAAAACGAAGGCAGGGGAAAGGCAGTCCCCTTGTTTGACCTGGCGCCGGGAAGCCTTCCGGATCTGTTCAGGGACTTTGACAGGGCGATGGAGCGGCGCGAGGAGAAACCAGCTTTCAACATTATCTATCCGGAGGACTGGAATGACTAAAACCACAACAGAGGCAGAAAAACCCGCCGTAGCCCCAAACGGAGCCCGCGGGGAAATAATCACCTTGAAAGAAGCGGCAAAGAGAATTCATATGTCCGCGTCTTGGATTTACGAACAGAAAAAGAAAGGGCTTTTGCCGTTCCGGCTCTTGCAGCCGTCCCCTGGGAAATTCTTTTTTGACAGCGCCGACATCGACGATTATGTGGCTTCATGCTGGCGGCCTGCCGGCAAAAAGATATGAGGTTTTTCGATTCTGCCGATTTATGCAGTTGCCTGGCTTGGCGCAGAATGCCGGCCAGGTCTTAACAAGGAGGCGCTATGTAAAGAGACAAAAGCCGTTATATGACAAACGATTCGAATGACGCATGGGGCGGGGTCTTTTTGCCAACTGTTCAGACCGCCCCATGTTGTTTTACGTTTCGTCCTATCTGCAAATTTTGTATTGTCCTAATAATCTGGAAAATTCTGAGTTCGGAATTTTCCATCATGGGCAAGCATCACTAATAGTGATTTTAGAAAAATATATTTTGAATGAGCGAGGCAAGAGCATGAAAGAAAAATTCACCCGCGCCGACATTTCCAAAACAATAATGGATGCCGGGATAGAGCGCACGGAAGCCGCCGGGCTTGCCCTGGCAATCGTCCAGGCGATGACCGCCGCGCTGGTTGCCGGAAAGGCGATAGAGCTCCGGGGCCTGGGGACCCTGGAGCAAAGGACACTGAAAGGGCGCACGATGCACAACCCGCGCACGATGGCCGCGGTTGACGTTCCCGACCGGAGGAGCGTTTTCTTCCGGCCTTCCGGCCAGTTAAAAAAGGCAATGAACGGATAAGGCAGGGAATAGCTCCGGACTCTGTGGCTTATCAATTCATAAGGAGTGAAACAATGAACGAATTAACAGACAGTGAAAAATCAGAGCTTGCCTTGTACTTCAAGCGGCTTACTTACAACGATGTCTACGAACGCACGGACGTGGACACGAAAGAAAACCGGAAAGCGCAGGCCTACAGGATACTCGACGCGATAGCGAAGCTTCAAAAAGAGCTTGCCGACCAGGGCTACAACCCGCGCTGAAAAGAAATGGAACTATAGTCATTACAACAAAAGCCATTGATAATCTATTGTTTTACAATGGCAAGCCTGAAAAAACCCTATGATAAATTTGTAAAAGTAAAACTGTTTTACTTTTGCATACCTGCCCACTCTTGAAATGTCTCATTGTGAGACATTTCCACACTTGCTAGCACTTCCCCAATATTAAGGGCTATGTCAATCAATGCCCTGCTACCAGTTACATAACGCGCCTTCCGGGGCCTTGCCGTGTATTTTCATGCCGTTCTACCGGCTTTTTTGCATGTCCTGGGCTTTCTCACAGTGCCTGTAGCCGCCGCCTTTGGTTGCCGCGCTCGCGGGCAAGGGCATTGCCTTTTGGAACCTTCGCCGGGACGTGGTTACGATGTCCAGGCTCGGCTCGTTTCCCCGGGTCTCTATCTCGATGACAACCTTTCCGTATCCAAGTTGCCGGGCTCCGTGACGGATTTCCTCAATCATTTCATCTGTTAGTTCCATTCCCCTCCCCTTGAAGCCCCCTTTCGTATCAAAAATGAAATTACTGTGTATTTGCCGAATATTAGACCCGATAAGTTCTGCATTAAGGCGAGACCTTTTCCTTTTTAGAATATTTTTCAATGCACCTGTTTATCAATGCTTCTTCTTCTGTATGAGTTTTGCTACCATGAACCAAATAACGTTTTAAGGCATCAATGTTAAATTCCAGGCTTTTGGAAAAATCTATTTCTGGAAACTCCCCTTTCATATTACCTCCGCTTATGCGATATTTAATATGCCAGGCCGTGAGATTAAAAGCCCACCGCGTGGAACCATGTGCCACTTCTCGAGGCGGCCTTGTAGCCTCGAGGGTCTGCAGGGGAGTCGAAAGGCTTCCCTGATTTATTATAAGCCGCTTAACAAATAATCAAAAACCCGATACTTTTATATCAGCGAGGCTGGGATAGCAATATCTCCCCCCGCCAGCCCAGCCGGACGCCTTCGGACGCCCGGTTTTTATTGCCTCGATGTGTTGGTCAGTAAGGATCATTCCGGGGCCTGTCCTTGGCTTTTCTCTTGTGCGACACGGACGGCCAGGGTTGGCAGGGTTCCCATGTCTTTGAGTGCGCGTTCCAAAAACACTGAAGCTCCGTGCCGTGTTCCGGCTCGCGGATCATCTTGTGGTAACGGCGGCCTTCATTATCGCCTTTCACGGCAATGCCGCCTTTGTACGCGGGGTCTTTCATCTCGCGCTCAACCCATGCGCGGCCTTTCTGTTCCCCTTCGGTTCCCTGGAATATCAGCGCCATTTTCGCTTTTTCTTCCGGCGTTAAAACATCCCGGACGTTTTCGTCTATCCATTTTGAAATTGCCAGTAGTACGTCTTTGTACGTTCCCTTTGTCATGGTATCCGCTAAAGTCTGAAGCGCCGCCAGTGCCGCGCTTTTTGATTTGCAAATAGTTTCAGGCATCCATAATCTCCTTTAATTTCGCTTCTATGGCCCCGTCTGTCAGCTCTATGTTTTCGGTCGGGCGTCCGTCGATTCGGTCGTAAATATATTTTATGGCCGCAATGTTGCGCTCCGTGATTGCCAGGTCTAGCAGCGTGTCGGCAAGTAAAGTGCGCTTCAGTTTCCCGCCCTTGCCCTTTTTGTCCAGTGCGCTTTCCAGGGCCTCGGATAAAGCGCGGCCCTTCTTTGGCCGCCCGGCGGGGTTTCCGCTTTGCCCTTTGTTGAACGGCATTATTCCCCTACCAGCGAATAGACCAGGGAAAAGCGGGTAGCCAAGTTGTCCCTGGTCACTTCCGCAGTTCCAGGCCTTCCCTCTTTGTCGATGAGGACCAATTCCCCCGGCGGAAGCCCCGGAGACGATGCCCGGAATTTTTTCAGCATGTCTATCCCAGGGACAAGCCGCAGCCCGGCAACCAGCAGCTCCCCGTTTGTGTCGGCTATGGACATGGTCCAAGCTTCTTGTCTTACGTTATACGAAACGCGGAACGTGTACCGCCTTCCGGATAAGTCTGCTTGCATTTCCCAATGCGGATCGTCGAATAGCGGAATTTCCTTGTTCTCGATTATGTTCACGGTTGCCACCCTTTTTTTTTGCAAGCCTCGCGGTATTCGTCTTCCGTGCACCTGCCCGCGCCCGTCGCCATCTTCCATTGCTCCTGCATGAAGTCGCATATCTGGCCTAAAATTCCCTTGTTTTTAACTGGCGCAACTTGATCCGTGCTTGGCAAATTCGGTTTCACGTTTATGCCCACGGTTTTGCTCCTGACAATCCGAATCTGCTTGAACGTCATTTCAAAAGGCAGGTCCATGCCGGTCGCGGCGTTCCTGTCGATTTCAAACGAAGTGATGACCATGTTCGGATAGGCATCAAGGCCCGTCGTCAGGACTACCGGCTCGCGCTTGGATTTCAGCCTGAGCAGTTCAAAATAGGCGGCCTTTATCCTTTCCCTGGGGTCCCTGGCCTGGTCTTTCGCAGGGCCCGACATCGGGCCTTCCCATGCCGTGAACTCCGTTCTGCCGATAAAACCTGAGATCTGTATTTCCAGGGCGTTTTCCACGACGTGATCCGATGCGTGGCTTCCGTCTTCCATGGGAATGTCTGTCACGGAATTGGAAAACGAGTAGCGCTCGTTTATAAAGGCGTCTACCTTAAAGTTGCCAATACTTTTTGGCGGGATATGGTATTGGAAAGTGATTTCTGCCATGACTATGCCCCCTTATTGCCTTGTTGTTTTCACGCCATACGTTGCGGCATTGTTCGCTTCAAACAGCGGCCCGTTGGAAACGTACCACGCTTCTTGCAATGCCACATCCAGTTCCTGCCAGCCCCGGACTACCAGGGCCAATGCCCCCAGTTCCCGTGCATCGGCAATAAACTGTTTTTGTTCCGGAGATAACCGCCCTCTATCCGGGGCCTTGCACTCCACGCACAGTAGCCTGCCGCCAGGCAGAATCCCCAGGATGTCAGACGATCCTACTTTGCCGAACCGCATAAAACGGCCAGGAGCTATGCGGACGGCACCAGTCGAATTCCTCCAGTGGTAAATGCCCCGGATTTCCAGATATTTCAGGCAGCCGTTCAATACAGGGGCCTCCGGGCCGTTCCCCTTGCTCACGATACGGACTCCATCACCGCCGACTGCCCTTTGCCCCTGCTTTTCATATGACGGCTAAATTGGGTTGCTAGCGATTCCTTAGGTTCCTGGAAAGTATAAACCTCAGATATTTCGTCAAAGGAAAACTCAAAGCCGCATGAAGGGCAAGTCCCGTGCTCGTTCTTCGGAGAGAGAGCAGTGCCGCAATGGCCACAAGCCTTTGGCTTATTGGCCCGTGCATGGTCTATGCGCCGACGCTTCTCTTGCTTTTCGGCTTCCCTCTGACGGCGTTCCTCTCGCGCTGCGGCTTCCGCTTCCTTGGTTTTTCTCCACTCCGGATATTCATCCCTTTTGTCCTCTTTTGCCAGAAGCGCCATGAAGAGCTTCCGCTTCTCGTGCTGAGGTTTATTCTGGTAGGCGTCTTGTATGTACCTAGCAATGTATTCGGGATATGTAAACGGTTCGGCAAGCCAGGACGGGTCAATGCCGATGTTCAGTATTTCTGCGGCCTTTTTCTTGTCCAGGGAGAAGCCGATTTTTTTACAGGCGTTTATAAAAGTGGTGGTGGTCTGTTTTTGAATACCACTACTACTATCATTTACATACTCATACTCACTTACATACTCAGCTTGGGTTGTTTTTTCATTCAACCCAAACATTTGCTTAGGTTGTTTTTCTGTTGAAGTATCCTTCTTAGCCGCGTTCTGATTCCCCTGGGGAGCGCCACCATTTTTTCCGTTTTCACGCGCTGCCTTCGCTTTTGCTTCCGACCGTGTCTTGCCCCCATTCTTGCCGGCATCGGATCGGCGCTTCACCTCTGCGGCCCAGCTCGCTTTATTATAATCAATTTCTGTTTTAACCATTTGCCAGAGAGAGCTTGCTTCACCCCGGGGAAAATCCGGGAATACACCTGACCTGTCATAATCAACCATGGCTTTGATAAACTGCCAAGATTCCTCGCCAGTAAGGTTTCCACTTGAAAGAGCGTCAATGATTTTATAGGATAACAGCAAGTGATTTCCTGCCATGCGGCCCCTCCATGCCCGGAGGGGCTACCGTGTATCATTCAAAACAGTGTCCGTTTTTTCCCGCTCATCGCGGGTGCATTCGGTAGTTGCGTATAACACCTCCACAACCCGGCCATCGTGAACCTTAGCAGTTACAGAGACCGAACCGTACCGTAACCCGGCAGCATTGGCCAGCAAATGTGCGGCTATGGCTTCAGCTTTTGATTGGTTCATACACGCTTTTCCGTCCTCTCTTGTTTCGCAAGCCAACTGTCAAGCGTGGCTTTGCGGTACATCACCCTCTTCCTGATTTGCACACGAGGGATGTTCAAGCGGTCGAGCGTCGTCAAACAAACCCCAATGTAACGCGCTGCGATTTTTCTGCTCAAAACCTCACCGATTGCCTGAGCAACTTCCGCCATATAAGCCTCCTCCCGCTGTTCGGAAAATAAAAAAAGCCCGTCACCGCAACAGCGTAGCTTTTGAAGCACAGCTTCAAGAGCCACCGCGTGTCGTGGTCACGGGCTCCGGTTTTCCAGTCAGCCTAAAAAAATATTGTTATGCTAACTTAGCATAATGTTTTAACCGCTGTCAACTGTCAAAATAATTTTTAGTGTGTTTTCTTATCCGCATTCCGCCGCCCCTTCAATCCTGATTGCCCCGGACGGTATCAAAGCCCCAAACACTTCTTTTTGCGCCGCCTGTATCCGTTCCCTGTCTCCGGCAATCCGGTGATCGCTGTATAGGTTCAGCATGGAAATAGTTTTGTGGCCGGTTTGCGATTGCAGGAGTTTTTCGTTTACCCTCTCCCGCATATAGGCGGCGAAGTAGTGCCGCCATCCGTGGAAGACGAAAGCCTTCGCCGATTCCTTGCCCATGCCGGTTTTAACCAACGCTGCCCGCAAATCGCGGAGGAATATCTCCGCTTCCATGGGCTTGCCCGGCAATTTTTCGGCCCAGAAAACAAACCCGTCCATGCCCGCGCGGTGGGGGTTGCGCTTGGCCAGATCAAGCAGGCCCTGGATGATCATTGGGAATGGAACCTCCACGATCCGGCACTCGTTGTTTTTTGTGGTTTTAAGCCCGTCCTGAAAATTCCATGAATGCCGGATGTAAAGGCAGTCCTTCCCCAAGTCCTGAACCCGCAGGCCCTGTATTTCCCCGGCCCTCATGCCCGTCGTCATGGCAAGCATATTCGCAAGCCGCGCCCTCTCGTCGTTCCAGGGGACGCGGAAAACCGCAGCGGCAAGCTCGGGCGTCAGTATCTGGCGTTCCTTGGGCTTGCCGGAGAACCACGTGATGCCTGCGGTTATATCGCGGTCAATCAATTCTTTGTGGAATGCCCACCGGAGGGGGACAGTCCCCGCCTGGATGATGATGTTTTTCCGCTTCGCGGATTTTGGGATCCGGCTGTCGGGCGCTTTAATGGTTTCCAAGCTGGCTATCAGGCCTTCCACGTCCTGCCTGGTTATTTCCCCCAGCATTTTTCCGGAAAAAAGGGGAACCCAGTATTTTGATGCCGCCGCCTTCATTTCGGTCGCGTACCTCCGGTGCAGGCCGTGGTTTTTGCGCAGCCGCTCCCGGATGTAGTCGGATTTTTCCCAGTCCCAAAAATCTAGCAGGTATTCGGAAAAATCGACGGCCTGCCTGCTCTCGGATAAGACAAAGGATTTTAGAAGCCCCCGCCGCTTAAGCTCTTTGCAGATGAATTCGCAGTCGGCCCCGGATATGTCGGCTTCCCTTGCCATGTCCCGCAGCGAATATTTTTTCAGGGGAACCGCTTCGCCGCTCCGGGGTATCCCGTCCCTGAGCCATTGGAATGCGGTGGAGACGGCCCCGGATTCCGTTTCCTGCTTTGTGCTGATGGCGGGGAGGTATTTGCCAGTCTTTTCGTTTTTGAAAGCGACGTAGAAGAACCGGCGGCCGGCTCGCCTGAAAACTGAAAAAGGAAGCTTGGCCATGTCCGCAACCCTTGCAAAGCGGCATTGAAAACGGGTCTGTGTGCCGTTTTATGTGCCACTTTTTGATACGCAACGGTTTAGGACGCCAGCCGTCTGGTAGCCCTTTCGTATTTCCTTGCAACGCAAGGATTTACGCTTTAGCAGGAGTAGGACTCGAACCTACGACCTCCGGGTTATGAGCCCGACGAGCTGCCAACTGCTCTATCCTGCGTCGAATTGTAATTGAAAATATGCTGTTTTTAACAAAAAAAGTCAAGCTT
>Ga0268262_10006508_pt1 | contig 11182 bp, 10 predicted proteins | sample TergutNc150P3_FD_190354 | JGI IMG/M metagenome (GOLD analysis project Ga0268262, IMG submission 190354) | Nasutitermes corniger P3 segment gut microbial community from laboratory colony in Florida, USA - Nc150 P3 (SPAdes) (version 2) | ecosystem: Host-associated > Arthropoda: Insects >...
CATTCATACAATAAAGGGTTCGGCCGGGTTTCTGGGACTGACCGCAATAAGCACCCTCACGCACGCCATGGAAAGCCTGCTCGACGACCTTCGCGAAGGCGCGCTTTCGTTGACGCCCGCCATATCCGAAGCGCTTATTGAAGGCACGGATATGCTGAACAACATGTTCGACGACATCGCCAGGAGCGATACTTTTGACACAAGCGCGCTTGTTGAAACCCTGAAGCGGCTCCGTGAAGGCGACGTGGCGCCGGAGAAGCCGGTTAAGGTTCCGGAAAAGCCCGCCGCCGCGCCTGAAGCGCCTGTTGAGGAAGCCGCCGCCGTTGAGGAAGCAGAAGAACCCGCGGTTGCCGAAGAACCTCCGCCGCCGCCGAAAAAAGCCTCGAATAAATCCAAAAAAAATGAGGCTTCCGCGGCAGCACGTACCGCCGCCCCGCCCAAACAGGAATCGCAGGCGGTTGTGAAGGCGGAAAGCGCCGCGGTACAAAAAGCTCCAACCGCCGCGCTGACAACGACGGCGGGCGACGCTCACAGCAAGCACGAAGAGTTTTTACGGATCCGCGTCGATATTTTAGACCGCCTGATGATGCTTGCCGGCGAACTGGTGCTGGTGCGCAACCAGCAGCTTATGCATATGGACCAGGCCGACGCCACGCTGCACAGCATCACCACAAGCCTTAACTCGGTGACGACCGAGCTGCAGGAAACCATCATGCGGACGCGAATGCAGCCCATAGGCACGGTGTTCTCAAGGTTCTCCCGCATGGTTCGCGATCTCAGCCGCAAACTCGGCAAGCAGATAGAATTTGTGACGGAAGGCGACGATGTAGAGCTGGACAAAAACATGCTGGAAGCCATTGCCGATCCGTTGACGCACCTGGTTCGCAATGCCTGCGACCACGGCGTGGAAACGCCCGAAGCGCGCCTTGCCGCCGGCAAGTCCGCCGAAGGCACGGTGACGCTGTCGGCGTATCACGAAAGCGGTCAAGTCCACGTTGACATAAAGGATAACGGCAAGGGAATAAGCCCTGATGTCATCCGCCGGAAGGTGCTTGAGAAGAATCTGAAAACGGAAATCGAACTCTCTCATGTTTCGGACCAGGAATTGCTGAACATGATCTTTCTGCCGGGCTTTTCGACGGCTACTACCGTTACCGACGTTTCGGGACGCGGCGTCGGGATGGATGTCGTAAAAACCGGCGTTGAAAAGTTCGGGGGAACCGTATCAATCACATCGGTGGAAGGCGAAGGGTCTATCATGAAGCTCCGCCTGCCCCTGACGCTGGCCATTATTCCGTCGCTGATTGTTCAGTCGGGCAATGAACGTTTCGCCATTCCACAGGTAAATCTTGAGGAAGTTGTCTGCCTGTACGACGAAGACGCCATCAATCTTATAGAATGCGCCGGATCAAGCGAAGTCTACAGATTGAGGGATTTCCTGCTCCCGATGGTGCGGCTGCGCGAGGCGCTGGAGCGAACGGAGATGTTCGACGCGGAAGCCTTGTCCGAAGTTACGGAGAAAAACGCCAAGGCGCGAAAGGAACTGGCTATAAAACGCAGGGAAGCGGAAGAGGCCGGACATTACATGCACATTTCGCTGAACTTCGCGGTTTTGCGCGCCGGCAATATGCGTTTCGGCCTGATAATCGACCGCATAATCGGCAGCGAGGAAATCGTGGTAAAACCAATGCACCGCGCCGTAAAGGATATTTCATTATATTCCGGCGCGACGGTTCTGGGAGACGGTCAGGTGGCGATGATTCTCGACGCGATGGGGCTGGCACGCCATTACAACGTTCGCGACGTCAGCGACGGAAGAGAGGAAAAGAAAGCCCTGGCCGGCGCGAAAGACGGCGAAACCCGCTCTCTGCTTCTTTTCTCCAACGGCGGCAACGAGCAGTTCGGCATTTCAATGCAGGATGTCAAGCGGGTAGAGACCGTGGAGACGTCAAGGATAGAGCGCATCGGTTCCCAGGAATACATTGCGCTCGACGGCGTTTCAACCCGCGTCGTCAGGCTGGAAGATATTCTCAACATACAGCCTTCCTCGCAGCCGGAAAACATGTTCTTCCTGATTCCGCAGAATATCAGGAGACCTTACGGACTTCTGGTTGAAAGGCTGCTTGACAGCGGTCATTACGAAGTCAATTTGAACCGCGAAAGCTACCTTGCCGACGGAGTCGAGGGTACCGCGCTTATAAAGAACAGGATGACCATACTGGTAAACCTGGAGCAGTTTATGGATATAATCGATTCCATGTGGTACGGAAAAACGGCGTAACAATAAAAATGAATGGGCTGCCGCGAGGTCTGCCCCGCACAATGGACGGATGATATGAGCGACAATGACATTGACATTTTTTTAAATCGTTCCGCGGTTCAGATGTGTACGTTCAGAATGGCCGGCCGTCTGTTCGGAGTTGATATTCTGGACGTGAAGGAAGTAAATGAAAACGTAAGCGTAACTCCCATTTACCATGCTCCGCCGGATGTGTGCGGATATATAAATATCCGCGGGCAGATACTCCTGGTTATTAATCTGCACAAAACGCTGGGGTTTGCCCGGGAGGAGAAAACGGAACAGACGTTCAGCGGGAAAATAGTGGTGTTTAAACAGTCCGTTGACGAACCTTTCGGTATTTTGGTGGATGAAGTCTGCGACGTGGTTCCCATTGACCCGAAACGCATTGTTGACCGGCGGGCATCCGCGGGGGAAACGGCTGAGGCGCGCGAATTACGCCGCATCCGTGACGAAATGGTTGTAGGCGTATATCCCCTGGAGCGGGAACTGTTGTTGGTATTAAACGCCCGGCGCATACTTGGCGGCAAAGGCGTCAAACAAAAGCAGGGAGAAGCGGCGTAAAACAGAGAAAGGCAAGTGATGGAACAGCCTACGAGAGTTCTTATTGTTGATGATTCGAAGGTTTTCCGGAGCATACTGGAAAAAATAATATCTTCGATTCCCGGCGTACAGGTCGTCGGCGGCGTGGGAAAGGGTTTGGACGCGCTGGAATTTCTCCGGATGCGAACCGTCGATCTGGTTACGCTTGACGTCGAAATGCCGGATATGAACGGCCTGGAAACGCTTGAGAAAATGATCGAGCAGAAAGCGTCGTTCAAGGCGATGCCCGATGTGTTGATGATAAGTTCTCTTACGCGCACGGGTTCGGATATCACGCTTAAATCACTGGAGCTTGGGGCGTTTGATTTTATAGCGAAACCCGGGCCGGACATGCAGAACGCGCAGGAGCATCTTAGCCGCCTGCTTAAAAACACGATAACCACGTGGAAAACCAGGCAGACTCTCAAGGCCATCAGGGCCGGATATGCTCCCGTGAGCAAAACCGCGCGGGTTATCCAGCCTGCCGCGGATTTTTCCTATTCCCTGGCAACGCCGTTAAGGCATACAAATCCGGTAATGGCAATAGTCCTTGGCGTTTCAACCGGAGGTCCAAAGTCCCTGGCCGAGATGCTTCCGAAATTATGCATGGTTGCGGATGTTCCCATAATGCTGGTTCAGCACATGCCGCCGAATTTTACAAAGTCTCTCGCGGACAGCCTGAACGCCAAGTGTAACCATAAGGTAGTCGAGTGCGAACCCGGGATGGTTGTGGAATCCGGGCATGTTTACATCGCTCCCGGCGGTTATCACATGACTGTACGAACCCGGGGGACGGGTTTTGTTCTGGATACCAACCAGGATCCCCATGAAAACGGATGCCGTCCCAGCGTTGACGTTTTGTTCCGATCGGCGGCGCGGGCGTATCCCGATGATTCTCTTGTGGGCATTATCCTCACTGGAATGGGCAACGACGGTACGCCGTCCCTGCCCGAGATGAAAAAAAAGAACGCCTGGCTGATAGCGCAGGACGAAGAATCATCCGTCGTGTTCGGCATGCCCAGGGCGGCCGTCGCCACGGGCCTTTTAGACAAGGTCGCCTCCCTTTCGCATGTTCCCGATGCCGTGCTGGAAAGAATTAACATGGTAAGACGATGAATCCTGTCGAATATAAGGCAATTGCCGATTACGTTTTCAATTCCTGCGGAATCGTGCTTGGCGAAGAAAAGGAATACCTGGTAAAGCAGCGCCTTACGCCGGTGCTTCCATCGATTGGATGCAAGGAACTGTCGGATCTTGCCAGGATTTTAATGACGGGCACTTCAAATTTCGTCATCCGCGAAAAAGTGGTGAACGCCATGACCACGAACGAAACGTCCTGGTTTCGGGACGGGCATCCGTTTGAAGCTTTCCGCGATAAAATCCTGCCCGATATGTTCAACCTCGTGCGCGAACGAAAAAACCGGTCATGGCAGCGCAGGGGGCCGAAAGTCAGCATGTGGAGCGCCGCCGCTTCAACGGGACAGGAAGCGTACTCCATGGGGATACTTATTGCCGACGCCGTACGGTTAAAGGGCATGGGTACGGTGCAGATGGAAGATTTCGGAATTATGGGTACGGATATTTCATCGGATGCGCTTTCGAAGGCGATGCAGGGCAAATATTCAACCATGGACGTAGGACGGGGTCTTCCAAACGATTTGCGCGACCGTTATTTCATTCTCAGCGGAGACAGTTACTACGTGAAGGAAGAAATACGTAAATTAATGGATTTCAAACCGTTTAACATACAGGAGACGTTCACGCAGATTGGCGGGTTTGACGTTATCCTTTGCCGGAATATTCTGATTTACTTCACAAACGAGGCAAAAAAGAAAATTCTGTCGCAGTTCTTCCAGGTTTTAGCGCCCGGCGGCTACCTGATGCTCGGTTCGGCGGAGAACATATACAATCTGAACGACGACTTTAAGACCGAGCGTTACGGGGCGACCACGTTTTACAGAAAACCCTGAAGAAATTACGGATTTCGGATTTTGGATTGCGGATTGAAAAGCGCCGCATTTGCGACATGTTATAACCGTCGGTGAAGCGAGCGCGCAGCATATAACCGGCGGGGCAAAATCAAATGGACTATGCGTATCATTACGGCGACCGGAACCGCCTGTACCTGAACACGACCAACCGCTGCGCGAACCGTTGCGTGTTCTGTATTCGCGACCGCGCGGCGGATTTCGGCGCGGCTGAGCTTTGGGGCGGCCGCGAACCCGACTTCCCAATGCTGCAAAACGCGATTCTGCAACATGGAAACCTTGAAGATTTTACGGAATTCATATGGTGCGGTTACGGCGAGCCTACATTCCGGCTTGATCTAATAGTGGAAGCGGCGTCATGGCTCAGGAGCCGCGGCGCAAGCGTGCGGCTGAATACCAACGGACAGGCATGCCTGATTCACGGCCGGGATGTTCTGCCCGAATTGGGCGCCGCCGCGGATGTCGTTTCAGTTTCGCTTAACGCGCCGAACGCCGCAAGATACCTGGAGTTATGCCGGCCGAATCCGGATGCTTTTCCCAATCCCGGCAAAATCATGACGGTTCCGGAAATTGTGTGGGAGTCGATGTTTGATTTCCTTCGCCGCGCTCCGGAGCATTTCAGCCTGGTTCAGGCCAGCGTTCTCGGATCCTCTCTTACATCCGCGGAAATAGAGCAATGCCGCGAACTGGCCTTTTCGATGGGAATCAAAAAATTCCGGATACGGTAATATTTATCACATATCCGCAGCATGTCCCGCCACCGCTCCCGGTTCGGCGTTTTGCCACTTTTCGCGGTAGAGCTTGAGTCCCCGCCTCCAGCTTTTTGATGCCATTGAACCGGGACTGACATGCGTGATCGAAACAGGCCAGGTTCCAACAGAAAGCCCCGCGGCGTTGGCCTGTCTCGAGAAATCCAAATCATAGAAATGGAAATCGAACCGTTCATCGAACCGTACGCCCGCATCCAGCAGGGTTGATATGCGCGCGGCAAGCAGAACTCCGTCAAGCAGCTCGACGCGCGCGGGCGTTGGGCCATATATAGACGGCGGACCAAACGGACCGGGGCCGTGACAAACAAGCCCTGATAAATTTCCCGAATCCCACTGAATCGTGTCGTCTTTAAAGCACCAGGCGGGAGCATCCGGAATCAGGCGGCGGTTTCCCGCTACGCCGATGACATCAAAATTTTTCAACCCATTCAGAATGTTGTAGGCGATAAAAATGTCGTCGAACCAGACATCGTCATGCACAAACACGGCATGGTGTTCGCGAAATTGTTCCGTAATAACCTGGTTGTAAACAGCAGGCAATCCCGATTGATTCTCCGCGCTTACAACCACTTGCAACGACTTTACGAACGAAATGCGTCGCAGCGACTTGCCTGTGGGAGATTCTTCAAACTCGGTTAGCGACTTGCGTGTAGCCGTTACAAAAAGAAGCATGATGTCTCCAGTCCATTACAAAAAACAATGCAATTTTACAAAATTTCACAGTAAAATTTCCATGAATATCAGGGTTAATATTATTGAAAGCCGGAATATCGAAGGACAAAAGAAAATGCAAATTATTCGGATTAGCCGCACAGCCGTTTGTTTATTTCTATCGCTCGGTTTTTTCAGCCTGGCTTTGTATGCGCAACCGCCTCAAATTGCCGTAAACCAGGCAGGGTTTTATCCAAACGCGCCAAAACAGGCGATTGTCGTCGGGCTGCCGTCCGAAACCCGGTTCAGCGTCGTATCGGAAAAAGGCGATAAGGTTTTCGAGGGACAACTGGGCGCGGTCCGTAAATCCAAAAACTCGTCGCTCGTAACGCGAGTCGCCGATTTTTCGAAATTTAACAAAACGGGAAAATATCGCGTGGTATCCGGGGAAATTGTTTCGCCCGTGTTCGCCATTTCCGCCGGCGTGCATAATGAAGCGGCCAGGGCGTTAATCAAGGGTTTCTACTATCAGCGCGTATCCATGCCGCTGGAAGAACGCTACGCGGGAATCTGGGCGCGTCCGGCCGGACATCCGGACGACAGGGTGATCGTCCATCCCTCGGCGGCGACGGAACAGCGCCCGGCGGGTACGGTTATTTCGTCTCCAGGCGGTTGGTATGACGCAGGAGATTACAACAAATACATCGTGAACAGCGGAATTACGATGGGAACGCTGCTGTCCGCATACGAGGATTTTCCGGGGTATTTCGCGAAGCTGAATCTGAACATTCCTGAAAGCGGCAACGGAGCGCCCGACATTTTGAACGAAGCGCTGTACAACCTGCGCTGGATGCTGACCATGCAGGATCCCAACGACGGCGGCGTTTACAATAAATGTACCAACGCGGAATTTGACGACATGGTGATGCCGGGCGTTACCAAAACCCCGCGTTATGTTGTGCAGAAAGGAACGGCGGCGACGCTCGATTTCGCGGCGGTCATGGCGCAATCTGCGCGGATTTATAAAAATCATTCAAAAGTTTTTCCCGGCCTGGCGGACGAGTTTTTGCAGGCGGCTCAAAAAGCGTGGCAATGGGCATTGAAAAATCCCGACATGGAATTCAACCAGTTTGAAATGAACGGCAAGTTCAAGCCGGAAATCGCGACCGGCGGCTATGGCGACAGGGATTTTACCGACGAATGGTTTTGGGCCGCGGCCGAGCTGTATGCCGCGACTTCCGGCCAGGCATACGCGGAAGCGATAAAAAAATATTTTCCTGAACGGTTTTCCGTCCCCACATGGAACAGCGTGGGCATGTTGGGCGTTTACACTTTGTTCCGCACGGGCAAAACCGGGATGATGCCACAGACTGCGAGGAAACAATTGCTGGATATGGCCGACGCTTTTGTAAAAAGCAGGGACGATAACGCCTTCGCGGTCGTCATGGGCCAAAGCCCGAAAGATTTTATCTGGGGGAGCAATTCCGAGGCCGCCAACCAGGGCATCCTTTTAATAAACGCCTACAATCTGACAAAAGACAAAAAATACCTGGACGCGGCGCTTTCCAACGCAAATTACCTGTTGGGACAGAACGCGACGGGTTACAGTTTTGTAACGGGCATAGGGAACAAACAGGTGATGCACCCGCATCATCGTCCTTCTGAAGCCGACGGGATTGTCGCGCCTGTTCCGGGATTGCTTTCGGGAGGGCCGAATCCGGGCAAACAGGACCGTTGCGCCACGTATCTGTACGACGAACCCGAAACAAGTTTTACGGACGACGTATGCTCCTTTGCTTCCAATGAGATAGCAATAAACTGGAACGCCCCGGCCGTATATCTGCTTAATGCCGTGGAAGCTCTGATAAAATAGATTACGTTGCTTCCGCGACCGCCCGGCGAATGAATTGCTCGAGGCCGCGGATACATTCCATGTCCCGATAAGCCAGATGGCGGTTCCGGGCGATTTTCTTTGAAATTTCCTTTCGCCAGGCGGGTTCTTTGGCCAGGCGCGCGGCAATGGCGACGTATTCATCAATATTCCGGCCTTCCGTTTCGCCGAGATCGATCATTTTTAGAATGGCATGGGTGTGCCGGCCGCGCATCAATTCGCCGGGCATGGAAACTACCGGCAGATCGCAGGCCAGCGCCTCCATTGTGGTATTGCAGCCCGACCATCCTATGCTGTCAAGGAATACGTCGGCAAGCTGGTTGAACGCCTTGTAATGCGCGGGATCGAGCGTTGGAACCATTTTTACATAATCGTCCATACGCAGGCCGAAACGCGAAAACGCCGTTTCAAGCCGCCGCAGAAAACGCTCTCCTATTATTGACGCCCTGGAAAAACCGATAAAGGCGATCTGGCAAGCGCCTGTTTCAAGCGCGATTCGCGGGAATACCTCGTCGTACTGCGGCAGGTATTTGAATAACGACTGCGTGCATATAAATAATGGGAGATCGTCACGTAATCCAAAATGGGTGCGATCAACAGGCGCGGCAGCGGTTTCCATCGGTTCGTAATAAACCGACAGGTTGGGAAGGCAAACGAGTTTTTCGCAATAATGATCCTGCCCGTTTTCCGGCTCCATCAGGTCGCTGCTGAGAAAATAATCAACGGTCGGAAAACCGCTTGTATCGGGATGTCCCCACGATGTGCATTGAACCGGCGCGAGACGAAAGGCCGCAAGGCGCGCCGTAATCGGATCCATCCCGATTCCCGGAATGATCAGAATATGCAGCCGGTCGCCGGTGATGCGTTCGAGCCATTCTTCCAGGGTGGGCAGGTTTTCAGTGAACCTGTAAAAACTTTTTTTTCGCGGTTTCCGTCTGCTCGTCGGTTTTCCAGCCGGTGTAATACCCGTACAACTGAAATTCCTCCCGATTCAGGTTTTCAACCCAGCCCTTGATTGGAATTTTCCAGTTGGAATGTCTGTGAAAAAAAGCGGACAAAATTCCAACCCTGATTGGTTCGCCGGATTTTATCGGGGGTGGGGACGGCGATTTTCCCGCCCAATCCGGAAAACAGGCCGCCTGGACTCGAACCATCAGGCCGCCGTACATTGATTGAAGCTCACGGTCGTTTTCTCCCTGGTACGCCAGAAAAAACGGTTGACTGGAACCGGCCAGCCCTTTTGCCCTGTCCAGCGCCGCGGGATTTGCAAGATCGACGCTCCGGCACAGTTCTTCCAGGGCTTTTCGGTAATTCTCCCTCGCCTGGACGATTTCTTACGTTGAGCGGTGTATAAGCGGAATCTGTATCATGCAGTTTCTAAGTTTCGCCGGCAGATTTTCAGGATCAAGCTTCAAGGCCGTCCGGAAATGACTCCTCGCTTCGGCGGTTTTGCCCTGCTGGTGCAGCATTAATCCCAGGCCGATGTGCGCGTTTACGAAATCAGGATCAACGGTCAGAGCCATGCGATAGAAAGAACCGGCCGTTTCGCATTGATTCTGCTCCGTGTAAATATTCCCCAGTAAGAGCATTATCCGTGTGTTTTTTGGGTCCAGTTTCAGCGCCTTGATCCCAGCGGCGGCGGCTTCATTGAATTTGTGCTGGTTTTTATACGCTTCCGCCAGTCCGGCCAGGATTTCAGGAGAGTCCGGTTTTTGAAGAAGCGCGTTATTGTACCGTTCAATAGCCTGTTCCGGCTCCGGCCGGGTATTCAGTGATGAAGGTTCGGAATTCATACGGCGCGACGTTTAAAAGAAAAAAGGCGCACTCGGGAAGAACGCGCCTTTTATGATAATGAATATCCGGATTTGAGCGTGTGCCGCCAAATTTCGGATTTCGCGGCGCTCCCCGCCAAAAAGGCGGGGAGCGCCGACTGGATTTGTACAGACGTCCATGTCCGTGAGAACGTCCGCGGTTTAACCCGACGATTAACGGAGCAGGCTGAGAACGTTCTGGCCGTTGGCATTTGCCTGGGCCAACGCCGCCATACCTGTCTGCGCCAGAATCTGGAATTTCGTCAAATTCGAAATTTCTTCCGCGATATTCGCGTCGCGGATGGTCGATTCGGCCGACAGCGTGTTCTGCGACTGTATCATAAGAACGTTTACGGCCGACTGCAGGCGGTTCATGCCCGCGCCGATGGTGCCGCGCATGATGGCGACCTTATTCAACGCGGATTTGAGCTGAGACAGCGTCTCTGTTGGGTTTCCTGAGGACCCTATGGTGGTGCTCAAACCAAGCCCGTTAGTTGCGCCATTCGCTTCAAGTCCGCCGATAGATACCGAGATATAGGACTTCGCCTTAAGATCACCGACGAATATATCCAGAATCTGGCCGCCTGACGGCCCGGAAGGATTTGAAATAGCTGAAAAGGCGCTGGTTCCGAAGAGGCTCTGCCCGTTGAAATTGGTGTCTACGCCTATCCGGTTGATTTCCGCCCAAATCTGCATGTATTCCTGGTTCAAAGCCTGTTTGCCCGTGACGCTGACGATGTCGCTTTCGGCCTGCTCGGCCAGCGTGACCGCGCGCCAGAGAAGGTCGGTAACCTGCGACAGGGCGCCGTCGGCTATCTGCAGAACGCTGATGCCGTCGTTGGCATTTCTGATGGCCTGGTTCAACGCCATGACGTTACCACGCAGGCTGTCGGCGATCTGGAGACCGGCGGCGTCGTCCGCGCCGGTATTGATGCGCTTACCGGAAGCCAGGCGGTTCATGGTGCGGGCAAGGTTAAGGTTGTTTATTGTGAGCTGATTTTGTCCGTTAATTGAAGGGATATTGTTAAGGACACTAAACGATCCCATGGTAATTCCTCCTTGAATCTCTCAAGTAAATAGATCTTCCATACCGCGCGCCGAACCATTCGGTTCGCGGCATGAAAGCGCGGCAAAAGGAGAATCATTCCCCTCTTTCCGCTTCCAGATTGTTGTTGTTCGGGTCGCTTATC
>Ga0268262_10006509_pt1 | contig 11180 bp, 10 predicted proteins | sample TergutNc150P3_FD_190354 | JGI IMG/M metagenome (GOLD analysis project Ga0268262, IMG submission 190354) | Nasutitermes corniger P3 segment gut microbial community from laboratory colony in Florida, USA - Nc150 P3 (SPAdes) (version 2) | ecosystem: Host-associated > Arthropoda: Insects >...
CCCGCGTCATGATTGCAAACGCCGCAGGGCGCGGCGCAGTCTTCCGCGCAAGGGGGGCTTAATTCGGCTTTAAGGGACTTTTCAAATTCCCTGCGCAGATACGCCGGTGAAACGCCGGAAGCTACCGACTGCCAGGGCGGCGGGGCGTCAATGTTTTTTTCGGCGAGAAATTCACCGGTAAGCGCCGCGTTATGTTCCAGTATGCCCTGCCAGACATCTTTGGCGATAAATTCCTGCCACGCGTCAAGCCTGTTTCCCGCGCGGAACGCCTGCTCAACCAAATCCCCCGCGCGCTCATCCCCCCGGCTCAAAATGCCTTCCAGCATTGACACCAACGGATCGGAAACGCTGACTTTGTGGCCCAGAGGCTTGAGCCGCGAACGGATAAATTCCAGTTTCGCGGCGGCGCTTTCGCTGTCAATCTGCCGCGCCCACTGGTAGGGCGTATGGGGTTTGGGTACAAATATTCCCACGTTGACATTGAAGTGCATGGCGGTCTTGCGGGCGACAGTGGTAATAAAATTAACAATTTCAATTTCTTCGGAATATGCCCCTCCGGCGTCCTCCGGCAGCGGGGGGACGGGCAGGCCGATCATAAAATAAAATTTTGCCCCGCGCCAGCCGTTTCGTTTCGCTTCCCGCAGAATTTCCACCACTGAATTTTCCGTTACCTGTTTATTGATTGCCAACTGCCAGAAGTCGCGGGGGGTTTCAATGGCGAAGGTCAGGCCGCTTTTGCGCGTTTGGGAAATTTTTTCCAGCAGGGAAAGGGCAAAAGTTGATACCCGCAGGGAGGGCAGTTGAAACGAAACGTGCCTGCCGGAAAAGCGCCGGTTCAAAGCATCGACCAGTTCCCCAACGCCCGCGTAGTCCCCGCTGGAAAGCGAGGAAAGGCTTATCTCGCGGTAACCGCCCTGGGTGATAAAAGCCTCCGCTTCGCGAACGAGGGCTTCCCGCGTTTTTTGCCGCATTGGGCGGTACCAGTACCCCGCGTGGCAGAAACGACAGCCGTTGGGACAACCCCGCATGATTTCAAGTATGCCGTGGTGCTGTACGGTCTTCATGCCGGGAACGGGGTATACCGCCGCTGTTTCCCGCACGGCAAAATTTGTATCTACGGCGCGGACAGCCCGTTCTTTTCCCTTCACCCATATATGGGGATGTTTTTTTATATGTTCAAACATTGCGGCGCGATTCCCGCCGTTTTGTTTTATTGTTAATAATTCTTGTATCAAATCAAAAAAGCCCGCTTCCGCCTCGCCAATCCAGAATGCGTCAATAAAGGCGCTGTAGGACAGGGGATTGGACACGGCGGGCCCTCCGGTTATTACCAGGGGATCAGTTTCGCCGCGCCGGTCTGAGCGCAGGGGGATGCCGGAAACGTCAAGCATGGCAAGAATGCCGGAAATCCCCAACTCATAACCCAAAGTAAATAGCAGGAGGTCCAGGTTTTTTATGCTGACGCCGGTGTCCAGGCCGTACAGGGGCAGACCCCGGCCGCGGAGTAACTGTTCAAAGTCCGGCGCGGGGGCAAATGCCCGGTCGCAGGAAACGCCCGTAATCCGGTTAAGACCGTTGTAAATTATCCGCAGGGCCTGATTGGACATCCCTATTTCGTAGAGGTCGGGAAAAGCGATAAGGGTTTGCAGGGGGGCGTCCGCGCGGGCGAGGCGGCCGTATTCGCCGCCGCAATAGCGGGCGGGTTTTTCCACCCCCAGCAACAGCGCCCCTAAATCATGAACAGGATCAACATACCCGGTATTAATGGTTATACCTTCTGACATATATGCTCATCGCCAGCCCTATTCCTACCATTGCCGAAATTAAAGAGGAGCCCCCGTACGACATAAACAACAGGGGGATGCCGGTAATCGGCATAATGCCCATAGTCATGCCGACATTAATCAGAAAGTGAAAACTGTATACGCCGACCAGCCCGGCGCAGATATACGCGGCAAAAGGGTCAGTCGTTATTTTTATGATTCGCAGAAGACGCAGGCAGATGATCAGGAACAGGATAAACACCGCGATCCCGCCGATAAAGCCCGCCTCTTCGGAAAATATTGAAAAAATAAAATCGGTGCTCTGTTCGGGGAGAAAACGGTAATGACTCTGGGTTCCCTGTAAAAATCCCTTGCCGGTAAAGCCGCCCGCGCCGATGGCGGTAACGGACTGGATAATGTTCCAGCCCGCGCCCCGCGGGTCTACATTGGGGTCAAGAAACACAATCAGCCGCATGATCTGATAATTTTTCAGCACCCTGCGCCCGGCATAAGAAGCGCCCAGCGACAAAACAATAATCGCGGCGGCGTACAACATCCAGTAAAAATACCGCTTCTTGTATTTCAGATAACCAAACAGGGCAATGGCCATGATAAGGGTCAACGCGAGAATGGTTATAATGATAAGGCGGGGATTGGTCAGTATGACAATGGCGGGCAGGGATTTCCGTAGAATATAGGTCTGCCAGAGCGGAAGAACCGTAAAAAGGCCGGTGAGCAAAATACAGAAAACTAAAAAGAATATGTAACGCGTTGATACGCCGGCGACAAATGTCATGCAGAGCAGAATCGGAATAAATACCAGCGAAGTGCCCAGGTCCGGCTGTAACAGCACGATGCCCATGGGAACAAGTACGATAAAGCAGGATATTAAAAAACGTCCGAAAATATTCCCGCTCAGCCGCGTGTCCGTCAGGTAACGGGCGAGAAAAATAATGGTAGAGATTTTCGCGAATTCCGACGCCTGAATGCCAAAAATGCCGACTCTCAGCCAGCGGGTTCCGTGAACCACCCGGCCAAAAACACAGGTGTACAGCAGGGGAACCAGAATAATGAGGTACAGGTACAGCGCTATATCGTAAGAACGGCGGTAATTGAGCAGGGCCAGCGCCAGAGCGGCGATCAGTCCGATAGAAGCCCATATAATCTGGCGTATATATTCAGTGGAAGCAAGGGCGGTGCTGGAACTTATCCCCGATGAATAAATGAACATAATGCCCAGCACCATCAGCGCTATCACCGGCATGAGCATAAAAAAATCAATTTCAAGTATATCTTTTGGTTTCATTCCCTGCGCCCCTCTACCGGCATCATGTAACTCAGACCCAGGCTCTGCACCGCCTCATCACAGTTTTGATTCGCGAAAATTCCCTGAAAGATAATTGCCGACGCGTAGGGGGCCCACCACTCCCATTTATTGACCGCTTCCACAATAATCGCCACGACAACCTGCTCTTCGGGATTATCGGTCGTATAGGGCGCGTAGGCGGCAAACCAGGAATGCCAGTGGTCCTGCAGGCCCACCTCGCCGGTTCCCGTCTTGCCGGCAATTTCAACAGTTTTAATATTCAGGGGAAACCGGGCGGTTCCTTCGCTGATTACCCCCCGCATATCCCGCCGGACGGCCTCAAAAATTTTGGGATCAATGTCGCTTTTATGGAGCAGTTCCGGCGCCGTCTGGTGTTCTATCGCCCCCGAAACCGGGTCTCTCACTTCTTTGAGGATATAGGGTTTGTATATCTTGCCGTTATTCACCGTCATACATATCATATTGGCCATTTGAAGCGGCGTTACCAGAGTATAACCCTGTCCAATGGACATATTCATGGTATCGCCGCCCAGCCATTTTTCGTGAAAGCGCCGGTTTTTCCACTGGGGAGTGGGAACAAAGCCTTCTATTTCACCGGGAAGGTCGATGCCGGTTATCGCTCCAAAACCGTAATCCTTGGCATACGAGACAATCCGTTCCGCCCCCAGAGCGTCGCGCCCTACCTGCCAATAATAAATATCGCAGGACTGGGCCATTGCCCGGTGCAGGTTCATCCGTCCGTGGCCGGGTTTGCGTATATGGCAGCGCCACTGCCGGTTGCCGTACTCAATTTCACCGGGACAGTCCACCAGCCGGTCAACGGGAAAGGCGTTTTCCGCCAGTATCCCCGTGGTCATTATCACCTTAAACGTTGACGCGGGAGGATAACTTGACTGTATAACCCGGTTGATAAACGGTTTGTTGGGATCTTTGACCAGGGCTTGATACACATAACGCTCCCCCCTGGTAAAAATATTGGGGTCAAACCAGGGATAGGAAACCATGGCGAGTATTTCTCCCGTAGCGGGGCGCATCACCACCGCGGCGCCGATCCGTTCTCCCAGAGCCTGTTCAACCAGCGTTTGAATCCGCCGGTCAATGGTCAGCACCAGATTCTTTCCCATTTCGGGAGGGACGCGCTCTCCCTGGCCGGAAACCCTCTTGCCCCGCACATCGACGGTTCTTGTTTCCCTGCCTTCTTTTCCCTTCAGCAGATCGTCATACTGGCGCTCTATCCCCGTTTTGCCGATTACATCTCCCTGGTGGTAACCCTGGTTGTACAGTTGGGTCAACTCGTCTTTGGTTATGTCGCCGACATATCCGACAATGTGGGAAAGGCTTCCCAGGCTGACATAGTTGCGCACCGGCTTGCTGTTCCACGAAACGCCCGGCAGGGAATCTTTCCGCTCGGCAAGGGCGGCTATCAGCCGGTAAGGAACATTGACCGCTATTTCCACCGGCTGATACAGATGGTAGTAGCGGGGGGGAATCTTTGCCGCTATTTCGTCCGGGGAGATTTCCAGAATCGCCGCGACATTGGCTGTCAGTTCCGGTATTTCGCCGCGGGGAACCTCGCCGGGAACAATACTGACCGCAAAGGAATCGGTGTTCAGCACCAGCGCGTTGGTGTAACTGCGGTCATAAATTTCCCCCCGCTGGGACGGCAATATTTCCGTGCGGCGGGAAATGTCCTGAGCGTGGGAACGGTACTGCTCTCCGGAAAGTATCTGCATATTAAACAGGCGCAGGCCGTAAACGCAAAACAGCGCGAGAAAAAGAATCCTCAAAATGTTGAGACGAATATCTGAGTCGCCCTGCCGGGAACCGTTGTCAAAGGAAGGCGTCACACCGCGCCTCCTCTTTGTGTGGTAAGCAGGGAGCTGAACCGCTTGAGCAGGGCGAAGAGGAACGGCGCTATAAAAGTGTTCAGAGCAAGTTCCGCCCACAGCAGGGGGGCGGCAAGCGGATAAGAATGGATCATGTCGCCCATCAACAGATTCAACAAAAAGAGGAGCAGCGCCTTCATCAGCGTCGCGGCGGCGCACAGGAACATGGGAAGCAGAAAAACATCCAGAAAGAAAGTTCCTTTCATCAGGCCCGTCAGCGCGCCAATAATGGTGCGGACAAAGGCGTTGAGGCCCAGGGGGGCGGCGGAAAGCAGATCAAGCGCTATCCCGTAAAAGAAACCGGAAAGCTGCCCGGTCATCGTGCCGTTGACATAAGCGGAATAGACAATGATCCCCAGGGCAATATCCGGCACGGCGCGGTACAGGGCAAAGTGGGAAAGCAGCGTCGATTGGAGAACAGCCGCCGCCAGGCCAAAAATAACCGTCCAAATAATATTCTTAATCATCGTTGTTTTTTTCTTCTATTACAAATACATATTCAAGGCGGGAAAAATCAATCAGCGGCTCCAGTTCCGCTTCCATTGAAATTTCATACTCATGATAGGATACATTGCTTATCCTGCCTATATTTATATCCGGCGGGTACACTCCGCCCATACCGCTGGAAACGACCAAATCCCCCTGGCTTATCATATCTCTGGCCCTTTTGGGAATAAACCGCATCCTCATGGGCAGGTCGGGATTGCCCTGCCCCTCGACAATACCCTCATAACGGGAAGATGCAAAACGGGAAGCGACCAGCAGGCTGGAATCATACAGGGGCATCACCAGGCTTTCATAAGCCCTTACCTGAATGACCTTGCCCACCAGCGCCTGACTGCCCCCCTGCCAGGCAATAACCGCCATATCCCGCGCGACTCCCGAACGGCTCCCTTTGTTAATCACCAGGGCGGAATACAGGTTGTCCGGGTCCCTGCCGATAAGTTTGGCGGGTATGTGGCGGTAGGTTAAGCCCTGCGAAAAATCAAGCTGTTCCTTCAGGCGGATATTTTCCTGATTTATTTCCGCCGCGCTCCGCTCAAGCCGCTCGTAACGGGCGACACGCTCCCGCAGTTCGCTGTTCTCCGTTTTGAGTTTGGCAATTTCCTGTACGGAAAGAATTGATTGGGTAACTACCGAAGAAACATCGTCCACCCTGCCGCGCACGCCGGAAAAAACAGACAAGCCCGCGTCGCGGACATTCATAATCAGGCTGCGCGTGGAAAAAAGAAGCAGGGAAAACGAAACCGCCATGAGCGCCGAAAAGACATACAGTTCCATTGGCAAACGATTTTTCGGCGTCCACCTTTTTTTCTTCATACCTTACCCGTTCAGGCTGTCATAAATATTTTTAGAGCTGTCAACGCCTCTGGTATAATCAAAATACTTGCCCGCCCCCAGCGCTACGCAGTCCAGCGGACGCTCGGCGATAATCACCGGAACGCCGGTTTCAGCGGCGATTAATTTGTCCAGGCCTTTCAGCAGCGACCCGCCGCCGGTCATCACTATGCCCCGTTCAACAATGTCGGCGGCAAGCTCAGGCGGCGTTTGCCCCAGAGTTGATTTAATATTGTCTATGATTTGATTAATGGGGTCCCGCAGGGCTTCCCTGATCTGATCGGAGCCGATTTTGAAACGCTGGGGCAGTCCGTTGGCCGCGTTGGTTCCCTTTACCTCAATTTCTTCGATATTTTTATCAGGAACGGCGTTGCCGATTTCAATTTTGAGGTGTTCCGCCATTTGCTGCCCAATGATAAGGTTGTTGACCATTCTGACATATTTGATGATCGCCTCGTCAAATTCATCGCCGCCCAGCCGGATGGCGTTGGTAACCACCATTCCCCCCAGCGAGATAACCGATATTTCCGTAGTTCCGCCGCCGATGTCGCAGACCATGTGGCCCGCCGGCTCATTAATCGGAATGTCCGCGCCGATTGCCGCCGCCAGACTTTCCTCGATTACAATGACTTCCCGCGCTCCGGCTTTGTAGGCGCTTTCCTCCACCGCCCGGCGCTCAACCTCGGTTATACAGGACGGGATGCCCACCACCATCCGCGGTTTTACAAACCGGTAACGGGGCAGGACGCGGGAAATAAAATAGCGGATCATTTTTTCGGTGGATTCAAGGTCGGCGATAACGCCGTCCCGCAGGGGCCTGATGGTGCGGATATGTCCCGGCGTTTTGCAGAGCATACGCTTCGCGTCCGCCCCTACCGCGACAATTTTTTTGGTTCCCAATTCAACCGCCACCACGGACGGCTCATTCAGCACAATGCCCTTGTTCCGAATATAGATAATGGTATTGCAGGTTCCTAAATCAATACCCAGGTCAGATGAAGTACTGCCAAACATAATTCCTCCGTTAAAAACTTTACTTGGAAAGCCGCGCTCTCGCTTTTAAATGCGCCGGATCCGCGTTGATCGCCAGCCGCCACTCGGCGCGGGCGCGGGTTGTTTCCCCCTGAAGGGCATACAGTTCCCCCAATTGATAATGGGCCTCGGCGTTTTCGCCCGCCTCTCCCAGTATATCCATAAGCTGCCGTTTCGCCCCGTTGCTGTCGCCGGCTTTTTGTAAAACTTCCGATAGCAGCAAGCGCGCCGCAAGAACAGTCCGGGAATCCGGGGAAACTTCTATACAACGCTGCAGGTACGCCCGCGCCAGTTCAAATTCGCCAAGGGCAAAATAAGACCGCGCAATGGAAAGGAGCAGAAGACCCGAAGGCCTGTCGCTCGACGACCATTCGTCCGATAACCCGTCTTTCCCCTGGCCCTGCATTACCAGCGCTTCGGCAAAAGCCATTACGCTGTTGTGGTAATCCCCGACCGCGGCGTAAGCCAGCCCCAAATATTCGGGAATATCCTTCGCGTTATACGACAGCCCTACAGCCTTCTCAAGATATTTCACCGACAGATCGGCGTAATTCTCGCCCCGGTAGTTGTAGGCCTTTCCCAGAACATAGTACAGCCGCCCGTCGTTCAATGAATTCCTGAGCAATAACGCCTTGCGCAGCGACCGTATGCAATCATCAAAATAACGCTCCGCGTTCAGGCTGTTTATCTGGGAAATGCCCAACTGATAGGCGGAAAACCCGTGCATGGTCAGCAGAAAATAATCCAGCGGGCGGGAGGCAAGAGCAGCCTGACTCCGGTCATACACCTCGTTGTAAGAACTGGATTCCCAAAACTGTAAAATTTCCGTGCGCTCCCCCCGCGCCGTATTCCTTACTTTCCCCGCAAATTGAATTACCGCCGCGCTGCCCATGCCGATAACAACCAGCGCCGCAACGGAAAATATAAGCCGTTTCCGGCGAATATAGCTTCGGTAACTGTACCTGCTTCGTTTACTGTACATTGTCCCTCTATTGTATTATATTTTTTGAGGAAAAAAGTCAATTCTTTGGGAGAATCTTTTGAAAAATTATGTATTTTTCTTTCAGGGAACCTCGCTTTTACTGCCCCAGGGGGTATCTCCCGCCGCCTCGGAACTGGAAATACCGCTCGCCCATGCCAAAGAATTCCCTCTTGCGGATATTTTTACCATTCCCGGCGGCGCCCAGGGCGGCGGTTTCAGTGATGCCATTTCCGGTGTTTCTGTCCCGATTGAAGCCCCCCTGCCCCCATCCTGGCAGGCAATCCCCGTGCGCCAGATACTCTCCGCGCTTCCCGTCAGCCTGACGGAAGGAACCGGCCCGGCCAACAGATTATTGCAGGCCTTCCACGTTGCCCAATGGCGGCGGGAATCCCTGTTTTGCGGAAGCTGCGGGGCCAAAAACACCGATCATCCCGATGAATTGGCCCGCCTTTGCCCCGCCTGCGGGCGCGTAGAATACCCCCGCATCGCCCCGGCGGTCATCACGCTCATAACCAACGATGAAGGCAAAGTCCTGCTTGCCCACAACAAAAAATTCACCCCCGGCGTATACAGCCTTATCGCCGGTTTTGTCGAGGCGGGCGAAAATCTTGAAACAGCCGCCGCCCGTGAAACCCTTGAGGAAGTCGGCATTGAAATAGGCGACATACGCTACATCGCCTCGCAGCCCTGGCCCTTTCCCCATTCCCTCATGGCGGGCTTTTCAGCCCGCCGCGTCTCCGGAACGCTCAAGCCCGACGGCGTTGAAATTGAAGACGCCCGATGGTTCAGCCGCGACTCCCTGCCCCAGCTTCCCGCTCATGGATCACTATCCCGTTTTCTGATTGAGCGCTGGCTCACTGTAAGATAACTGTTATTATTTTCGCGTTGCGGGCATCATGAGCATGGACAATAACAGCGGATTTTTTTATTGTCCTTTATGGGAATTTCTAACCTGCACCTCAAACAATCATCTTTTGAAATTGAACAGTGTTTATAGGGACTTCTTGACCATTGCCATTGTTTTAAGCAGTTTTGGACAAATTGATTATACTTATCTTTCTGCTCATCATTGAGCGTATCAGATTTTGTGAGTACAATAAATAAATCATGTATATTTGTATAAACATTACCGCCAATATTTGGTTCCCCATTATTATTAAGCTCCATTATCATGGTTTTTCCGGGAGAATAAAACAACGTGATATGGCCATCTCCCTGTTTAATAAAGACTGTGTTGTCTAAACCGTACATTTCTTTCGCATAATAGGCAAAACCGGTGTAGCTCAAGGATAATTCACTCATGATTTTTTAAATGCCCCTATATTATACCAAATTTTTCCAACTTTAGTTTACCGTACTATTTGTATAGTAATACAACTGGTAGTGTGGTTATTACAAACTGACAGCGAATCATATTTTTAGGATATGGCGCCGGTACTACCGGATAACGCCCTCTGCCGCATCTCGCTGTCCTTATTCGCGGGCGATTTTACGCGGCAGCCGAAAGATAAGCTTTTATTTCTTTAGAGAACTTTTCCACCTTATTATAAAAAACCGCAAAAAACGCAGGAGCAACCTGTGTGAGTATCACAATCCATTGGTGTCTTGGAAACATTTTCAATTTATTTTGCATTTCCGGTTCAAACATTTTTGTGACAGCTTCTTTAATCCCGTCATCGCTAATCATCAGCTCTTGATAGATCTCATGATAATCAAGTTTGTCATTGTCAAACGAAAAATGGTCATCATCAAACAAGAACGGCGGAACAGTTTTTTCAAAATGCGTAAAAAATGGTTTATCTTCCGCGTCTTTGAGTTCCACACCAAACTTTTTTTCGATAGCTGCTACAAATTTTTTTCTTGTGTTGGTGTCATAGTTATCCGGAAACAGCTTGATTGCCGCGGCAAGGTGGCATATTTCGTGTATATAGACAGACCGTCTCTCACAAGCATCATAAAGATATTTAGTATTTGGAAATACCTTAAGAAATTGTTGAAAATCTGATTCGTACTTTTTGTTGATGATAATTACTATGGTAACAACTTTTTTGGGCGAATAGATAAGACAAGCCGCTTTATATGGTATGCCGGATTTATACCTCAGAACAATTTCAAAATTGCTTTTTAAGTGCTGCGGCACATTGGATAACCCGGAAGGTTTAATAAAAATTCTATCATCTGTTACGGCTGTAATTAGTGGTATCCGCCCAATTATCCCCTGAATTGAGCGGATAAACCTGCTTGCCTCAGTATTATGTGACACCAGACTCCCCAGCGTTTTCATCGAGAATCTCTTTATCTTCTTCTATAATATCCAGGACGCTTTCATAGTATTCGACTTCCGAAGCGGAAGCAAGAGAAGTGGAACCAGGAGAAAAAGAAATTCCCAATACGCCCAATTTTCGCGCGCGTTCCCTGATGTTTTCAAATCGGGCTTTCTCTCCTTCTGGAAAGAAACTTTCCATACCAACCCCCCCCTTTTGGTTTTCTTTTCTTGCTATTGGGTTCATACTGACCTCCTCCCGCAAAGCAATCATAAAACCATGATAATGAGCAGTGCTCATCCAATATAATCCGGAACTCATTATAATGTAAATATTCAAAAAAGCAACGGTCTCCACGGGATTTGCCCTTATTCCTTACTAAAAATATAAGAAAATTTTCCCCGGCAGTAAAGACAAATGTTTACTTATTTTACGGCATAAAGGGGGTGGGGCTCAACCATTTCCTTCCCCACCACTGATTTTTACCTAACTTCTGTGATATTTCTCGCGATAAATGTGAAAATAATACACGAAATGTGTAATGTATACATTGTCAAAATCAGATAATCATGTATAAATCATACTAAT
>Ga0268262_10006510_pt1 | contig 11180 bp, 8 predicted proteins | sample TergutNc150P3_FD_190354 | JGI IMG/M metagenome (GOLD analysis project Ga0268262, IMG submission 190354) | Nasutitermes corniger P3 segment gut microbial community from laboratory colony in Florida, USA - Nc150 P3 (SPAdes) (version 2) | ecosystem: Host-associated > Arthropoda: Insects > Digestive...
GATCTTTAATCGCGTCCTGTCTGTCTTCGCGCAAGGCAAGCTCCGCCATGCCTATAATGGCATTCATGGGCGTGCGTATTTCGTGGCTCATCTTTGCCAGGAATTCATCTTTGGATCTTGAAGCGGCTTCGGCTTTTTCTTTTTCCGCCTGAGCTTCCACAGCTTCCAATTTTAACAGTTGAACCTGATTAAGATGATAAAGCGTTTCCTGCAGCCTCTGCGAAAGCTGAGCGATTTCATCGCTACTTTGAGACTGTTCAATTTGAACGTCTAATTTGCCGTTTGCGACCATATTCGCCGCTTCACCAAGTTCTGAAAGAGGGACGGCGATAGATTTTGTGACGGCAAACGCCAGCATAATAGAAACAATCAGCGACATTACCATAAGTGTCAGCATTAAGTATATGTTAAATGACGCCTTCTCGTTGTTCTCTTTCATTCTGATGTCGGAGTTTTCAAGATTTTTTATAAAACCGACGTTAAGGTAGTATGTAAATGTATTATAAATCGGGGTAAGACGGCCTATATACACGGAAAGCGCTTCTTCCATGCGGCCTTGTTCCACAAGATTAAAAATCTCATAAGCCACCGGAATATAGGAATCCGTGTAGATTTCCAGTAAATTTACCATGTCCTGCATTTCTCCGGGCGTAAATACATCGCTGAATTGATCCTGAATCGCGACATATTCGTTAAGCCTGGTCAATAAATGATCGGTGTGTTCTTTTGTTGTCTGCAAAACATAACCGGTAAGAGTGTTGTCGCTGATATAAAGCATATTAAATAAACCGGTATCAATATAAACATTGTTATCGTATATATCGTTTAATATGGACACATTGTGTATTGTCTTAACAGATGATTTTCCGATAGATGTAAGGCTTGCGAAACCGGTAAGACCTACAACCAGCGTAAAAAAAACAACAATAAAAAACGATAATAATAACCGCGTTCTAATACGGAATTTTCTCAGCATTATATTTTTTACCCCTCCGTTACAGGCTTAATTTCTCATAGGTGGAATATTCCCCGTTTTTTATGTGAACGATATATACATTGGCGCGCGGATTATTATTCTCGTCAAACCGTATATGGCCTATTATTGAATCTAACTCGTTTTCTTTAATTGCGGATATAACGGCGTCTTTTCCGGTGTTTCCGGCCTTCTTTATCGCTTCCGATAAAATGTATACGCATGTATAAGCGGTGGCTGATCCTGACAGCGGCATCTGGGAAAAGGCGTCAAAATATTTTCTGACAAACTGCGTAACTTTTTCGTCATGATCGTCAAATGAAAATGGAGCCGAATAATAGACATTTTTCAGAGCGTCCTGATTTTTTACATACGCCAGGATTCCGTCCCATCCGTCTGTTCCCAATATGTGCGTTTTTTTCAATCCTGCTTCGTAAATGGCATTGACAAGTTTTGCGGCGGGGAGGTAATCATCGGGGCAATATATTACATCGGGAGGGTTGGACGCGTATTTCTCCAGAATACCTGAAAAATCGTCCCATGTTGTAAACTGCTCTAAGGCTAAAATGCGCCCGCCGCGTTCTTTATATGATTCTGTGAAAATTTCCGCTAACCGTTTGTAATTTTCATTGTTCCTTTTATTCATAATAACAGCCGTTTTTGTTTTAAGCGAATTATACGCAAAATATGCCATAACTTCGGCCTGGTAATCGTCAATAAAAATGGCTCTAAACACATTTCTACGGCCGTTTGTCACATCAGGGCTTGATGCTGTAGGAGAAATAACAGGGATACCGTCTTTTTCAGACGCTTTCGCAAGCGAGACCGTTACATTGCTGTAACTTGAACCTATAATGGCGGCTACTCCTTTTTCTTTTAACGCGTTATACTGCCGCACTATATATCTTTCGTCCCCGCGGTCATTTAAAATAATTACATCCAGTTTTTTTCCAAGAATGCCGCCGTTTTCATTGATCTCTTTTTTGGCAAGATATAAACCGTTCAGCGCGCGGAAACCTTCGTCAGAATCCATGCCTGTAAGCGGTAAAAGCGCCCCTATGGTTATATATTTCTGTTCCGCCTGTTTTGCGCCGCAAGCTGTAAAGGTAAATATAATAACAGCCAAAAACAGAAAACAGGCGGTTTTGGCAAGTTTTTTAAATTTAAGCATTATTATTCCCCCTTTCGTCCAAAAAACGGTCAAGAATTTCCACGGCTTTATCGTATTCGGCGACAAGTATATTGTCGGATATTTGTTCCAGTATTGGCTGTATGCCATCGTTCGCGCCGCTATTGTTCAGTTCATCAAGAATCCGCTCAATCTCAGCTGCTTTTTGGGCTTCCAGTTCCGGTCTAAGTTCACGTAACAATGAAAGCCGCGCCTCGGAAATGTCCGACGTTTGAACCGCCTGCTTTTCATCTTCATTTGCTTCCAGAACGGCGTTTATTCCGGCAAGCAGTTCCTTAAGCTGTTTAATAAATGACGGTAAATTTTCCCTTAGAAAAGCCGCGTTTCCCACCTTGCCTGCGGCTTCAAGCTCCGCGGCACGGGTTGAAATATCCGCCGCCCCAATAGACGCGGACGCGCTTTTCATGGCGTGAACATGGGTGACAAACAGATCCAGGGAATCATCTTTTAATGTTTGTTCCAAAAGCGGAAGCCTTTCTTCAACATCTTTACCGAACAATGACAACACCTGCCTGTATGCCGCGGCTGTCCCGCCGGTTTGAGAAATGCCTTTTGCCGTGTCAACACCCGGGATATTCGGAATAGGAGAACCGCCGTTAGCGTCTTGTGTTCCCTCATTTTCTTTATCTAACGCGTCGTTTTTATAAGCCTCTCTTTTTTCTTTCGGTATCCAACGGTTTAGAATTTCATCCAGTTTGGAAACATCAATTGGTTTGGCAATAAAATCATTGAAGCCGTTCTCAATAAACATTTCCCGCATTCCCACAACAGCGTTGGCGGTAAGCGCTACTATCGGTATTTGCTTAAAAGCGGGATCTTTTTTTTGTTTTTCCTTTTCCCATGCCCGGATAACCGCCGTCGCCTCAATTCCGTCCATTTCGGGCATCATGTGATCCATAAAAACAATATCGTAATTATTATTTTTCACCATCTCAATAGCCCTGCGGCCGCTTAAGCATGAATCCACAGCCGCCCTGTAAGGGGCAAGAAGCCCTTCGGCTACTTTTAGGTTTGTGGCTATGTCGTCTACCACCAGCAGTCTGGCATCCGGGAAGTTGAAACGTATTATTCCGGTGCTTTCATAATAACCTTTACTGTCCTCTTTGCCGTTTAGAGTGTTGGCGATTGAAAGAGACTGTACGGGTATGGATAAAAACCGCGCATCGGGCACATAATCTTCTGTTCCCCATTCTACCATCAGGGCAAGAGGCGGTTTTTTTCCGAGAGGGAAAGCGGTAACAGGTTGATCCATTACCTGTTTAATTTTTTCATATAGCCCGTAACTGGAAAACACATAAAACCAATCATCACGGAATAAAGCCTTGGAGAAATCATCTTGATTTTTGACAAGGAAATAAGGAACATTCATATTTTCCAAAGACCAGCATACCGCCTGCGCGTATATAACCCGCCGTTCATAAACCAGAACTTTCTTTTTATACGGTTCTTCCACCGCGGCGAAAGGTTCGGGAGAATTGATTCCCTGAGGAATAATCGCCGTAAAAGCGCTGCCCCTGCCGTATTCGCTTTCTAATGATATGTTTCCTCCCATGATAATGCAGAGCCGCCGTGTAATTGCGAGTCCCAATCCCGTTCCCTCAATACCCTGGTTTTTTCTTGTGTCTACCTGTACAAACTCGCCGAAAAGCTTTACCTGATCTTCCTTTTTAATGCCTTTTCCGGTATCTGTCACGATTATCTTAAGCAGAATTTGTTTTTCTTCTTTTTTTTGTGCGGTAACTGTTAATCCGATATGCCCTTTTTCGGTATATTTTACCGCATTGGTCAGCAGGTTAAGGAGAATCTGGCGCATGCGCACTTCGTCTCCGATAAGGCTGTTCGGGATACTTCCGTCTATGTTGGTGAAAAACCGCAAAGGTTTTTCTCCGATGCGCATACGGATAATATTGACAGAATCATTTATTAAAGATGAGAGCATATATTTAACGGGAATGATTTCCATTCTGCCGGCTTCAATTTTGGAAAAATCCAATATATCGTTAATGATGGAAACAAGATTGTTTCCCGCCTGTTTGATGTCCTGAGCGTGGGCGCGCGCTTCATCTGAAAGATCCCCGCGAAGTAAAAGTTCCGCCATGCCCGTAATGGCGTTCATGGGGGTGCGTATCTCGTGGCTCATGCTGGCAAGAAATGATGATTTGGATTTACTGTCTTCGTCCGCGTGCATTTTTGCGGCGGATAAACGCAAGAGTATAAAACATAACGACAATGACAAAACAATCCCCAATGAAATTAAAATTACGGCGGATACGTTTAAGTCCCTGTAAAACTCTGAATAAGGAGTTATGATGCATACATACCAGTTGTTAAATATCTGTCTGAAAAAAATGATGGCGGAATTGCCGTTTGTGTCGGTTATCCGGCGGGCTAATACCTGCTTGCCGGAGCGTAAATCTTTGGCGGCTTCTTTGTAATTCTTGTTTAAATCCTCAAGCTGGCTTCCTGTAAGAGAGCTGTCGGGGTGGGCTATTATGGTAAGCCCCCGGTTTAAGAGCATGCCGTAGCCGCCTGTGGCAAGCTTTAGAGATCCGACATAGTCCATAAACCACTGGATATTAATATCCACGCTGAGTATGCCGGATATTTCACCGTTTTTTATATCAATGTTCCGTACTGCGGAAATAATGGTTTCGCCCGAACGGGTGTCTTCGTAAGGCGGGGTATAAGCTATAGCCCTGCCGCTTTGTATCGCCGTCTGATACCATGGCCGTCTTTGAGGGGAATAATCGCTTGAAAAGTTAAACCCCATACTGTCGTAGAATTCACCGTTGATAAACCCGTAAATGCCGTAATAAGCAAGCAGTCCCTGATCCCGCTTGCGCATCCAATCGGTAGTGATAGTCAGGTAGTCAATGATGTCCTGCCGGGACGCGTTTAGTTCCACCATGTTTTCTATCACATAGTAGGAATTAATAAGGGCGGTTTCCGCTTCAGAAAGCCCCGCTCTTATATTCGCTTCCGCAGTGTAGAGCATATCTTCCGCGCCGGTATAAAGACGTTTTCTTAAGATATTTCCGATAGTATAATAGCCAACCATTGCCATTAAAGCAAAGGCCGCGAATACGAAAATAAGTTCACGGTAATTACGCCGTAATATCTTGCCGTCGATTGTCCTCTTTGCCATCTTTGGTAACCGTCACTTCCGTAAAAACAAGCAGTATAATGATTGTAAAAAATATCTTCCTTATTGTAACATATTTTTTTATATTAATAAAGAACAGCGGCGCGGGGTAATGCCGTTACTAAGCCTTCTTTTTATCGTTTCCGGCGCACAATTCCACCATAAAATTTACGACTGTTTGGAAATACTGCGGGGTTAAGCGCGAGGGGGTGTCCTGCGCGTTATTCAGGCTGCGCCAGGTTTCCGGCAGGCCGCGGTATTCGGAAGGTTTTTTAATCTCGCCTGAGATAATAAGGTTTCCGAAATCGGGGCGGCTTCGCAAAAGTGCCTCGTATTGATCCGCCTCGTTAACCGGAAGCATGGTAACCGTTTGGGCGGCAAGGCCCGCGCGCAGAAAGCCTACATCGTCCGAGAAAGGGGTAGGGGCGAGCAGTACCCTGTCCAAACGCAAAAACTGGGCGGTTTCAAGGGCGTGATCGCGAAGGGAAGCGATGTTTTTGCTTACTTTGCGGATATTCGGGCGGATTTTCTCAAGATTTGAAGTTTTTAATATAAGGTCTGTTGTAGTTGAAAAGATAAAAACGCCGCCCGAACCGCAGGCGTCAAAATTAAATATTTTCGCTTTTTCCAGCCCCCATGATTTTAATTTTTCCCCCATCGAGAAAGACCCTTGATTTTCAAGGCTTTCGCCCGCCTGCAATTCTTCTTTGTCCGTAAAAACCATGATCCATTTGTCTATGCCCCGCTTTGCCAGAATCAGCGCCGTGTTAAGCAGATGAAAAACCGCAATGCTGTTGTCATTCGCGCCGGGGCTTCCGGGAACACGGTCATAATGCGCGCAAAACAAAAAGGGGCTTAATTTGTTAAAGGGGAAAATGCCGCCTGATTGGCGCAAGGATTTCTGCCCTGGCGGAAAGATAAATATATGGCGGTTTCCCGCCACGTCGATAGACGCGGAGTTAAGTTTAAGGGCGTTTATATGCCCAAGGAGAATCGCATAACGGTCTGCGTTTGGAGATATAAAATCAAAATACCGGTCGTACGGGCTTGCTTTTGCCCATTCATTTGTTTTCACTTAAGTTTTTTCCCGCCTTAAATGAATCCGCAACCGCCATCATATTCCCCCTCTGTTTGAGCGGAAAATTTTTCCGGCGAATAATGAGATGTACCTTAATATACTGCCTTTTTGCCCGTACTTTTTGGAAAAGTCCCCCGCCGCCTTAGCCAGTGAGTAAGTGCCGTATTTTTTTTTCAAAAAATCCCAATGCTTGATGAGCCACACATAAAGATCGGCTTCCGTTCTTCCCGCGAAATTTACAAGCAGCCATTGTTCCCTGATTATCGTAATAACAGGCGTGTAAACATTGTTAAACCACGAGACAAGGGCGTCGTTAAATGGGATTTCTTCTTCAAGGTTTTCATTTAGATAGTATTTGTGAACGAGTATGTGGTTGTAAATAACGTCATAGCGCCCTGGCGCGCTGAAGTTAAGCTCCGTATAATTTGTAAGCTCTCCGAAATTTGTTTTTTCATAAAAGATATTTTTTTCGTAGGAAATCAGAGCTTCGCGCAATTCATCTGGAGTCATCGAAGGTTTTATATTTATTTCCGTCGCAAGGCTTGTTACCACGGCGTCAATAAACTCTACCCCCTGCATTTTTGCGACGGATACGCGGTGATTCCCGTCGCGGACAAAATATACTCCCCCGATTTCGTATAACTGAATGGGCGGAAGTATTATATCCTTGATATGCGCTTCGTCTACCTTCTGCCAGCGGTGGCGCATGTGTTCGGACTTGGGAAGAAAATACTTGTTAAAATCGTGGTAACGCCCCTCGCTGCCTACGATCATTTTTATCGGTACAACCTGGCTTCCCCTGTAAACCTCGTTTTTGGGCTTTAAAATATCCTTAACGTCATGAAACGAAAGCAGTCTGTCGCGGTCGGTATTTAAAAAATGCTGGATCTGCGAAAGAACCGCTTTGCCCCGCGCGCGTGAAAAATCCGCTTGGGCCTGCATGGCAACACTGTCAATTTGCATTAGTATCTCCCAAATCTATTACATAATGACCGTAAGCGTTAATTACGGTTGTATTTTCCCACTTGGTACAGCGCACAGCCGATAAATCGTAAAGATGAATATGGCCGTGAACCAGAAATTTAGGCTTAAAAATCTTCATAAACCAAAGATAAGTTTTAAATCCCCAATGGCATTTATCTTTCATATCATGTATTCCCTTAGGCGGCGCGTGGGTAAGAAGAATATCCAGAAAACGGCCGTGTACAAGGCGGTTCCACAAAAGCCTTGGAATAAGTTTCGCCGCTTCCATAAACATTTGAAAATCCGTAAATTGGTTGATTCCGTTGTTGTAACGCATTGAACCGCCAAGCCCCGCGACAATGAAATTCTCCTCAATTACTACCTTAGACCCGGCGTAAATCGCGCCGCAGGTGAAAAAATCCCTGTTTTCTTCTATCAATGACGTATTCCACATTCTTTTGAAGTGCCGCAGTTCTTCGGTATGATGGTTCCCAAAAACAAAAAACAGTGGTTTATTTAGGCTGGAAATGATAAAATCAAGGTAGTCTAATGGGAGGTCTCCGGCGCAAAGAATCATGTCTATATCGGAAAAACGCTCTTTTATGGAAGGGGAGTAGACTAAAGGGTCGATTTGGTCTGAAATACAGAGAATTTTCACCTTTTCTACCCCTGATGGACAAAAAAATAATTGCCGATATAATAAAAAGAGTTGTTAGGTCCGGCTAAATAAACATAAGTTTATATGGTCAGATTCGACAAATCCAATAATCGTTATGCTTATATAATAGTATATTTTGGATTAATTAGGAAGGTAGAAAGTTGAAAAAAATTATAATTACAGGTTTTTTGATTTTATTATCGGTTTTTTCCCATGCGCAGAGTAATTTCTCCAAAGGAGAGACGCTGTTAATGCAGAATAAGCCTGCGGAAGCGGTTATTTATCTGGAAAACGCGGTATTGGACGAAGGTTTTAATATCAACGCCTACCTTTATCTTGGCATCGTTTATGAACAGCTTGGCAGGCCTACTGAGGCCGCTACCGTATACAGGCGGATGCTGCCGATGGCGGGCAATCTTTCCGCCAGTGTCGCCAATAATCTTGGGAATGTATATTTTCAAATAGGAAACAATGAAATTGCGGAACAGTATTATTCACAGGCAATAGGCTATAACTCCACGTTTTCCAAAGCGTATCTTGGCAGGGCGAATACCCGCGTAAAAGCCGGAAATTTAAAAAACGCAATTTCCGATTACGAGGAATATTTGGCGCTTGAACCGCGTTCAATCCAGAAGGCTAAAATTGAACAGCTTATAGCGCTTATCAAGAGCGAATTTACGGCTGAAGAAAGAAGAAGAATTATTGCCGAAGAAGAAGCGCGAAGGCTTGCGGAAGAAAGGCAGAGGCTTTTGGATTCTGTTTCCGCGTCATTGCATTCGGCGGCGGATTTAAGCAAGAGCCTGTCTTCCGGGGCGGAAAGCGTTGAACAATATGAGGGACAATTCGAACTGGATTAAGTGTTGTTTTATATGGGGGGGACATGTCAAGTAAACAAAAAGTAATTATAATTTCTTCAGGCATTGCGCTTGTTCTGCTTATTATACTGGGTATAATTCTTTTTACCAAAGGAAAAAAAATATCAGGCGGCGGATCAACAATATCGTCGCAATCGGACACAAGAAGGCAGAATACTTTAAAACTTATCGAAAAATATATGGAACAGGGCGAGTATGACCGCGCCCTTAACCTTGTTGAACAGCTTTTAATTGACAATCCTGACGACAACGAGGCGAATGATCTTCAACAGAGAATTTTACAGATGGACCGCTCTAAAGGTTCCGACGCGCTGACGGAAATGCAGCGCCAACTGCTGGAAGAACAGCGCCGCCAGAATGAAAGGTTTGCCGCAAGCATGCAAAAGTCTATGTCTTCCTCTTCCGGTTTGGCGTCGGGAGCGTCAGACGCCGCGGCGGAGCGCAGGGCAGCCGCCGAAGCGGAAGCCGCGCGCAAAAAAGCGCAGGATGAAGAACTGGCAAAAGTTTCAAAACAGCTTCAGGAACAGATGCGCAAAGTGAACGAGCTTGTCGCCGACGCCAAGGCAAAGCTTAACGCGGGCGATCTTGCGGGCGCGGAGCGTTTATTTAACGACGCGAGAAAAGCCATGCCGGAAAACGAGCCGCGCTTTGAATCGCAAAAACTTGCGGACATGGCGGACGCTTATTACGAATATAATTCAAAAAACCCGAACACGTCCAACGGCAAGACTGCCGCGCGGAAAGCGGAAGAGCTTGCAAATGAGGCTGTAGCTAAAGACGCGACGCAGGCACTGCCTCATTTTACGCTTGGAAAACTTGCGCGCGACGACGGCAAGAACGATAAGGCAGTAACCGAATTCAGGGAAGCGTCCCGTCTTGATGACAAAAATTACCTTTATTCGCATGAGCTTGGACGTTCCCTTTATCTTGCAAAGCGTTATCAGGAAGCGCGCGACGCTTTCCAAAATGCGGTTAAAATTAACCCCAATTATGAGCCTTCATGGTACAACCTCGGCGGAACATTGCGCGTATTAAACCGAAATGACGAAGCGCTTTCCGCTTACAGGCAGGCCGTCGCCGTTAAAGCCGATTATTATCCCGCCCACCGCGAAATAGGCAGGATACTTTCGGCAAAAGGCGATACAAAAGGGGCAATAGACGCTTTTAACAAGGCATTGCAGTACAGCCCCAACGATTACAGTACGTTATGTGAAATAGCGGCTGCTCACGGACAGGCGGGCAATTTTTCGCAGGCGGAATCTTTTTTTGCAAAGGCGTTGCAGCAAAAACCCGACGACGCGCAGACAAATTACAATATGGCTGTAATAAAACTTGAACTAAAAAAACACAACGAAGCGATAAGTTTTGCGAAGACAGCCGTTGACTTAAGCCCGTCCAACGCGGTTTATGTTTACACTTTAGGCCTTACCTGCGAGACGGCGGGAGCCGTAGATTCGGCGATTTCCGCGTATCAGCTTGCCTCTTCCCTGGATTTAAAATACCTTCGTCCCCGTATTAATCTTGGCAGTCTTTACCTTGCAAGCGGAAAATACAACGAAGCTATACGTTATTTGAATGAAGCGTCTAAAGTTGAGCCTTCCAATTTTGAAGTTAATAACAATTTAGGCGCGGTATTTGCAAAGCAGGAAAATTGGACATACAGCATTCTTCATTACGAGCGCGCGTTAAACACAAAGCCCAATGATCCTACGGTGCTTTTAAATCTTGCGCGCGCTTACGCGGGAGTAAACGATCTGGAAAAAGCGATAAAGTCATATCAATCCCTGCTGCATTTGGCGCCCGACAACTGGGACGCCATGTACGAGCTTGGAATGGCATGCGTAACTCATGGAAAAAGCGGCGACGCCAAACGTTACTTAAACGATCTTATAAGCCGTAATCCGAATTATTCCGGCAGGGCGGAAGCGGAAAGGATATTAAAAACATTATGAACGCGATAATTACCGTTGTAGGCAGCGATAAAGTAGGGATAATAGCAAAAGTTTCCGCGTTTTTGGCGGATCGCAGTATTAATATTGAGGACATATCGCAGACTGTTTTAAGCGGAAACTTTGTAATGATGATGATGGTAAGCCTTGGTTCTTGCTCCATAGCGCTTGAAGACATAAAGAAAGAACTTGCGGCTCTTGGAGACACGTTAAATGTAAGCATCAGTTTAATGCACGAAAAAGTTTTCTCGGCAATGCATCGTATCTAAAAAAATACTTTGTATTTTTTTAGATACGTTGGAGAAAAGCTTCGCTTTTCTCCACACTGGCTATTAATAAAGGATATTAAGGTA
>Ga0268262_10006511_pt1 | contig 11176 bp, 10 predicted proteins | sample TergutNc150P3_FD_190354 | JGI IMG/M metagenome (GOLD analysis project Ga0268262, IMG submission 190354) | Nasutitermes corniger P3 segment gut microbial community from laboratory colony in Florida, USA - Nc150 P3 (SPAdes) (version 2) | ecosystem: Host-associated > Arthropoda: Insects >...
TATGGCGGCACTTACGCCTTGTAAAACTTTTTTTAGTTTATTTTTTCGTCAAAAACAGTAATCTGTAATTTTCGGACAGTCTCCCCCGCTTCCCAAACCGTACAACATTACAAGCCGCCTCCAACTCCCTCACCTCACCCTCCACAAGCTCCTTGTACAAAGAGGTGGATGCAGGTAACCGTGTCAAAAAAGAAATACCCTTGTCATAGAGGTCAACAATATTGGGTTTGGAGAAAAATCCTGCAGCGATACACAAAAAATAACTCTTCACCCCATACTGCGCAAGCTCCATAGTTGTATTGTAAAGCGAGGAAACATCAATAATATTACCCGGCAGCACTCGGAAATAGAGAGGCAAAGCAGTGTCTTTGTTAACGACTAAGAGGAAGCGGATTTGTTTATCTATTTCTTCTCCACTTCGTCCCCAGGCTGTGATGGGTATGTGTGTTTGGGTGGGTAGGCTGGTGGTGTCTATGATTACGCCGTGTTTTTGTTGGTTGGTTTGGGTTGTTAGGTATTGTTTGAAGAATGTTTGATAGAGTTGTTCATCGCCTAGTTCTGTTAAGAATTCGCTTATTCTCACGAGTTTCGCACTTGTCAAAAATATTGAATTTATGTTACAAGTCCCATCAAGCTGTCAAGCTATGTTTTAATGGCAGTAAAGGATGGTGTCACAAATGTCAAAATCAAAGTGCTCACGAGAACTGTACTGTTCATTTTTAGAAGTTACATCAACGAGATACTCCGCATTGAGGCTAAAGCGAAGTAGCTCCCGAAAGCAAGAGTTTATCGCACGACAGCATATCACACTGGCTTGCGAATGCAAAGGTTCAGCCCAAGGATTTATGGGAAGTTGCAAGGAAAGAAATAGCAAATCGCAGCGGCATTTTGGCATTTGACGATGTAGTGATCAACAAGAGTCGCATCCAAAAAATGGAACTGGTAAACTGGCAATATTCGGGAGCGGAACACGGCGCTGTCAAAGGCATCGGAGTAATAAACGCACTATAGCAAACAAGCAAAAACGAGTATACTCCCATAGATTACCGCATCTGGAATCCGCCAGAAGACGGCAAAACCAAGAACAACCATTTCAGAAATATGCTGTCATCAGCTAAAACACGTAGTCTTGAGCCAGAAATGGTAATAGTTACAGACAGCGGGTACAGTTCATTAGACAACCTCAAAAATATTCGTTCTCATGGGTGGAACTGGGTGATAGACTTGAGGGGTAATCGCTTAGTCAATAAACCGCATATTTAGATTTGTAAGTTAGATATACCCGATGAGGATTGAGGGGTCATCTGAAAAGGGTATGGTTGGATCAAACTATTTTGGTTTGTGGGTAAAAACGGCTGCACGGACTATATTGGCTCAAGTTGTCTTGATTTAACCCGCGAACAGGTCGAAGCGTACTTAGAGACGCTGGAACATTGAGGTAATGCACAGAGAGTTGAAGCAAACCTACGGTTTTGGTCGTTGTCAGGTCAACTCTGGTCGAGCCGGTCGTAATCATATCGGACTCTTTTTCATTGCTTTAGTGCGTAAGCACATGAGAAAACGACGCGAACTGGCTACTCCTTATCAGCAAAATTGGCTCGTCATTAAACCTGCCATTCAGCATGCCTTGACTTCGGATATATGCCACTAAGTGCGAAACTCGTGATTAATAGTGTTAAAACGTGAAAACGCAGATTTCAGTATGCTATATTTGGGTATTTTATAAAATTTCTCAATTATAGAATAGACCTCCTCGGTATTTATAAATAGTTTGGTGTGTTTATTTTACGTAAAGAGTGTTTAGGTCATGTTGTTGGGTAGTTTGGAACGGTATGAGAAGGCTTTAGAGTTAAATGATGAGGATTTTAAACAGGTTATTGGGGTAAAAAAAGAAACCTTTGATGCTATGGTTGAAATCTTAAAACTCGCCTATCAAGCCAAACATAAACATCGTGGTAGACATGCCAAATTATCCATACAAGACATGCTTTTTATGACCTTAAAATATTGGAGACAATACGTCACTCAACTGGAATTAAGCATAGAATTCCAAGTCGGCGAAGCCACAACACACGATGTAATTGTCTGGGTAGAGAATTCTTTGGCTAAAAGTAAAAAGTTTAGTTTGTTGGGTCGTGGGGCTCTTTTAGAGCATCCGGAAATAGAAATCGCCCTAATCGATGCAACAGAGAGTCCTATTGAGCGTCCCAAAAAAACCAGCGACAAAGGTATAGCGGCAAAAAGAAACGCCACACGTTTAAAACCCAGTTAATTGTTAACGCTAAAACCCATGAAATAATTTGTACTGCTCACGCGGTGGGCAGTATGCATGATTTTAAACTCTATGAGCAAAGTGTGGGTGAAAAAATTTTGGAATGTATTTTGGTTGATGGTGATAGTGGTTATCAGGGGATTTTAAAGTTTCATAAAAACAGTTTAACGCCTAGGAAGAAGTCTAAGGGCGGTGTGTTGTCTGTTGTGGAGAAAGCGGCAAATCGGTGTCTTGCACGTATTAGAATTTTAGTTGAGCATCTTAATGCAAAAAGTAAAGTGTTTAAGATTGTGGCGTATAGGTATCGTAATCGTAGAAAACGGTTTGGACTACGCATGGCTTTAATTTGTGGCATAATTAACTTCGAAAAACGGATCTAATTCTCGAGAAGGTCTAATAAAGCGAGAGGGAGCCAAGATTTAGGTGTTGGCAAAAGTTTTAAGTGTTGACAAAAAAAGAAAAAGGGTTTGATTTTTGGTTTGTTTGTTTGCTATTGCTGTTGTTTAGTTTGCGATTTTGCGACGCATTGTGACAAACAGAAATACTGCTATCACACCAACAATCAAAGCAACAACCGCTACAATGATGATAAGAGTCGTCCGATCAGTACCTTTATCAGCAGGAGCAGAAGTCGCTGGAGCAGTTGGAGGAGCTGAAGTTGGAGCTGTAGTTGATGGAGGTGTAGATGGAGCTGTAGTTGATGGAGGTGTAGATGGAGCTGTAGTTGATGGAGGTGTAGATGGAGCTGTAGTTGCAGTTGCAGTTGGAGGTGGAGTTGGAGTTGCTGTCTTTGCGTTTACTGTGAATGTGCCGTTGTATTTTTGTGGTTCATTTGCATCTTGGACGTCTGCTTCCCATTTCCATGCGCCTGTGCGTGCGTCTGAGGCTAGCTGAATCATTGCGCCGAAAGGTACACCACCTGCACTACCACTTTGCTGATAAGAATAGCTATTACCATTCTTAACCCAGTTAGCTGTTGTAAGGGGTATAGTAGCAAATGTTGCGCCGCTAGAGTCATACACTTTAATTGAGCCGATTGGAGCTGTGTTGCTAGTTAATTGGAATGTTGCAATGTCGCCTTGTGCATATGTGTTTGAGCCAAGAGTGATATTTATGCTAACTTTTGCTACTGTAAGAGTTGTTTTAGCTGTTACGCGGTTAGTGTCGGTAACGTTAATGATGTAGTCACCAAGTTTAAAGTCAATTGGGATAGTGATGTTGCGAGCGAATATGCCTGAAGTCTTATTTGTACCTACAGTTGCGGTGTATGAACTGCCAACTTGTACGCCTGTTGTTGCGTTAAATATACGAATAGTAACAGCTGAATTGTTTGTAAAGTATGCACCTTCAACAAGTACAGTAGAGTTTCGTGGAGCTATTTGAGGAGAGACTGTCACTTCAGCAGTTTTGGATACCGTCATTTTTGTTTCAGCGCGAATATATCCAATAACAGCTGGTTGACCACCGCCTCCGAGTCTGTGTACATATGCAGTTATTCCTACTGTGTATGTTCCAGGTTCCATAGTGCTTCCCACAGCACCTATAATAGCGGAAATACCGCCATTTACATATTGGTGACCGACATTTTGTCCGTTAGGGATAATTTTACCATCTATGGTAATGTTAGCTGTATAGTATGAGTCGCCAAAGACGTTAAAGCCAGTGCCTTTAATTGTTGTGTTCATGCCTGTTGTAACGTCATATGTAATAGGTGCTGCAGTAACGTCGTCATAGAGTCCTACGGAGAGTATAGAGACGCCAAAGGGTGCACTACCAGTTATACCGTATGCATCCATAGCAGTAACGTTGTATTCACCAGTGCCGCTTGTTGGAACAATAAATTCAGCAGTAAATGTGCCATCACTATTAGTAGTAACTTCACCAAGATGATAACTTGGTGCACCAGTCTGCGTTAATGTAAGAGTAACTTTTGTGCCTGCAATTGTTGCAAAGTTTGAGCCAGTAACAGTAATTAAATCACCTGGACCAGCTGGTGTAGTCGGATATCCTGCAATTGGGCTAACTGTTATATGACCATTAGCGTTATTACTGATTCTAAAGCTTGCCTCTCCGCTTAGACCACCAACAGCCTGTGCTGCAATAGTATGTGTACCATAAGCACCAGAGTGAACTAGTGCATTAGCTTCGAATTCACCTGCACCGTCTATTGTGATCACACTTTCGTTTAGCAATCTAAGTACTGCACCAGAAGTAAAGTTAAGAGTAGTTAATGTTGTACCTGGTGTAAATCCGCGTCCTTTAATTGTAATCTGTGTTCCTGCTAATCCATTGTTTGGAGAAAGAGTAATAACTGGACCAATTGCAAAAGCTGCTGTTGCAGAATCACTAGCAGAACCAGAAGCAGTTATAGCGCTGACAGTATAGCTACCGTAGTCTAGATTGGGTACAGTGAAATATGCAGTGAAAGTACCGTTAACATTTGGTCGTACAGCTGAAGGCGACGTTGGGAGAACCATATCGGTAACGTTACCGGTGGTGTTATAGAACCTAAAGGCTAAAGTGTTATTCTGTCCTCCCGTGCTGTGTGGAGTAAAGCCTGTGCCTTTAATTTCTACAGTTGCGCCTCGGATATCTTTTGATAGTGTTAAAGTCAACTTCTCCCCGATAGTAATGGGTGCACTAGCAGACTGACCAGATCCGAAAACATTGCCAACTTCTTCAACTACAAGAATGTCGTGTGCACCCTTCTTGAGTTCTGGAATGTTTGCGTCAATGGAATAAGTAGCATTAGCACTAGATGTTGCTCTTGTAGCATTTAATCGATTCGCAATTTCAAGGTTATCAATATATATTGATACCGTAGCACCAGGGTTTGAGACATTGCCTGTAGCGGTAATTTTGCCACCAACCTGAACAGTACCAGGTGAGACGGCTACAGATATGGTTGCGTTTGCTGCTGGTACCACTGCTAGCATCGCAGATGCAAATAATAGCATTATTGTTATGGTTGCCAATAGCTTTGTGTTTATTTTATTTGTATTCATTTATTTTGTTCTTCCTTATTTTATTTTATATTATAATGCATTAATGGCTTTTTGAGTATTTATATTTACGGCAAACATGTTTGGTTGTTTGTTTCTAAAAGTGTACTTTGTATTACACATGTAAGTAAATGTGCACAATTACAGGTTAGAGCAAGATTGAACAAAAGAAAAAAATTTATACACATAGAAAATATGTATGCATATTTAAGCGAAAATGCAGGCTAATTTCAAGGTCATACCTCAAATTAGGTTATAGGTTGTTTTTATGATTAGGAGATAAAAATACCTGCAAAGGGCATTTGTAGAAGTGAAAGTAGTAATAGACAAACAACCAACAAATCGAGACACAAGAATGCAACACTTGCAAAAAAACCTGCCAAGCCACTATAAAAACAACAGACCTCTTGCGAAACTGTCTGTTCCAAAGTGTTAGATCAGTGCATAAATTAAAATAAGCTCAAACACCCAATTACCAATAGGACAACAATTCAAGCACGTACACTGACCTAGTTTCACAAGAAGTCTATTAACGTTAAAGAGGCAGAGTTTGATGAGACTTGGCATTTTATGGGTTTAAAAAAAAACAAGCCACGGTTCTTAAAGCAATTGATCGTAGTACACGAAAAACAATTACCCGGATTCTTGGCAGATGCAATACTACAATGTTTAGACGACTCCATGACAAAATCAAGCATCTAAAACGATGTGCTCTTTACACTGATGACTAAACAGCATCTGCTAAAATGTCACCCAAAAAGCGTCACATTATTGGTAAAGCACACACGATCGATATTTACTAAAGTATCAAAAGGGGTATAATCAAGAGAGGCGGCGTTTTTGCAGGCGTTGGCGGCTTTATGCTAACACGGTAATAGAAATTTTCATAGGAGTGTAGTCAAATGGTTTCTGCACTCCGACTTTTTGTCAAAATTTTTGTCCCTGTCAAAGGTGTTCACTTTTGGCAGGGGTGCTTTTTTGCCCTTGCTACAAATCCAAAATTTTACAAATCCAAACAAGTGGGGCTTGTCCACAAAACAATAATTGAAAATGCGTCAACGGTGGGTTGCGTCCTATCTTTTGGAGGGGGTTTTGGCGTTAATGTGGGAAGGGCGCACTTACGCATTCCTTCGGAATGCAAAACCCCAAAAACCTACGAATCATGCGGGTTTGAGCACCTTCCAAAGACCGTAAAGCGGGGGCTTGCGTAATGGTGCTCTATCATCTAAGCGTCAAAATTATCGGGCGCGGCTCGGGCGTTCGGCTGTGGGCGCGGCGGCGTACCGCTCTGGCGGGATATTGCGCTCGGCGGCATACAGGGCAGGCGAGGAATTATGTGACGAAACAGGCGAAATCACCCACGACTATACAAGAAAAGGCGGCGTTGTCCACAGTGAAATAATCCTGCCAGAAAACGCGCCGCCCGAATATGCCGACAGACAAATTCTTTGGAACGCCGTCGAAGCGCGCGAAATCCGCAAAGACGCACGATTGGCGCGGGAAATTGAGGTTGCCCTGCAAACAGAATTTACTTTGCGGGAAAATGTCGAGCTTTTGCGCGAGTACATAACGGAAAATTTTGTCGATAAGGGTGCGGTTGCTGATTTTTCTATACACGATAAGGCTATACTTGCCCCATAAGTCTGTCAACAATATCAAGTGCGTCGAAGAGTTTAATCAGACCTTTCCAAGTAGCCTTAACACCATACTCACCATCGCTTAGCGAATGCTTATAGCTACCCAACTCACCCAAATAAGCAACAGCAGTTTTCAACAAATACGGCCTATCCGGAGCGTTTTTCTCTCTCGTAACAAGACGATACAAAATCTTCCACTCAGCCTCATCCAAAAAAACATCACAAGAACACTCAGGAAAAAAACGCGCCATATACGTCATAGCCAAAATAAACACTGCAATTACCGAATAAATCAACAAAACAAACTCAATCCGCTCACAAGTCCTTTGCTGAATTTTCTCCACCGCACAACCACTCTTTAAAACATAGTGAAACCGCTCTATTTTCCACCTCTGAACATAATAACCCACCACCTCCATAACATCCGCAACATCAACAACAGACAAATTTGTCGCCAAAAGCCACTCAATCGACTCACCACTTGTTTCACTAATTTCCGTAATTCGCACAAGATTAAACCTCAAAGAAGGAGGCAAACCGGTTTTTACCCGTTTTGGCCGGGTAATCACCACATCAGAACAAAAGGCAACCTCCATTTTAACAGTTCGAGACGGCAAGTTTTTCCGAGTATCACGAGGAATAGAAACCTCAACCTCGCCACAGGCTTTCATCTTGCGCAATTGTTGAAGCGAGCGAGTGCCATCAACGGTTATACGATTTTGTATAAGTCGCACAACAAATAATGTACCCAGACTCAACATTTCGGCATAGAGTTCGTAAAAATCACCTTCACGATCACAGAGCATTATCGTTTCTACTCCATCCGGCACAGCACTCAGTGTGCTACGCGCCATTTCCAGCCAACGAAAACTTTCTTTTTCCTCAATTGGTCGTTGGAGTTTTTCTTCCTGAGTAAGGCCTATTTTCTTTACTTGGCGACTTTCATACTGTTGTCCAATAAGTCCAAGGGGTGTTCCGTTAAGGGTTAGTGCAAGACAACTGTGTACTTTTATGCCACGTATATGCTCGCTACAATAACCTAAACCTTCTGTTTTTTTGTGCCCATTTAAGTTTATGTCACATGTGTCTTGTACTAGCAATATCTTTTGTGTTTTAGTGTTTTCTATTCGTTTTGATGTTGCTTTTACTGCTTCTGTTTTGACTTGTTCTTTTGAGAATTTTTCGTTACTTAACAATGCATAAAACGCTTTTGCTGCGTGTCTGTTGCCACAACCACTTAATATTGATGAACCATTTTGTTGTTCTATTGCTTCTACGGTTTTTATCAAGCGGTTATCTAATCTTTTATCGCCGAATTTCACTTTTTTTAAATCTTCGCTTGGTTTGGCATACTTTATGTTTTTCATGACTCTATTATAGCACACTTTGATTTATGGGGCAAGTATAGACGATAAGGGGGACGGCAACCCACACGCCCACATCATGCTCACAACCCGCCACATCACGCCCGAAGGCTTTGGGTTGAAAAATACTGATTTTGACAAAAAGGTAGAGCTTATCAAATGGCGCGAAAACTGGGCAAATATCAACAACCGTAAATTTGAGGGGAAAGGGCTTGCGGAACGTATCGACCACCGAACACTTGAGGCACAAGGGATAGACCGTGAACCGACAATACATTTGGGGCATGAAGCATCAAAATTAGAGAAACGAGGCAAGCGGAGCAAGCGTGGTGACATAAACCGCGAAATCCAAAAACGCAACGAGGAACGCGCCGCAGAAAAAGCACAGCAAGAGCAGGAATTAACGAAAATCGAGACGAATATTAAAAGTGAGGTTATCGCGTCAAATGAAAAATCCGTTGGCGATGAACATACACTCGAAAAAACGGCACAGCACCTAAACAAACTCAAAGAATGCTATGCCAAACTTGAAAAAGACCTATCCGAACTAATCTCCGAGCGTAATAAAATCCGCGAGGAGCTTCCGCGATTAAATTTCCGCGCCGAATCAATAGACGAACACACCAAAAACATTGAAACCCTACAAAGCAAAATCACAGAATTACAGGAAACCCGCCAAAACCTAAACTTATTGCAATGGAACAAAAAGCAAGAAACCGACCAAGCCATAAAACACGCCGAACAGGAAACCCTCCGAGCAGAAATATTTTTCAAAAACCGCTTCGGCATAGACCCTGACCAAGCGTCCGACGAAATCAAACGCATACAAAAAGAAATCCGCGAAAAAGAAGCCGACCTAATGACCAAAAACGCCGCCATACTTGACATTATGGACACACAGGACAAAATTTTGTTAGGTTATCACACTCAAAAGCTCCTTGCCGAAACCCGCCACGACAAAGAAAATCTCGACAAACTATTGCAACAAATGAGCGCCCCGCCCGAAACAGTCCGCGACCGCCTACTCCAAGAACGCATAGACCGCCGTCTGAATATTATCCCTGATGAGAGTTTTCAAAAAGTCCTCGAAAAGCTACCCCCAGAATACGCACAAACCCTAATCGAAGAACGCAAACGCACCAAAGCAATTGAGCGAGAGCGTGAAAGAGCAATAGAGCAAACCAAGTTACTGCTCAGCAGGTATTAGGTGCTTTGGTAAAATAGAGTTTTTACTGCTGGCAACAACTGTTGCTTACGTTTAATAGCTGTAGAAAGAAAACTACGAATACGCACATAACACTCAAGCCCCCTCCAACTACGAAAACAACCCGACACCTTCTGCCTAGTCTTACAATGACGCAAATCACGCTCAGCCAAATTATTCGTAAACGGAACACGATAATCACGAATAAACAACAAATACGAATCCTTAAACAACCTTAAACGCTTCAAAATCCGCCTCAACTCCCTAAAACCAAACCCTCTACCCATACCCTCCAACACAGCCTCACCCTCACAAACCAAAGAATCATAAGCACACTCAAACCCCAACAACACCACAGACTCACAAACAACCGACCGCTCCTTATACTCATTTAACCCAACATAAAACCGCCTAAACTTATCAGCCCAAACAATACCAAACAACTCACCAAGCCCCTTTAATTCACGAGACAAATGCGCTCCACATGTCGCATGCAACACCCCATACTTGTAAAACTTTTTATCATGATCATGAACCAAAACCCCACAAAAAGACGGCACAACACCATCCCTACGCACCCCCTCATCATCCTTAAACGGATTAACAGTCAACAACGTAGCCGAAACACTTGAATGAGTGCGAACAACCACATTAAACGAAGAATTAACCGCAACCAACGGCGTCAATTGACCATATTCTAATCGCTCCACACAACAAGATACTGTCTCATCAACATGCATCACCTCACCATTAAGAAGATCCTGCCGTATCTCTTCAAGATCTACATTTTGAGCTGCTTGATAGTTAAATTTTTCAATTGACGCACCCGATATTGTTACTAACCCATTAGAGATGTCGTAGAAAAAATCGCTCAGACGCTCTTCTGCAATTAGCCCATTGTTTGAGAGCAGTACTGTTAGGGCTTTAATGTTTTCGCCATAAGATATTGTCGGTGCATTTGGCAGGGGTAGGCGGTATTCTGTGTAGACTGTGAGTATTTCTATATCGATTGTCCATTTGGATATGTATTTTGTTGCTCCGTTTGTCTGATCGATCGTGTGTTTTTTTGCTTTGCCTTCTTTTACTAGTTGGTCTAGGTTTTTGGGTATGGTTAGGGTTTTGCCTTTGTGTCCTTTTTGTGCTCCGGGTTTTTTGCCGGTTTTTTCGCGGTTGTTGTGAATTATTGTTTTTTTGTATTGGTTGTTGGTGCTTGGTGGTTTTGAACTGTTTGTGGAGGTTTTGTTTAATTGTGTTTTTAGGTGTAGTATTTCTATGTCTTTTTGTGTGTTTTTGGTTTCTAGTTTGTTTATTTGTTCGAGTAGGGGTTGTATTGCTTTTTGTATTGCTATTGCTATTTTTTGGTCTATGTTGTTTTCAAGGACTTGGAGTTTTTGTTTTATTTGGTGGTTTTCTATGGCTAACGCTTTGTTTTCTGCTTTTAACTGTTTTATTTCTATCATTAAGTCCCTGATTGGTTTTGACATTACACATACACAATGTGTAATGTAGTATTTAAGTCTATTTATTTTTATAATTGTGTTATTAGATAAATTGTATGTGATGTGTTTTTTAAATTGTGCAGAAAGTGTGGTGTTTATTGTCTATTGAAAATTCTGATGGAAATTACGGTAGTGTAGCAAATAGCTTAGAAGTACGAGAGCCAAACGTATGCGCAAAACTACCTGCTGAGTAGTAAC
>Ga0268262_10006512_pt1 | contig 11173 bp, 11 predicted proteins | sample TergutNc150P3_FD_190354 | JGI IMG/M metagenome (GOLD analysis project Ga0268262, IMG submission 190354) | Nasutitermes corniger P3 segment gut microbial community from laboratory colony in Florida, USA - Nc150 P3 (SPAdes) (version 2) | ecosystem: Host-associated > Arthropoda: Insects >...
GTCAAGTCCGCGATAAATTTCTGCACTTCGTAAGGAGAAGCCTTATCGGGATTTATTCCGTTATTTGAACAATAATTCTCGTAATGGGACAGATCGTTAGTGTACGCTTCCAGCGTTCTTTTTGAACAGCCGCGTACGGAGTCAAGATACGATAAATATTCCTTAATTGCCGTTTCCATTTTTATTCCTCTTCGTCCGCGCTGTGCAGATAATCACAATCAGGATTTATACACAGTTTATGGGCGCCGTTTTTCTTGTCATATTTTTCTACAAGGAAAAATCCGCATTTTGGGCAGCTCTGATTGAGCGGCTTAAAATGGCTGATAAAATCACACTCGGGGTAATTCGTGCAGCCGTAGAATTCTTTATTTTTGCCCTTTGTCTTGCGCGCGACTATATCGCCGCCGCATTTCGGGCACTTTGCAAGCGGTATGGATTTGGTATTGCGGCACTCGGGGAAGCCCGAACATGCAAGGAAAAACCCGAAACGCCCCAGTTTTTTTAACATGGGCTTGCCGCATTTTTCGCATACGTGATTTGTAGGCTCGTCCAGAATTCCCTTGAACGATTCAATGTTTTTGGTTACGTCGTCAACCGTCGTCTTAAAGGGATACCAGAATTCCCTGATCATTTCAGGCCAACTGACTTTGTTTTCTTCCACATCGTCAAGTTTTGTTTCCATTGACGCCGTAAAATCCGCGTCGACATATAACGGAAAGTGCTCCGTTAACACGTCGCTTATCAGTTTTCCAAGAACCGTAGGCACAAGCTGTTTATTCGAGCGCGTAACGTAATAACGATCCAGCAAAACGGAAATAATCGCAGCGTATGTTGAAGGCCGTCCTATGCCTTTTTCTTCCAGAGTACGCACGATGGAAGCGTCCGAATAACGGGACGGCCCCTGCGTAAAGTGCTGTTCGTTCTTGAATTTATCAATTTTTACCTTGTCGTTTACCTCAAGCGACGGACAAGAACCGGTATTTTCTTCTTTGGAAGACAGAAGTTTAATTACATTGTAAAAACCTTTTTCGACAAGCTTTGTCCCGCTTACGCGGAAAAGCCCTTCTTCGTTATCCGCAACAACCTTGATGTCCAGGCTTACTGTCCTGCTTTTCGCGTTGGTCATCTGGCTGGAAACAAACCTTTCCCAGATAATCGAATACAGGCGAAGCTGGTCCTTGGATAAATTTTCTTTTACCGAATCGGGGGTATATTCGGTATATGTAGGCCTGATTGCCTCGTGGGCGTCCTGCGCGTTTTTGCCGACCGTATATTCAATAGGCTTTTCAGGCAGTTCTTTCGGATGGTTTTTTTCAAGCCATGTGCGCACGTCTTCCAGCGCCGTTTGCGAAATACGCACGCTGTCCGTGCGCATGTAGGTTATCAAACCTACCCTTGAAGCGCCGATGCCTACGCCTTCGTAAAGCTGCTGGGCTACCTGCATTGTCTTGCGTGATGTGAAACCAAGCTTGTTTGCCGCAGTCTGTTGAAGCTGCGAAGTTGTAAACGGCGCTTTTGGGCGGATTGTTTTCTCGGTCGCCCGAACATCGGACACCGTAAAATCCCTGTCTTTAATTTTTTCGATTATCGCTTTTACTTCGGACTCGTTTTTCAAGACCGGTTTATTGTTATTCCAAAGCACAAGCTGGGCGTCATAAACCGTCTTGCCAGGTTTAAATTCCGCTTCCAGCGTCCAGTATTCGTCGGGGATAAAATTCTCCACTTCTTTTTCGCGTTCGCAGATAAGCCTTAGCGCCACGGACTGAACGCGTCCCGCGGAAAGGCCGTTTTTTACCTTTTTCCATAAAAGGGGCGAAAGATTATAACCTACAAGCCTGTCCAATACGCGGCGGGCTTTTTGCGCGGCGACTTTTGATTCATCAATTGTGCGCGGGTTAAGAACGGCGTCTTGCACGGCCTGCGGCGTTATTTCATTAAAAGTTATGCGCTCTATCGGGACTAAGTCCGATTTCGCGGTAATGGCGTTTCTTAAGTGCCAGGCTATCGCCTCCCCTTCGCGGTCATTATCGCACGCAAGCAGCACCCTGCCTGATTTTTTCGCGTCCGCCTTTAATTCTTTAAGGATTTTTGCCCTGCCGCGAACGGTAATATACTCGGGCTCAAAGTTGTTTTCAATGTCAATGCCGGTACGCGACTTCGGCAAATCAATCAAATGCCCCATAGACGCCTTGACATTGTATGATGACCCAAGATATTTCTCTATCGTTTTCACCTTGCCGGGAGATTCCACAATTACAAGAGTCTGCTTTTCCTTTTCTTTTTTAACAGCCTTTTTAGCTACCTTGCTTTGTTTCTTTGCCTTTGTTTCCGCCGCCATATTACATCCTTATAAATTAATTTCCAGAAAATCCGCCATAGAGGCCGCCAGTTCCATTCCTGTCGAATCCCATACCGGCGCATCAACAGAATCATCGTTATCTGCAAATTCTATATTCCATTTTTCAAAAACATCGCCTATTGAATAGATTATTTCCGCTCCGTCGCTTGCAAGTTTGATCGTTCCGATTTTATCGTGCAGAAAACTGTACTGATGTTCCTGAAGCCCGCTTGAAGCGACCCAAAGGTCTCTTCCCTGCTCAAGGGCGAAAGCCGCCGTAATCAACGCGCCGGATTTCCTGGGCGCTTCCACGATTATGACGCCGCGTGAAAGGGCGGCGATAATCCTGTTTCTTGCGGGGAAATTCCATTTACTGGGCTTTGTCCCCGGAGGATATTCAGAAAGCAGAGCGCCGCCTGAATCCAGTATCTTTTTTGCCAAAGCCCTGTTCGAAGACGGGTAGATTTCGTCTACTCCCGAACCCAATACCGCGTATCCTGGAACGCCGCCCGCCAAATTTCCCCTGTGCGACATTGCGTCAATGCCCAGGGCAAGCCCCGATACTACCGAAAGGCCGGCTTTACCCGCGCCGTAAGCCAAAGTATAAGCCTGATTTGCCGCCTCCGGGCTTGGCCTTCGCGTGCCGACCATTCCAAGCATGGATTTATCCGGGTCGGGAAGACAGCCCCTGTAATAAATAACGGCCGGAGGATCGTACATTTCCCTTAACAGCGGCGGATACGCGGCGCGGCTCCATGACACCCAATTTATCGACCTTTTCCTGTGAACGGTCTCTATTTGCTCCGCCTGCGCGCGAATTTTATCTATATCCCAGAAATTAATAATTCTTCGCCCCAAAAAATGTTCCATGTCTTCCCTGGTTTGAAGAACAAGGTCGTCTTCACATTCAAAAGTTTCCAGCATATTTACTTTTTCCGCGGGCATTAACCTCGGTAAAAGAGAAATATATAAATCCAGCATTCCACGGCTACTCATACATCATCCTCTGTACAATTTCTATATTATTAGACGCTTCCGCCTGTATATCTTTCTTTTTTGATCGGGAAATAATTTTTTCATAAATTTCAATTGCCTGTTTATAATTTCCGGTTACGGCGTGCGCCCTTGCCAGAATAAACATTGCCTGAAAGTCCGAAGTATTCATTGACAGATAACGCTCAAGGTACGGTATTGCTTCCGCAGGGCGGTTAAGCTCAAACACGTACAATACCGCAAGTCCGTACATGGGTTTTGTGTAAGTCGCGTCCAGCTCCAAAGCGCGTTTATAAGAGTTCTCCGCAAGTTTAAAATATTGATCCCTTTCTTTTTCCGCAGAAACTGTGAACCCTACAACCGATTTCGCCACAATCCCCGCGCTGACTCCCGCAAGGTTATAAAGAACCGGATCTTCGGGTATAAAATAAATAGCCCTTTCAAGTGCTTTAAGCGCGTCGTTGTGCATTTTTTTGTCCGAAAGCCTTATGGCAAGAATTTTCCAGTATGTTCCTGTCTGCGCGCCTTCCCTTACATTGCGCTCAATTTGATCTTCATATAACGCAATCGCCTGCCTTAAACCTTCAATGGTCTCAGGCGGCCCTCCTTTTGGGCTTAATTCGGCAATACGTTTCGCCAACTCCTTGTTTTTCTTTTTATTGTCGCTTTGCACCAAAGAATACAGCAAAAAACTTACCGCGGCGATAACAAATATGGCGATTACAATTTCCTTAAATTGTCTCATTTCCTCTCTCTTTATTCCGCTGTTTTTAACCTCGGCAAAAAGCGCCGGTGGTTTTCACGAAGAACGCCCACATCTACATGCGTATAAATCTGCGTTGTAGAAAGATCCGCATGCCCTAAAAGCTCCTGTACTGTCCTTAAATCGGCTCCGCCTTTTAAAAGCTCCGTCGCGAAACTGTGCCGTAACGTGTGCAAACGCGACGATGTTCCGGCAATGGCCGCCAATTTCGCGTAATTTTTCCAAATACCCTTTCTTGAAAGCCTTTTTCCGGTTCTCCCTATAAAAAGGGCGCGGGTTTTATTTACTTTGCCCGCCAGTTTTGGACGGGCTTCCCGTAAATATTCAGTTAATTTCTCCGCCGCTTCCGTTCCAAAAAGCGTTATACGCTCTTTGTTGCCTTTCCCCCTGACCTTTGCAATTCCGCCGGAGATATCAACGTCCTTAATATTCAATCCCGCCGCTTCGGAAATCCTTAATCCGGCCGAATAAATAAGTTCAAAAAGACACCTGTCGCGCATGCCAAGCGGAGTGCCTGTATCTATCTTATCCAGCAGTTCTTCAATGACTTCCATGTCCATTACTTCAGGAAGGCGCGTTTTCCGCCTTGGGTTTTCCAAAAGAAAAGCCGGATTATCCTTAACAAACTTTTCATCCATCGCAAACCTGAAAAATGATCTTAGGGCGGAAACGGCTTTTGCCGCCGTTCGGGGGTCGATTTTGTCATTATTGCGCCGCATTGAAAGATACGCCGTAAGAAAAACCGCGTCAACTCCTTCCAGGGGCTTTTGCTGCGCCTCGAGGAAATCAAGAAAACGGCGAATTTCAAGACGGTAACATTCTCTTGTTAAAAGAGAACGCCTTTCTACCGCGACAAGATGGGAACAAAATCTGTCAAGTAAATTGTTTTTTTCCAAATCAGCCGTTCTCCGCTCTGTCCATTTCTGATCTTTCATCTATTTGATTAAAACTATGATTTCTTATTACGGCCGGAACATCCAAATCGTCGTGATAATCTTTTGCCGGCAAATAAGGCAAATATTCTTTTCGTTTGGTTTGCTCGTGCTTCTGCACATATTTTGTGAAATCAAATAATTCCGTGTCTACCGCTTTTTTGCCCCCCGGCGTTTTTGCCTCATTGCGGCCGGCTTTGTCAAAACCTGTCGCGATTACCGTTAGCTGAATACTGTCGTCCAGCGTGGGATCAATATGAAGACCGTGTATAATCAGCGCGTCAGGGTCGCATTTGTCTTTAATGTCCTTGAGTATATTGTTGATTTCCACCATTTTAAGCTCGTCGGAAGCCTTTATGTTTACAAGAACGCCTGTTGCCCCGTCTATGTTGGTGTCTTCAAGGAGAGGATTGTCTATGGCTTTGGAAACTGCCTCCAGCGCGCGGTTTTCTCCTTTTCCGATGCCTATCCCGAGAAGAGCCTGCCCCTTTCCTTTCATGATTGTTTCTACGTCGGCAAAGTCAACGTTTTGAAACCCGATTTCCGTAATAAGTTCCGCTATTCCCTGCACTCCCAAGCACAAAATTTTGTCGGCTAACACGTACGCTTCGTTCCATGAAGTATTATTATCTATAATTTTAAAAAGATGCTGGTTTGGAATGACAATAATCGAATCAACTTCATGGGACAGTTTCTCAATTCCTTCCAGCGCAAGTTTCCTCTTGTAACGGCCTTCGTATTCAAACGGGGTGGTAACAATCGCCACCGTAAGCGCTCCCTGGCTCTTCGCAATCCTCGCGATAACGTGAGCCGAACCGGTCCCTGTTCCGCCGCCCATTCCCGCGGCGATGAATACCATATCCGCGCCCGAAAGGGCCTCGGCAATCGCGTCCTGATCTTCCAGCGCGGCTTTTTCCCCTTTTTCAGGCACGCCTCCGGCTCCGCGCCCTCCAGTAACCTTAACGCCAATCTGCACCTTTAAAGGAGCCTTGCTTTTTTCGTTAAGGTCCTGAATATCCGTGTTAATTGAAATGAACTCTACGCCGGACAGCCCGCTTTCGATCATCCGGTTTAACGCGTTTGCACCGGCGCCTCCCGCTGAAACCACTTTGATAACCGCCGGCATCGCACAGTTATGCAAACTGATTTTACTATCCTGCTGTTGTTCGACATCATCCAATTGCCTGAATTGAATCACCTGCGCCTTTTCACGCACCGCTAAAACATTCATTATTTCCCCTCCGTAATAATATTTATTTTTTTTCGACCAATAACAATTATTGATCAAAAAAATTCCTCTTTTAGCCACGCTTTAAATTTGTCAATAAGCGCGGAACCTTTGTTTTCTGCCTGCCTTGAACCTGAAGCGCTTTGCGTGTCAAAATTTGAGCGTTTTGCCCCTTCAAGCGCAAGCCCGACTACGGTAGCGTACGCCGGCGTACGGTACTCTTCAACCAGCCCTTCCAGATCTTTTACCGGTATGGGAGTACCCAGTCGCGCGGGCAGTTTTAAGACGCTGTTCGCAAGTTCTACAACGCCGTGAAGCTGCGCCCCTCCGCCTGTAAGCACTACCCCACCGCCAAGCTGGCGCGAAAGATTTAAAGTATCAAGGTGCTGTTTAACCATCTTGAAAAGCTCTTCCATTCTGGGTTTTATGATAGTCAGTATTTGAGAACGCGGAATCGACATGGGAGGCCTTCCGCCTACGCCGGGAACTATTACAACTTCGTCGTCTTCCAAAAATGAGTCCCAGCAGCAGCCCGCGTCAATTTTAATTTTCTCGGCGTTATCAAAAGAAATATTTTTAATTATGGATATGTCGCTTGTAACCTGCGTCCCTCCGGCCGGAATGGTATATGTCGAAAAGGGAGTCCCGTCAACATAAACCAGAACGTCGGTAGTACCCGCTCCCAGATCAACTAACACGGCGCCAAGATCCGTTTCTTCCTGCGTAAGAACCGCGCATCCGGCGGCAAGCGTCTGCAAAATAAGCTCGTTTACCCTGAACCCCGCGCGGTTAACGCATTTAATTAAATTTTGCGCGCCTGTTACCGTACAGGTAATGATATGCACCTCACATTCAAGGCGTATGCCAAGCATGTCCAGCGGATTCCTTATTCCTTTTTGATCGTCTACTTTGTAATTCTGGGGGATTACTTCCAATATTTGCCTGTCGGTGGGTATCACAACGGCCTTTGCGGCTTCTATTACGCGATCAACATCTTCCTGGCTTATTTCCCTTTCCTTTGTGTCGCGTTTTTTTCCTGATACGCCCACTACTCCGCGTGAATTAAGCCCGTTTATGTGGTTTCCGCCGATGCCCGCCCAGCAGTCCTCAACCTGAAGACCCGCCATCATTTCCGCGTCTTCTATCGCTTCGGCAACCGAGTGAAGCGTGGCTTCAATGTTTACAACAACGCCTTTTCTTAAACCTGTGGACGGTTTAAGGCCAGCCCCGATTATTTTTAAAACTCCGTCTTCGTCGCGCTCGCAGATAAGAACGCGGATAAAAGCCGAACCAATGTCCAAAGCGACGACAATATTATTCATCAGGAATTCTCCTTTATTTTATATGAGCCTATTCCGGATCTAAAATCTATCTCTTGCGGCCTATGGTAACCATGATCAAAAACATTAAGCATAAGAAGCATATAACGCAGGAGTTCCTCCGTTAAATTATTTTCTATCCTTACCCTTATCGGGCTGTGAACGGGATAAAGGACAAGATCGTATCCCTCCCACGATTTTTGTTCAATGCGAATTTCAGAAATTGCCGAAAGCAGTTCAGGAGAGCCTGAAGTAATAGCGGAAATTTTTTCGGTAAGAGGCACAAGGCTTGCGGGAAGCTGCATATACATTTGCGGATTTTCAAGCCCGGAAAGAACCGGAAGCCCCGCGGCTTCGCCTGAAAGCGAATCCCCTATCTTAAAAAACACCCCCTGCCTGTCAATAAAAAGCGGCACCTGTCTTCCGTTAACGGAAGCGACCGTTACCGCGGCGGCCTTGCGGGGTATAAGGGAAATTGTCAGTTTATCGGGGAAACGTTTTGTGACTCTGGCGGTCTCTACAAGTATAAGAGCTGAAAGTTTTTCCTGAACTTCTTTTACATTGGTTGACATAAAGGACGACGTTTCATCAATAGCGGCCGCTTTCAGCACGTCCGCGCGGCTTAATTCCGCAAACGTATGGACCTCTATCGTAGAGAAAGGAATAAACGGGCTGATTACAAAAAGCCAGATTAACTCCGCGGCAAAGATGATTCCCGCTATAATTATAAGCCTTTTAAGCCCTTTTTGAATTTTCTTTGAGGATTTTGCCGTTGTCCCGGCCTTTAAGGAGGCCGCGTATGAAAAGTTAGCTGTCATTTTCTGCCCCCGAAAAACCATAAGCGGGCGCGGATACGCCTTTTCTCGCGATATTGGCGATCATTCCCGCGCAGACAAGCGTAGTCGCGAGGGACGAACCGCCGGCGGAGAAAAAAGGAAGCGGAATTCCCGTTGCGGGAAGCGCGCCTGAAACTACGGCGATATTTGACAGCGTTTGCGTCACAATCATTGTGGTCATACCCGCCGCAAGAAGCCGTCCGAAAACAGTCTGCGCCCTTAACGCCGCCCTGTAACCCAGAACGGCAAAAACCGCAAACAGGATAAACAACAACAGTATGCCGATAAAGCCCGCCTCTTCAACAAACGCGCTGAAAATAAAGTCCGAATGAATTTCAGGTATGCTGGCTATCTTGCGCGTCCCCTCTCCTATGCCTTTTCCCCAAAAGCCGCCTGAAATAATCGCGTCACGGCTTGCGTTAACCTGAAAACCGGCGCCAAGAGGATCCCATTCAGGGCGAATAAAACTTACAAGACGCCTTACGCGGTGTTCTTTTGTAAATACCAAAAGCGCGGATACGGGTAAAATCATCGCAATGGCGGCAAAAAAGTAGCGGAAACGCATACCCGCCAGAAAAAACAGAACCATCGCGTTAAAGACAAGAAAGACCGCCGTGGAAAAATTGTTCTGCATATAAATAAGCCCGAAGAAAAGCCCCGTAACAAGCACCGGAGGCAGTATTCCTGAATAAAAATTATCCATGTTATTTGCTTTTTTATCCATTATGTGTGCCAGATATAACGGAAGAACAACTTTTACCATTTCCGACGGCTGATAGGAAAAAGGACCTATCTCAATCCAGCGTGACGCGCCATACCGTTCTATGCCTATACCAGGAATCCTTGTTAAAAAACACAGAAAGGCCGAAATTCCCACAAGCGGCAGTATAAATTTCCTGATTTTATCAAGGTCTATTATGGAAAAGATAAAGAACAAAACAATGCCTACCGCGCCGAAAACAAGCTGTCTTATGATAAAATAATTACCGTCCTTGAAAAAACGCTGCGCAAAAGCGTAAGAGGATGAATAAAGAGTAACAAGCCCCGTGCCGAACAAAATCAGCACGCAGATAAAGAAAATGTGAACCGCGTTTTTGTTAGCTGCATTTTCGGCGTCTAATTGATACATTTATCCTCCCTATTGTATCTTTAGCGTTGAAAGCGCGATAATGGCAAAAAGGCCGCCTATTATCCAAAACCTGATAACCGTCTTGACCTCCGGCCACCCTGACAACTCGTAATGATGATGTATGGGGGCCATTTTAAACACGCGTTTTCCGCGAAGTTTAAACGAAACAACCTGTATGATAACGGAAGCTATTTCCACAATAAAAAGGCCGCCGATTATCAGTATTAAAAGCTCTTTCTTTGTAATAAGCGATATTACCGCAATCACGCCTCCCAGCGACAAACTGCCGACATCGCCCATGAACACTTCCGCCGGATGTGCGTTATACCACAAAAAACCGACACAGGCGCCTGCGGCGGCAAGGCAAAACACGGTAAGCTCTCCCGCGCCGGGAACGTACGGAATACCGAGGTATTCAGAATAGTCGACGCGGCCCGTGATATATGTAATAATCGCAAGAGTAAGAAAAACAATTATCAAAAGCCCCGCAAGCAGACCGTCAAGCCCGTCAGAAAAATTAACCGCGTTTGATTCCCCGACGACCAAAAGGATCGCGAACGGAATCCACACCCATCCCATGTCCAGCACCGGATTCTTGAAGAACGGGACATACAAAAGAGTGGTATTCTTATCGCCGGTAAAATAAATAACAAGGACAACCGTTGTCGCCGCCGCAAACTGCAAAGCAAGTTTCGCCCACGCCGGAAGCCCCGCCGAATTATGTTTTGAAAATTTCAGGAAATCATCGATAAACCCGATCACTCCAAACGCGATAAAGGCGCACATTGTAATCCAGACCGCCCTGTTATGCAAATCTCCCCAGAAGAGCATTGCCGTTATAACGGAAAGAATTATAAATATTCCGCCCATAGTAGGCGTCCCTGATTTTTGAAGATGCGTCTGAGGTCCGTCTTCCCTTATTGACTGTCCTATTTTTAATTTGCGGATAAGCTCAATAATTTTTCCGCCAAAGATATAACAGACAAGCAGTGTTGTAAGGGCGGCAAAGGCTCCGCGAAAGGTAATGTATATAAAAACATAAAGGGGCGAAAAAAATCTGAACAACGGATAAATCAGCTCAAGAAACATGTTTTCCTCCGTTATTGTTATGCGCCATACTCTTAAGTAATTTACGGTTATTGCCGAAATACCCGATAGGGGAAATCTGTCCGCCGTTAAATCTTAAAAAAAGCCCGCCGCACGCGCGTTGGGAGAAGCCGCCGGCTGTAAAATCAGTAACCATGCCCCTGCCCCTCCACAATTTTTACCTGTAATAAATTCTCAGGACGAATTCTCCGCAATTTAAGCTGGTTTTCCGCAATATATTCAATCCTGTTTGGGGACGAATATTCGGTAATGCCCGCAATAAGCTTTTTATTGCTTTCTATCCATTCCGCCTGCGTTTGTTCAAGGCGGCTTAATTCCCTGTTAAGGTTCTGGTATCTGTTTGACTGCCATGCTATCAGCGCAAGCAAAAGCGGAAGGGAGACAGCCATAAAATAAAGAATGAAGTACTTTTTAATCATTGCACATCCTCGTCTAAAACTTTTTCCACTACCCTGAGCCTCGCGCTCCGGGAAGGGGGATTCCGCTCAATCTCTTCTTTTCCGGGCGCAGTGCCCTTTTTGTTAAGCA
>Ga0268262_10006513_pt1 | contig 11173 bp, 8 predicted proteins | sample TergutNc150P3_FD_190354 | JGI IMG/M metagenome (GOLD analysis project Ga0268262, IMG submission 190354) | Nasutitermes corniger P3 segment gut microbial community from laboratory colony in Florida, USA - Nc150 P3 (SPAdes) (version 2) | ecosystem: Host-associated > Arthropoda: Insects > Digestive...
CATCAACGCATCCCATTCAGCGTTGCTGGGCAAATGCCAGCTTGACGGGCAAACGCCTCTAACATTGCTGGGATTTGTATTAGAGCTTCCAGCTCCATTCATTGCCGTTGACCAATTATACAACCTGCCGTACTTAGCACAATTTTTAGCAATGCTATCAGCAGAAATACCGCTGACGCCTTCTGCATAACATTTGCTGCCGCTTGCATTGTAGTTAAGATTCTCCGCCATCCATGTTTGAGTGCCTATAACAACGGTTTTGTAGTTTCGCACTCCATCGCTGACTGTACCGTATGTTTTAACAGTGCCATTGGAACAATATTGTGTTGAGGTGTAGGTTGCTTTGTCGCAGAGGTATTTTATCGCATTAGTACCAACTTGGCAGAATTGCGTTTTGGAATTATACCAATCACTATCGCACTTGATTTCTACAACATTGCTCTGGCAACGTTGATTTGAATTGGAGGTATTGTACCAGTCACTCCCGCACTGGGTTTCTATAATGTTGCTCTGGCAACGTTGATTTGAATTCAAGGCATACCAATTACCACCGCACTTGGTTTCTACAACATTGCTTTGGCAACGTTGATTTGAATTGGAGGTATTGTACCAGTCACTCCCGCACTGGGTTTCTATAATGTTGCTCTGGCAACGTTGATTTGAATTCAAAGCATACCAATTGCTACCGCACTTGGTTTCTATAACATTGTTCATGCAGCGAAGATTTGAATTGGAGGTATTGTACCAGTCACTCCCGCACTGGGTTTCTATAATGTTGCTCCGGCAACGTTGATTTGAATTCAAAGCATACCAATTACCACCGCACTGGGTTTCTACAACATTGCTCTGGCACCTCTGGTTTGGGTCTGACGGGTTATATTCTTTACCGCCGCATTTATCATAAACGCTATTGCTATAGCAGAATTGCGTTTCGGTGTTATAGTAATAGCCCCATGTCCCGCACTTGGTCATTATAACATCGCTCTGGCACCTCTGTTCTGACGGGTAATACTCCCTGCCGCCGCATTTGCTGTAAACGCTATTCCCATTGCAGAACTGCGTTGAGGTGTTGTAGTAATAACCCCCAGTCCCGCACTTGATTTCAACGGCATTGTTAAAGCATCTCTGCTCCAGCGGGTTATACTGACTGCCGCCGCACATCGCAGCGGTGACCGCAATACCCTGGCAAATCTGAGTAGTGGGATTATACCTAAGACCATCGCATTTGGCGTAAACATTGCCCTCAAAGCAAAAACTCGTAGAAGGGTTGTACATGCTGAAACCGCATATCCCATCGCTCTTAGCATCCTCGCGAAGCTCATCGGGAATATCAGCACAGCCGAAAAACGCTACTAAGAACAACAGACATTTTGTTTTTATATTTGACATAAATCCTCCCTAAAACACCAGAAAAACAATCAAGCCGCTTGCAAGCAAGCCGGCACCTATTCCATAACTCATATTCCGGCTCCTCTCCGCCTCAACAGCGGCTTTGCCGTTCTTATTGTCAACCTGGCGAGCCACCTCGCCATTCTGCGTAATGCCGTAAATAATAGTCCCCAATCCGCCAGCAGCAAGGCTTGCGGACATAACAGTCCCAAATACCCCGCCACCAGAACCGCTCTTCTCCTTCGCCACATTAGCGGGAATGGAGTTATCCGCAACATTCGCAGCATCAACAGCCAAATCCAAGCCCATTTTAAGGCTGATATTTTTAAGCAAAGACGCTATCTCCACAGGGGATTCAGGCAAAGCCTTTATGCACCCAACGGTTAAGCCCACATCCGTTTTATCGCTATCTTTGGGCTTGCCGAAAGGGCTTTTCAACAGCAGCTTCGTTTTAGCCACGGCAAGCGGCAACTCCTTCATAAAATCCGCCATGCTAAAGTCATCTTTTTCAAAAATACTCGTGAAATCTGCCGTGCAGCTACCGGGAAGGCCGCTGCCGCTCAACGCCTGCGCTACGGACAGCTTTGGCAACGCCGCAGCAATGGCAGGCAATTGCGCAGGCTCATCACCTGTTTCTTGGGCAAACAAAACCTGCGCTGCAATTGCTGCTATAAATGCGATTTTATGATACTGTGTCTTCATTGTGTTGTTTCCACGTTAAAAAATCCTGAAAATCCTGAAAATTCCGGTTCAGACATTAAGATTCTAGTTATATAAAGATTTTTTTGACAAAGAAATGATGATGTTGTGTTAGGGGCGAATTGCGTTATACGCAACGCCACTTGAATCCTGAGGGGTAAAGTTCGGACATGCGCATAATATAGATTTTTTTTATAATAAATGTTAAAAAGTCATATTAAAATCACAGAAAACCGATAATAATATGCTTTTTTTGTCATTTTTAGCTTTTTTATAAAATTTAATATATATTTATGGAAAGACGGTTGATTTGGATAAACATAGGGGGGTATGTATGATCCGGAGGGATAGAGTTAACATTGTCGATACTTACGGAATTCTTTTCACGATTATAGCATTGTTAATCTTTGTGTGCATGGTTATTTTTGGAGGATGCACATCAAAAGAAGAATTTCCAGAAGCCATCAAAAACAATGACAGTTTCAGCAGCTTCACAGGAGAATGTGAATTTGAGCCTTGCGGTGATTCCAGCGACTCTGCCGAGCAAATTGGGTCCAACATTTCCAGCTCCAGCGAATTCAACAATTCGGGACCAAACCATCCGCCCGAACTGCCAATAGGTTATGGCTGCAATTATAATCCAATTTGGTGCGATGGGATGGCCTTTGATAAAGTTAAAACAATTAGCATAACTGATGAGGTGGGCGCTACGACTAAAGGGCAAGAGAGGCCTAACTGCGTATATGCAAAAGCAATTATTCAAATCGGAAATGAAGATGGCGGAATTTCTATAAATGGCACCCAGTTTGCGAATCAAAATCCTTCAAGATGCGGTGGTGATAGCGGGCACGGATGGGGCGACCCAACTCCATGTGCCACAAAATTTGCCAGCGTAGCAAAAGTAGATGGTGGCTATTACATTTACATTTCGAAGTGGGCAGGGCAAAATTTCAAAACAACCGGTGGCGAACCCGTTTGTACTGGCAATACTAACCCAGGCACAAGCAACCCTTCGCAATCGTCCTCTTCCGTTGTTGGCGGAAACACAAGTACCTGCGTGGACCCAATGAATGGTGTTCCACCAAATGGCGTAAAATCCTGTATTAAAAAAGATGGTAAATGCTACACTTGCAATCCCGACCGTGGCAATGACTGTTTGCAAGGTTGGGTTTGGCAAGGCGGCAATGTCAGCGACCAATGGTGGTATAAAGAAGTCCCTTGCGATGAACCCAGTACTCCTACATATAATTTAACTTGCACCGGTTTGGCTCAAACAGGGATTGCTGGCACGGCAATTGCCCAGCCAACCGTAAAATGCAATGGCGATAATGCCACTGCTACCTTTACAGGGGCGCCTAATTGGAGCAATCCCACCGCAAACACTTATACTGTAAGCGCAACGGCAAATTGCGGTGGAAGCAAAACAGTTAGTTGCGGAACGTTAGTAGTTAGCGCAGCTCCCACAGCTACTACCCTAACTTGCACCGGTTTGGCTCAAACGGGAATTGCTGGCACGGCAATTACTCAACCAACCGTAAAATGCGGAACCTCCACCGTTTCCAACCCAGCCTTTACGGGTGCACCCAATTGGAGCAACCCATCCGCAAACACTTATACCGTATCGGCAAACGCAACAGGGGCTTGTACGCAAGCTGCATCTTGCGGCACTATAAAAGTTAGCCCCAAGCTAACTTGCGATGCCCTTACCACAACATCGGTAATAGCAGGTACAGCGGTAACTCCGCCAACTGTGAAATGTGGTACCAATACTGTTACAAATATTTCTTGGAGCGGAGCTCCTAGTTGGAACAGTCCGGATGTAGGCACTTATAGCAATATTAAAGCAACGGCAAATGCTGGGGATTGCAGCAATCAAACAGCTACTTGCTCTGGCACTTTGACGGTTAATCCCAAATTAACTTGCGGTTCTGTCTCGCAAACAATAACAACTGGACAGATTCCAACCAAACCCCCAGTGAGTTGCGGAACTACCACGATTACTAATAGCATCACTTGGGACCCAACTTCTATCAATGGCGTTATTAATACAGCGCAGACAATTAGCAATGTAAAGGCAACAGCAAGTTGCGGTGGCAGCAACCAGACAGCTACTTGTTCTGGCACAATAACGGTTACCGCTCCTGCTCCGAGTTCTTCAAGCGGAGGTGGTGGCGGCGGTTACCAACCATTACCACCTGGTTCTCAAAGTGCAAAAACAACTCAGTATTGGGATGCTTGCAAACCGAGTTGCTCATGGAGTACCAATGCCGGTGGCAAGCCAGCTAATGCTTGCAATATAACAGGTAACAACATCGGTCATAGCGATGGCGACAAAAGCGCATGCGATGGTGGACCTGCATTTGCATGTATGAACCAAGCTCCTTGGAAAGCCAGCAATGGCGTTAGCTTTGGTTATGCTGCAATTAATATGGGTTCATGCGGAGACTGTTATCAATTGGATTTCCCAAATGGGCACGTCATGGTTGTTATGAAGAGCAATATTGGAAACTTAAACGAAGGTGCTGCATTTGACCTTATGATTCCTGGTGGCGGCGTTGGTGATTTCGATGCTTTAACAAGGCAAGTTATAAATAGCGGCGTAAGCAATCCAAATATGGGTGAACGCTATGGTGGATTCAGAGGTGCATGTGGCTGGCAAGGACCGAATGTTCCTAATTGCGTAAGGGGAAAATGCAATGATGTTTTCAAAAATCTTTCAGACTTGAAGGCTGGTTGCAATTGGTATCCAGATAATTTGGGAACTGACGATGCAAGTTTTAATAATCCAACTGTTAAATATCAGAAGGTTAATTGCCCGTCAGAGTTAACGAATAGATATTAATTAAAATCAAAGAGATAACAGGGGGCTAAGCCCTCTGCTTCTTTTCTAAATTATATCCCCTATGGGGCGCATTGAGAATGTTGATTTTTGGACCAAGCTCGACCTTTGGATGAGCAAACGGCCCTTGCTAGTTTGCATAGCTTACGATAGCTTGCGCATATTTTTGCTTGAGCATTGCACAATAAGGGCTACGGCTCTTGTTTACACGTCGCTCTTAGCTACCGTTCCGTTGATAATTTTGCTGACTTCAATAAGCCTGTACCTCGGCGTAGGGGACCTATTCATAACTCATCTGCCACAATTATTGCCGGATATTTTAGGGAAAATAATGCCGCACATAAATGGGGCTATACATCTGTTCTTACCCGGAAACATCATTGAACTAGATGCCATGGTAACCGTAATTTTGGATAACATCATGCCGTTCTTGACTATGGCACAAGGGATAAGGCTTGGTTCTTTGGGCATTGTAGGCGGGCTTGGGTTGCTCGTGACATTTATACTTGCAATAGACACCATAGAAACGAATATGAACATAGTCTGGGGAGTTAATGAAAGCCGCGGCTATGGGCAAAAGGCTGCTATATTTATTCCCTTTTTGCTTTTATTTGCTGGCGGCATAGCAATACTCAGCCTGTTCTTGCATTATACGCAAAAAATTCTAGAAAATATTTTGCTAGATAAATTGCCCGCTGGAGAAGTTAGCCAACTGCTGTTGGACTTGAGCATTCCTGTTATTTTGCTCATCCTAGCCTTATTCGCTCTGTGGCTTTTATATTGCTATATGCCTTATGTTCCCGAAAAAAAAGGTTTTTTTAGAACTACCATTGAAAAAACGAGAAGAAGGTGGTTTGCCGCCCTTATATCCGCTGCTTTTACATTTGTGGCTGTATGTGTTTTTATTTTGGCTATGGCAATTTTGCAAGCCGGAATGTTTACAAAATGGTCGCTTTTCTACGGCTCGCTCGCTGTTTTTCCAATGATAATGTTTATGCTATTCGGTTTTTGGTGCATTGTGCTTTTTGGCAACACTCTTTGCTGGAGGATAACGGACAGAAAGGATAGCGATGGCAAATACAGATCGCAGAGATATTTTTTGCGTAAAATTTGGATAGCGAGCAAGCGGAAATGAGTAACTTTGTAAAAATTATAGCCTTTGATTTGGAAACCACGGGCCTTGATGCCAGCAAAGAGGAAATAATAGAATTAGGCGCTATAATGTTTTCCGTAAAAGAGAACAGGGGGCGTATAGTTCCAGATGAATTAGAAGAATTTCAATATTTGCTGAAAACTTCAAAACGAATCTCCACCGAAGCTGCAAATATAAATCACATAACAAACGAAATGCTTTCAACTGCATCCACACCGGTGGAGGTTTTGCAAAAATTCAAAATCTTTTGCGATAAAGCCAATTGCCTTGTTGCGCACAACGCCGCTTTTGATACCAGTTTTTTGAACGCCGCTTATGGAAAGCATTTGGTCACTGCGCCAGCATTGCCAATTTTGGACAGCATGAAAATAGCTCGCAACATAATACAGCTTCCTAATTACAAGCTGGGTAACATAGCTAAGGCTTTTGAAGGCAGAAACGAAATTTCACTTAAAATTAAAGACGATTCCATGCATCGCGCCGTTTATGATTGCGAAATGCTCATGCACATTTTGATTGCGCTCCTCAGGGGCAGGTTTTCTCTTGAAGAATGGGCTGAACAGGAATTTTTGCGAGCGCTTAAAAAGAAAGGCATCCATCAAGATTCCATGCAGATAAAGCCCATAAAGCCAAAAGTTTCCGGTTTATTCTAGCTTACGCTTCAAAGTTCAGCCATTGAAACATGGGTTTTAGCGTTGCATATTTCACAGGATGTTTTTTGTATAGCAAATAAGCATCATAGCTTTGGTTTTCCAGATAATTTTTGTTTATGTCCATGTTGAGCCAGTCCGCTATGGTTATCAACTCCGTTACCCAATCCACCAATTTTTGCAATTTTTTGCTGCTATCCAAATCTTGGTTTTGTGTTTCTTGAATTCTTGAGATTAACTTGATTATGCGCTCCATAAATAACTTGTCTAAACCCATGGACTTTAAGGGAACTTGCAGCACTTCAAACTCTTCCTTCATCTCTTTTATCTTTTCAAAAAAGGAAAAAGATTCATTGTAAAGCACTTCTGTTGCCAAATGTTTTACTTTCATAATCAGGTTAAGTACAATTATTTGCTTAAGTGGGTCAGCAAGCGAATTTGAGCTGTCTGCAAGGCAGTCCAGACTTATACTGTATTTATTCGAGAAATCCAACAATTCTTTGCTAACCGCAGAAAGCTTTGCCATTGAGTACATTTCGTTAATTTTCGCTAAAATATCTTGAGGAAGCTCGTGCAGTCTGAACACAAAAGCACTTGGGTAAAGTTTTTTGAAATTCGTATGGTCTATGGCTTCTTTTTCTACAAAGTCAATTATAGATTTTTGCTCTGATGCAGTTTGCAAAACAATTTTAATCCTGCCTATAGAATCACCAGCCACAAAAACAACTGCATCAGTATTTTCGTAGGTATCTGGATTTGTATAGACTGCATGCAAAATCAACTGATTGTTTTTGCTTTTTATGGAACTCGTTTTTATGTGCGAAGATGGTGTGTGAGGTAAATTCAAATACAATTTCACTGCCTCTGCTGCCATTAGAATATAGGAAACTGGTATTTTTGGAAGTACAGATTCCATCCATATTTCCTCTCCTGTTTTATCATGCTCATTGGATTTTATGGTACTTAATATTTTTAAAACCTCATCTTTCAAAGTGTTTTTATCCGGTAAAAATTTATTCAAAAGCTCCATCGCCCGCAAGCAATAACGCATATTCTGCACAGGCTCCAAGCCTTCAATATCATTGAAAAACCAACCGCAACTCGTATAAGAGTACATGCAGAATTTTTGCATTTCCAAAAGTGAGAATAAATTTACTTTGGCTTCTTTGTTTGCATTATAACGAAGAACCGCCTCTGCAAATTCTTCTTTGCGTTCATGGCTTTCTGGAGCAAGTATAACATCTATGTATTTATCGCGAGCATCCCAACATTTCATATCGCTTATAAGGGAAAATTCTCTTTTGAAAACTTCGTCTGCGGTTTCCTTCACCTTGTCAAAAACCGCCCTCAACGGGGTTCTCCATTTTTGATTCCAGTTTTTCCCCCCACCTGTTGAACAACCGCAATCTCTGTACCACCTTCCAACCCCATGCGCACAACTCCAAGACGAACCTTCGCCATAAGCACCTTTAATTTGGACTTCATATTCAGGTGGATTTTTTTCCAGATACCAACCGTAATTCACAGGGATAATATTGTTTTGCGGGCAGAATTTTTCAAAGAGCCATGCAGCGCACATGTCGCCAAATGGTTCGTGATGCCCGTAAGATTCGCCATCCGTTCCTATGGAAATCAGTTGATGCTCCGTTTTGTTTTGGTCTTTTGCCTCTAAAATTCTCTTTCCGAATTTAGCACCGCTTTTCAACAGATGTTCAAAACTAACTGCGGTAGATAATTCTGCGTTATAAAAAAACACATCCAAATGCCCATTGCAAATTTTATTTCCGTTTATATCTCTTGGGATTATTCTATACGGTCTTGTTGTAATTATGTTTCCGTTTGAGCAGTCTATCCACTCCTCATTTTCTCTTACGCTTAAAGCTCTGAACGAATCGGCTTGTTTCGGCGACAGAATTGTAAATTTTATCCCTTCTCTTATGAGGGCAACAACAGTGTCCATGTTTATCGCAGTTTCGGCGAGCCACATCCCTTCTGGCTTTCTATTAAAATGAAATTCAAAGTCATGGATACCCCAGCGGATTTGCGTCAATTTGTCTTTCCCAGACGCCAAAGGCATAATTATGTGGTTATAGACTTGAGCTATAGCGTTTCCGTGCCCATCCAAGCGTTCAGCGGAGAGCACATCGCCTTTTCTTATGTTGTTGTAGATATCCAATCTCTGAGTTCTAATCCAGTTCATCAGAGTTGGACCAAAGTTAAAGCTCATATAGCTATAATTATTAACTATCGCCTCTATACGTCCACTTGAAGAGAGAATACGAGAAACTCCGTTTGGAGAATAACATTGTTCCGATATTCGCTCATTCCAGTCGTGATTTGGCGAGGCGCTCTTTTGCAATTCAACCATTCCTGTCCAAGGGTTTTCCCTGGGAGGCTGGTAAAAATGGCCGTGTATGGTTAGGTAAAGTGGATTTATTCCCATTGAAAAGGTGTCCCATCTGAATTTAAAACTTCGGAGCCTTGCAAGCGTTGATATAATATCTGCATAGCCTCTTTAACTATTTCATCTCTAGAATCAGATACCGGCGTAAACCACAATTCAGGTTCTTGATTTATGCGCACATAACAGCGGTCTGCTATATGCTGCACACCAACCATTATTTCCAATGTGCATTTAGAGCCGTTTACGGTTACATTTCTTATCCAGCGAATACTCGGCATACCTTTTCAAATGTAGTAAATTATTCTCTCCACATTCCTACCTTATGTATCCATTCTATACCTACATTCCCCCCCTTATCCGTTCTAAAGAGCTGCGTTGAGTCTTGCAAAATAAGGTGAAATTTAGCCAGAGTCTCCGGGTGAGGGTGCCCGTAGGAATTATTTTTTCCCGCGCTTATAAATGCCATTTTTGGCTGAATTTGAGCCAAAAAGCCCCAAGAAGATGAGGTTATGGAGCCATGATGCCCAGCCTGCAATGCCGTAGCGTCAAGCAGGGGCTCCAGTTCCAAGATATTTTTTTCCTGTTCCTCTTCTAAATCTCCCATAAATAAAAAACTGTTTTGCGAATCGCTGATGCGAATGGCTATGCTGGAAGAATTTTCCGTCAAGGAATTATCACCTGTCGGGAACAGAACTCTGGCTGTCCAGGGCAAAAAATCCGCTAAGGTATCCCCTCTTGAGATTTCGCTTGAGGCAATGCCCGCATCATTTAAAAGCATAAGGCAGGAATCCCTGAACCGTGCAGCGGAGCCGCTGAGGAGGTTGTCTTTTGTGAAAAGCACCCTATTTATATGTAACTTGCCGTTTTTTGCCATTTCGGCAAGCATAGGAATTCCACCGACATGGTCATTGTGCCAGTGGCTTAACACTACGGAGCACAAAGTTTTAACACCTCTGTTCTGTAACATGGTGTCTATACCTGACTTTGGAGTGCCGGTATCGTAAAGCGAGCTGCAATTTTTGCCGCTTATCAAAAAAGACAACCCTTGCCCGACGTCTAGCATTTCTATATAAAGCCTATCCGGTTTTTCAAAGGAGCTTGGAGAGCAAGCTACTACCAGAAGCATCAAGATTTTTTTCATTTTTTTCCTCCTCCTATTAGACGAATGAGAAGCGAAAAAAAATTCAGAAATTTTATTTTTTTTTATAAAAGAGCGTTCTTTGAGCAATTTTTGCATATACCAGAAATTCTTATGGCATATTCTATGTGTTTGAACTTAGCTTTTGCAGCTCCATTGTTTATGACTTTTGCCAAATCTTCAATTTGTATTTCGCAAATTGCGCCGCATTTTTTGCAGGTTATGTGTTCATGGTATTTTTTTGTTTTTTTGGCTTCGTAGTGTATATGTCCATGCCCAAAATCAACGGAATTTAAAATACCAGCTTCTTTCATGGAGGCAAGCGTTCTATAAATCGTGGCGCGGCTTATAGTTATGCCGTTCTTGTGCATTTGCGATGTTAGCTCATCAGCAGAAAAATGCCAAACAGTGGAAGTAGCTTCTTTTAAAATAAGCTCACGAGGTTGCGTGTATAACAAACCCTTTGATTTCAAAAAATCTTTATAGACTTTAATGGTTTCTTCCATATCCGTTTCTGAAGACATGGATAATAATATAGTAAACGCGACTAACTCGCAAGCAAGCGGCACGCACTGTGCCTGCTTGGATTTTAAGCCCTACCGTTTTTCGCCGCGCTCATTTGCTATATTCCTTTTGAATGGCTTTAAAAAAGATTTTCGTAGATGGGCAAGAAGGCACAACTGGTTTGCAGATAAGGGAAAAACTGCTCGCTCGCAAAGATATAGAGCTTTTGGAAATAGAACCAGAGCTTCGCAAAGACACAAAGCGCAAAGCAGAGCTTCTAAACGCAGCCGACATAGCTTTTTTATGCTTGCCAGATGACGCCGCAAAAGAAGCGGTGGCACTTGTCCAAAATCCAAACACCGTTATAATAGACGCAAGCACCGCGCACCGCACAAAT